>Ga0182737_1000224_pt1 | contig 97649 bp, 78 predicted proteins | sample eDN5th30CBELigOP_FD_128878 | JGI IMG/M metagenome (GOLD analysis project Ga0182737, IMG submission 128878) | Enriched Organic Plus compost microbial communities from Emeryville, California, USA - eDNA 5th pass 30_C BE-Lig OP (version 2) (version 2) ... | reverse complement strand
GACGTGACGACCATTCCTCTGGGACGACCGTTACCGGCCGCCTCAAGCAACCAACCCGGGCGATCTGGCCGGAAAAGCCCGCGCTTGCGCGCACGTCGCCCCTATTTGGTTTTGCTCCCGGCGGGGCTTGCCATGCCGTCTGCGTCGCCGCATCCGCGGTGCGCTCTTACCGCACCCTTTCACCCTTACCGCCGGCGGGCCGGCGGCGGTTTGCTTTCTGTGGCGCTTTCCCTGGGGTCGCCCCCGCCGGACGTTATCCGGCGCCGTTTTTCCGTGGAGCCCGGACTTTCCTCTGCGGGGCAGCGGTCGTCCGGCCAACTGGCGGGGGGTGGTGTGCCGCCGAACGGGCGGCCAGTCAATAAAAAACGCTCCCCATCAGCAATGGGGAGCGCATGAAACTTGCAATCGCCACGCGGACCAGGCCGCCGCAACCAGGCGCGCCAGGCCGGCGGCCGCCCTTCAGGCCGGGCTCAGAACGCCGCCATCATGGTGCGCACCCGCGAGCAATAGCGCGCGGCGTGGGAGGTCATGCGCTCGGCCCTGTGGCCCGCCTGATATTTCAGGATGGTGCGACAGGTGTCGCCGCCGGCCAGCCGGTAGGCCATGGCCAGGTATTTCATGCCGTAGCGCAGGTTGGTGTCCGCATCCATCAACCCCTGGGCGCCGCCGCCATAACCCACGGCGCGGGCCGTGTTGAGATGGATCTGCGACAGACCCAGATAAGGTCCGTTGCGGGCCGAAGGATTGTAGCGGCTTTCGACGCGGATGACCGCGTCGGCGAGCGCCACCGGAATGCCGTAGGCGCGGGCGTGCCGCTCGATCAGCGGCGCGATGCGCGCGCGCGCCGCGGCGTCCCGGGCCGCGCCGCGCGCATAACGGCGACCATGACGGGGTTCATCCTCGACCGGCGCGCCGGCCGTCTGGGTCGTCCCGCCCTGCGGCTTGCCGGCCAGGAACTTGAACAGGTCGAAGCCGCCGGACGACGGAGCCGGCGCGGCGGGCGCCTGTAACGCCGCCTGGCTCGCCTGACTGGCGACCTCGGCCGGCTGGGTCTGCGGCGCCATCGCCACCTGGGATACGCTGCTGTCGAGATCATTGGGTCGCGCTGGCGGCAGCGGCGCGCGCGCCGCAAGACGCGTATCCGCCTTCAACGGCGCGTCATCCGCCGCCGGCTGGGCTTCCGCCGCCTGCGGCTGAATCCCCTGTGGCCCGCTCCCCTGCGGCCCGCTCCCTTGTGAGTCAGGCAGCGCAAGCAACGACGGCGCGTTTGCCTGCATCTGCGTCGCCGGGGCGGTCGCCGCCTGCGCCGCGCCGTCCAGGTCCACCGGACGTTGCGGCGGCAATGGCGCGCGCATCACCACGTGGCGCGGTTTTGCCGGCGCCGCGACGGCCGCGTCAGGGGCCGCGCCCGCCGCCGCCTGCGGTTCGACCGCACCAGCCTGGGCTTCCGCCGCGCCGTCATCCACATGCAGCGACGCCTGCATCACGCTGGCTCCACCCGCCGCCGCATGCGCCGGGCCGCCGGCTTCGTGCCCGGATTTTTTCTGGGAGCCACTTTTGGGAGCTGTTTTGCCACCGGACTTTTTGCCCGAAGGCCTGGCGCCTGGGGCGGCCGCGGGCGCGCCCTCCCCCTTGTTGCCCGACGTATCGCCGGTTTTACCCCAGGGTGATCCCTTGGAGTATCCATGGCCGCCAAAGCCGCCGAGTGGCCCTGGTCCCTGGGCCACCACATCGCCAGACGGCGCCTGCGCCACCGCAGCGCTTCCGCAAGCAAGGAAGCACGCCAGCGACAGGGCTGTTGTCGTTTTCAAATTCAAACCGCGTTACCCCCAGATGGTGGTGGACCTGGCGCGTCCAGGTGAACCCTGGTTCACCGGAAGCATCCCATCTTTTTGGTTTGACGCACTTTCCTCACAAAAAGTGGGAGCCACTCTTCGTGAAATGCGCTGGAACTTCCGAAGCAGGACCGGCGCCTCATGGCGCCTCGACCTGCGGCCTGATACCCCGCGAGCCACGCCAGATCCGGCAACCGGGCGGCGCGGCCGTGGATATCCGGAATTCACCCCAAGGTCCTGTTCGGGACACGGCGAATTCCGGTTCGCCGCGCCCTTCATCCACGAAACGGCGCGGCGCATGAACCGCGACACGGGTTATTCGTGGCCGGCGACGGGAGGCGAAATCCACCGCCCGCCAGGCCGCCGGCGCCCGGGCCAGGCCCGATCCGCTATGCGGATACGGCCGCCCCGGGGCGGTTGCGGCCGCCGTCCGCCGGCGCGTTCATTTTTGGCGCATCATCCCTGCCGAAGCGGTATCGCCTCGCGGGAGATGTCTGGCGCAAATTTTCCGCCAATTGCGGCAGGGATCAGGCAAGGGCCGATGCAATCGCCGCAGCGTTTTAAGGTTACCAATTTCCGCACTGTTGCAGCAAACCGGCATTTTTTCAACGATTTCGCGACCAACTTCCCGTTCCGCCCCCCGACCAGCCGGGCAAAAACCCTTGTTTCATCTGGGATAGGCGCTGATTTTTCCACGCCTGGAACAGGGTGTTGACCAGGACAATTTCGCCATTCCCGCGCCATGCTTCACCGTCAGCCTGGTCGATGTCCGGGCGTCGGCCGGCGGCTCCCGTCGCCCCATTCCCGGCGCCATCGCCGGAACCAAATCGCTTCCGGGCGCATTCCCGGCACAGGTCACGCTGCAACTCCGAGGGAGAGGATCGATGAAAAAACTGCTGGCTATCGGACTGGTGACGATGGGGCTCGCAGCCTGCCAGACCCCCGGCGAGCGCGCCGTGGGCGGCGCCGCCATTGGCGGTCTCGCCGGCGCAGCGGTTGGCGGCGCGGCCACGGGCACTGGCGGCGGCGCCCTTGCCGGCGCGGCGCTCGGCGCCGGGGCGGGCGCGATTGTCGGCGCCGGAACCGCCAATTGCCGCAGCTACTACTATGGCGGCCGCCGTTACCAGGAATGCTACTGAAGCAGGAATGCTACTGAAGCCGGCGCGCCGCCGGGCCGCGCTTGAAGCGTTTTCCGGCACATGGCGTCGCCTGGCGCCTGGAAAACCCATCAAACGGGACCGGTGGCGCAAGCCGCCCATGATGCCCGCCCGTGATGCGGGCGGGCCTTGCCGGCGGATGGCTGGTGGGAGCGACAGGCGGCGGCGGCGTTTCCGGCGTCGCTTTTTTCATGCGCGATGATCGGGGCGCCTCGAAAAATGCGTGTTCTGATGTTTCCATGCGCGCTTGATGACGCCTGATTCCCTTTCGCGCCCTCCCGCCCCACGCTCCCCCATGTCCCGCCGCTCCCGGTTGGCGGACGCCCCTGGCCGCGCGCCATGAGCGTCTGGGGAAAACTCGGCGGCCTGGGGCTTGGCGCGGTGCTTGGCGGGCCGCTTGGCGCGCTGGTCGGCGCCGCCACCGGCCACGTGCTGCTCGACCGGGCCGACAGTCCCGGCGCCCAGGCCTGGGCCGCCACCGGCCGTTTTCTGGAGAGCACCGGCCTGTTCGCGCCTGGCGGCATTTTTGGGCCGCCGCCGCCGGAAGTGGTTTACGCCACCGGCCTTGTCGCCCTGTGCGCCAAGATGGCGCGGGTCGACGGCGTGGTGACCCACAACGAAATCGCCGCGTTTCGCCGCATCATCGATGTGCCGGCCGAGGACCTGCCCCGCGTCGAGCGCCTGTTCGACCTCGCCCGCCAGACCATCCACGGCTTCGACGCCTACGCCCGCCAGCTCGCCAGCCATTTCGCCGACAACCGGCCGCTGCTGGAAAGCGTGCTGGACGCCCTGTTCGAGATCGCCCGGGCCGACCACGCCATCCACGAGGCGGAACTGGCGTTTCTGGAAGAAGTGGCGGATATCTTCGGTTTCAGCCATGACGAGTTCGTCGCCATCCAGGCCAACCACATGGCCATGCCGGATGACCCCTGGCGCATTCTCGGCGCCTGTCGCGACATGAGCGACGCCGAGCTTCTGCAATGCTATCGTCGGCAGATCGCCGAACACCACCCGGACCGGCTGATCGCCGCCGGCATGCCACAGGAGGCGATCGTCGTCGCCAACGATCGCGCCGCCGCCATCAACGACGCCTTCGCCCGCATCCGCGCCCTGCGCGGCGGGAAGGCGCGGGCCGCATGACCAGGCAACAGGACCGGGAAGGCGAACGCCGCATGGGCGACCCGGCCATGGCTTGAGCTTTGTCGCGCTTCGGGCGAAACAGGCGGCGGACGAAACAGGCGAAACGTCCGCCCGTCGCGGCGCCCGCATGCGCCGCCGCGCATGATTTTCAGGAGCGTTCATGTCCCGTCTGGAACCTGACAGCCCGGTCGCCGCCAGGGTGTTTCCCTCACCCAACCACGGTGAACGCGCGGGCGGCCAGGCGCCGCGCCTGCTGGTGCTGCATTACACCGGCATGCCGGACGCCGGCGAGGCGCTGCAACGGCTGTGTAATCCGGTGTCGGAAGTCTCGGCGCATTATTTCGTGTTCGAGAACGGCCATGTGGTCCAGATGGTGCCCGAAGCCCGCCGGGCCTGGCACGCCGGCGCCAGCTTCTGGAATGGCGAAACCGACGTGAACTCCGCCTCCATCGGCATAGAAATCGCCAACGCCGGTCATTCTGGCGGCCTGCCGCCCTATCCGGACGCGCAGATCGCCGCGGTGACGCGCCTTGCCCAGGACATCATCCAGCGCTGGGCCATCCGGCCCGAGAACGTGCTGGCCCACTCCGACGTGGCCCCCCTGCGCAAGGAAGACCCGGGCGAGCTGTTTCCCTGGGAGCGCCTCGCCCAGGCTGGCGTCGGCCACTGGGTGCGCCCGGCCCCCATCAGCGGCGGGCGCTTCCTCAGCCCTGGCGAAAGCGGTCCGCCTGTCGAGGCGTTGCAGGCCATGCTGGCGCTCTACGGCTATGGCGTGGACATAAACGGCGACTATGACGCCGGCGCCGAGGCGGCGGTGCGCGCTTTCCAGCGGCATTTCCGGCCGGAACTGGTCGACGGCGTCGCCGACGCCTCCACCATCACCACCCTGCGCGATCTCATCGCCAGCCGGCAAGGTCCGCTGGTGGCCTGAAAGGCCGCCCGCCTTGCGGAGCCGGCGGCCGGGGCGTATCTACGCAGGGTGAACATCAGTTCACGACAGTCCGGGGAGTGCCCTGTCCAGGCGGCAGGGCTGAGATGGCGCGACGCCAAATCCTTTGAACCTGATCCGGCTGGCGCCGGGCCGGAAAGTGAAGACCGCTTTCCGGGCTGATCCGGCGCCGACTCAAGGCACGGGACATTCATGGACGCTGCCCGGCGTCCATGAATGTCCCGCATCGGCGGAGGGACGGCATGACCACAGCGAATACCCAGCCTCCAGACACATATCGTGACGCGCCCGCCGTCTCGGTGGTCGGCGCCGGCGTCGCCGGAAGCTGGTGCGCGCTGGCGCTGGCGCAGGCCGGTTGCGCCGTCACCCTGTACGACCAGGGGGCCGGCGATCTGGCCGGAGCCACCAGCTACTGGGCCGGCGGCATGCTGGCGCCCGATTGCGAGGCCGAGGTTTCCGAGCCCCTGGTGATGCGCCTTGGCCACCGCTCCCTCGCTTTGTGGCGCGCCGCGTTTCCCGATGCGGCGTTCCACGGTTCGCTCATCGTCGCCCACCCCCGCGACCGCGCCGATTTCGAGCGCTTCGCCCGCATCACGCCAGGTCACCAGCGGGTTGACGCGGCGCAGATCGCCACGCTTGAGCCGGCGCTGGAAGGGCGGTTTCGCGATGGCCTGTTCTTCGCGGCCGAAGGGCATGTGGAGCCGCGCCGGGTCGTGCCGGCGATCCACGCGCGGCTGCGGGCGCTGGGCGCCAGCCTGCGTTTTGGCGCGCCGGTGAACCCGGAAACCCTGGACGGCCTGGTGATCGATTGCCGGGGCATGGCGGCGCGCGACGCCCTGCCGGCCCTGCGCGGCGTCAAGGGCGAGGTGGTCACCATCGAAACGCCGGAGATCCGCCTGACCCGCCCGGTGCGCCTGCTGCATCCGCGCTGGCCACTTTATGTGATCCCGCGCCCCAACAACCGCTTCGTCATCGGCGCTTCCACCATCGAGAGCGAGGACGACCGCATCTCCGTGCGCTCGGCGCTCGAACTGATGAGCGCCGCCTTCGCCATTCACCCGGCGTTTGGCGAGGCCCGCATCGTCGAGATGGGCGCGGGGCTCCGGCCAGCCTTTCCGGACCACGCGCCCCGCGTCGCCGTCGAAGGCCGCGTCGTCCGCGTCAACGGCCTCTACCGGCACGGTTTCCTCATGGCCCCCGCCATCGCCGAAGCCGTGACCCGCTGGATTGTCGATGGCGTGCGCGACGACGAACTGTTTCATGTGGCGGGCCGCGCGGCCACGGCCCCAGCGCTTGAGGAGGCGACGCCATGATCGATAATATGACCGATGCCCGCGTTCTCGGGCTCACCGTCAATGGCGAACGCCAGCAGGTCGCCGCCGCCAGCGTGCGGGCGCTGCTCGACGCCCTCGGCTATGACGGCGAGTTCATCGCCGTCGCCGTCAACCAGGCGGTGGTTTCGCGCGGACGCTGGGGCGAGGACCTGCTGCGCGACGGCGACGACATCGAAATCGTCTCGCCGCGACAGGGTGGATGACGCCATGCTGAAACTGTATGGCGAGGACATCGCCTCGCGGCTGATGATCGGCACGGCGCTGTATCCCTCCCCCGCCGTCATGCAGGCGGCGGTGCGCGCCTCGGGCGCCGGCATCCTCACCGTGTCGGTGCGGCGCGAGACGGCCGGCGGCGCCACCGGCGACAGTTTCTGGGCGCTGATCCGCGAACTGGGACTGAGGATCCTGCCCAACACCGCCGGCTGCCGCACGGTGCGCGAGGCGGTCACCACCGCCCAGCTCGCCCGCGAACTGTTCGGCACCCCCTGGATCAAGCTGGAGGTTGTCGGCGACGACGACACCCTGCAACCGGACGTGGTGGCGCTGGTCGAAGCCGCCGACATCCTGATCCGCGACGGCTTCCAGGTGTTTCCCTATTGCACCGAGGATCTGACCGTGGCGACACGGCTGGTCGACGCGGGCTGCCAGGTGGTGATGCCCTGGGCCGCGCCTATCGGCAGCGCCAGGGGCATCGTCAACCCGGGGCCCCTGACCCTGCTGCGCAACCGCTTTCCGGATATCGCCCTGGTGGTCGACGCTGGCCTCGGCGCGCCCTCCCACGCCGCCCACGCCATGGAGCTGGGCTATGACGCGGTGCTGCTCAACACGGCCGTGGCGAAGGCCGGCGATCCGGTGGCCATGGCCCGCGCCTTCGGCCAGGCGGTGGCGGCCGGCCGCACGGCGTGGGAAGCTGGCCTGATGGCCCCACGTGATTTTGCCTCTCCCTCAACCCCTGTTCCCGGGACGCCGTTCTGGCATGCTGCAAACTCCTGACCGTTTTTATCCCATCGTCGACAGCGTCGCCTGGGTCGATCGCCTTGTGCGTTGCGGCGTGCGCACGGTGCAGTTGCGCGCCAAGGAACTGGATCACGCCAGCGCCGTGACAATGATCCGCGCCGCCCTGACGGTCGCCCGGCCCGCCGACGTGCAGCTGATCGTCAACGACTACTGGCAGGCGGCCATCGACGCTGGCGCCGGTCACCTGCACCTGGGCCAGGAGGACCTGGCCGAGGCCGACCTTGCCGCCATCCGCAAGGCCGGGCTGACGCTGGGCGTCTCCACCCATGACGAAGCGGAGCTGGAGACGGCGCTGGCGGCGAGCCCCGATTACGTGGCCCTCGGCCCGATATGGCCGACCACCCTGAAGGTCATGCGCTTTGGTCCACAGGGGCTGGCGCGGATCGGCGAATGGAAGCGCCGGCTCGGGCCGACGCCGCTGATCGCCATCGGCGGCGTCACCCTGGAGCGGGCCCCGGACGTGTTCGCCGCCGGCGCCGACTCCATCGCCGTGGTCAGCGACGTCACCATGAACGCCGACCCGGAAGCGCGCGTCGCCGCGTGGCTGGCCTTCACCGGTCGCAGCGCCTGACGGTTCCTCGCGGCGCGTCAGCGCGGTCCTCAGGGGGCGACGCCGGACCTCGGGCCACGCCCCGACCCGCCGCACCACCATATGCCTGCAAGACCCTGAAGAGGCTTCGCGGATGCGTTCAGCCGCCTTTCAGCCCGCCGGCCGGCAGTGAGAACTGACGCTCACGCGGATAACGCGCCAGGTTCATGCCCGGACAGGCCCCGATTCGTCCGGTCCCAGCTCCGTCTCCACGCGCACAACCGGCAAATCATTACCCGCGTATGAATCGGCGCGATTTTTCACGACGACGGATTGTCGCAGGACTCCCGTATCCACAGCGCATTTTCGCGCGACTCCAGATCGCGCCGTTTTGCTTGCGCACACCATGCCCTCAACATGGGATGGGTGACGCGCGACGCCTCTCTATTCCGTTTCCAAGTAAACCCGCAACGCATCCAGGTATTGTCTGCGCCGGCCAGAACCGACACGCGGAAGGAATATAGTCAAGTTGTGTGCATCGACGCCACAGTTTCATAGTTACACATGAAACCGTACGCCACATTGTGGTCACCCCCCGCCATTTTCTGGCGCGATCCGCAACAACAAAGGACGGATCGTTGCTATCCAGAAAGAAAGTATTTGCCGCCACCCTGGTCGGGTTCGCGGCGTTCACCACGTCAGCAGCTTTCGCAGATAATTCTTCAACCCGCCAATCCGGCCAGCACGGCGTCGCCAGCTGGTATGGACCCGGCTTCTACGGTCGCAAGACCGCCAGCGGCGAACGTTTCACGGGCAAGGCCCTCACCGCCGCGCATCGCACCCTTCCCTTCGGCTCGATGGTTCGCGTCACTGACAAGCGTTCCGGCCGATCCATCGTGGTCCGCATCAATGATCGCGGCCCTTTCAAGCGCGGCCGGGTGATTGACCTGTCCGCCGCCGCAGCCCGCGCGCTCGGCATGGGCGGCGTCGCGCCTGTCGTGGTGACGCCGGTGGTCCGCACCGCCGCCAACGAAGCCCAGACGTCCAACCGCTAAATCCGGGATTTGTTCCCTGCGCCTCCCCGGCGCGGCGAAACCCGACCGCGAAAACGCCGCCCGCGTGTTGCTTGAGGGCGGCGTTTCGATATCCACAACAGGCCAGCCCCCAGTTGTTCGGGCGACGCCATGCGCCACTTTCATTCCCGCCCAGGTTTTGGCGGCGTCAATCCCGGCCCCATGGGCCGCCTTATTCCCGGTGGAGAGCTTCGAGGCGTGCGCCGCCGGTGAGCACATACGCCGCCCCCAACAGATGCCTGGGCAGCCGGAGGCGGAGCGGATAACACCCGCATTAAAAATAAAATTCGTAGAATAAAAGAACTACATATAATCTGACAAAAAAAACTACTGCCGCCAGAATACAAATACTGCTTCAAATTTCTGGTGAAAAACATGTTCACATTCAGGGCCAGTCGCGCCTGCTGCCTGCTCGCGCTCGCAACTCTCCTCCCGTTCGCGGCCGAGTCCGCGCCAATCAGGCAATCCCCGGCATCAGTACGGGCGCAATTCACCGGCAAACCATCCACGGTGCCCGACGATTACGTGCCAACGCCCATGGGACTGTACGTTTCCAGCAAGTGCGTGATCACACTTCCCTATCCTCAAGGCGGCACGATCAACCTTGCGCCAGAAGGTATCCTCCAAGACGATGGAACAAGAAAGCCCATCCCCGCCTGCAACCTGCCGCGGTACAACAGGGACGGATCGCCCTACGTGGCGAATGGCGACGTCATGGACAGCGCCACCGGCAACCATGACCTGTTGATTTCCGCGCCTTCAGGAGCATCCACCAATGTGTTGAGCAACCTTGCCGAGCCGACCATTCCTGTACCGCTGCCAGCAAAAGTTGCCGGCCAAACCATTTATTTCACCACGGCCATGTCAGCCGGCGCAAATGCCGCGATAAATTTCCTCGGGTTTAACATGCCCGGCCACGCCAACACCTGGGTAGCTGGTGTGGCCGTCGCTGATTATTATGGAAACGTCATTTTAAATTTGTCTGAAAATACGTATCAGCCATCAAAGGGCAGGTGGTATGCCGCCAATGACAAAGGAGCTGCTACGTCAAATACAACAAGAGCAAATTTTCAACAAGATATTCTTACTCATTACAACGGCTATATAAGTAGATTTATTAATTATTATACATATGATCTTTTAGAAAATAACACGGTCTTTTCAATCCAGACATTTGGCGTAACGTCATGCGATATGCTCCCCCCTCTCGATAGCATTCCAGGACAATATTCAGTGTCACCGTTCTACGGGAACCAGCCCGTGACCGTATCGCCAAAAGTCTGGAGCAACGGTCTGTGCAATATGACAGGAACAGCCGATCCCGGCGTTTTCAGCAGCGGATCCAGCTTCAGCAACTATCTGGTTAAATATGACGCATCGACAGCCCCTCAAGGCCGATCCGCCACAATAACCTTCAACGCAAAGTGAGAACGGCGCCCAGCCGCGCAATACGACTGTCCTCGGGCGACCCAAGCTGGGGAGCCCCGGGACGCCACATCCTCCAGCGGGAAAAATCACAACAGCGGAAAATGGCCGCGCATTGGGGGCCGGGACCTGTCATGAGCCAATCGCCGCCGGCATCAACGGATGCCGGCAAATGGTCGATGGGAGACGCGAAAAGAACCGCCGGATCGACTCTGGCGGACATTTTCAGATAGACTTCAGGCAAATGGCTTTGGCGGCGCGCCTGTCGTGGTGACGGCCGGTGGTCCGCACCGCCGCCAACGCAGCCCAGACGTCCAACCGCTATTGTTCCCCCTCGCCGTCCCGGCGCGGCCAAACCCGACCGTGAAAACGCCGCCCGCGTGTTGCCTGGGAGCGGCGTTTCGATATCCACGACAGGCCGGGCATTCCGCTAACAACGACACGCCGACGCCCGGGCGCTTCCATCCTGCACGCCCCGCTGTGGCGACGCCAGCCGATACATCAGCGCCCACCGCCATGACAGATCCGGCGAAGAACGACGGCTCCAGCGCGCGCGTTTATCTGGCGGCGCAAAAATCATCCTTCCACATATCAGCCCCCGGCAACGGGTCCGGCTGACCCCGGTCATAATGGAATTCTATGTAAAACCATAGAATATTTAAAAACGGCAAACCTACAACACGTAAACCCTGGCGGAATAATTTCCGTATAATTGCAGGCATGCAAATGAATATGGAGAAAATGATGTTTCACGATACCTCATGGATTGCCATTCTTACCACATTTATTGCGGCATTGGCGCCATTTACAAGCCACGCAGCTGAGCGGCCAACACCGGCGCGCGTGCATGGCGCGGCGGCGCACACACGCGCCGCGGACATTCCTGCAAACTATTTGCGGACGCCCTTCGGCCTCGTTGACCCGTCCTGCTATATCCGGCTGCCGGCAGGAGCCCAAATTGTCAAGGAGCAGATATATTATCCCAAAACGGATAAATACGAGGATATCCCAGCCTGCACAAAGCCGCGATACACTGAGAATGGCCGCATAATAGATGATTCAACACAGTTGATATCCCTCATGGATACGACCATCCTCCGATCCACAACCGATGGACCGCCACTTACGAGCTCCCCGTACAATTTTTACAACACAAATATATATATTCAAAATGAACTTCCAACACCCACGCTTGGTTCGGATCAAACTCTATTTTTGATAACCGGCAGTGCAATCAATTATCAATATACGCTCAAGCCTTCCGGCCTGTACAGCGTACTTGGCTGGAACATGCCTTCTCACAAGGGTGTCTGGGCCACCGCCTCAATGATTCCCAATATCAAGAACAATGTCATCTTTATAAGCACAAATACGCCAACAAATCAGAGCTTCACATATATTGGAGCATCTTATAACGCTTCATATAGAGACGCCCCAACCGCCTCATTGTACGCAACATCCAACGGCACAAACAAAGGTTCGCTCGGTCAAATGGTGTTTGATGCCCCAGCCATATTACATGAAGCGGTACTCGCTGGCGTTAAACTTTATGGTGACTCGCCATGTGACGGCATGACGACCATCCCTCTATCGGTCACTGCAGCTTTGATGGATCCAAGGGTATTCAAAACATACCCTGATAAGAAAATATACATTACGAATCCAGTCAACGTTAACAATAATCCCGCTGCGTGCAATGTACATATAGATATAAAGCAAGTCACCAACACCAATAGCGTGAACATGGACCTGGTTTTTGGAACCAAACCGGCTCCCGCGTCCCGCTCTGCCATCATCACCTTTAAGGACGAATGACAGACGTCCATGACAAAACGTCGCGCCCTGAACCGGGCGCGACGGGACACCCGCCCCCTTCAATCACCGATAACGGGCGCCGCGCACTCCGGCGTGCCCAAAGCGTTGCGCCAGTGCCCATCGCCTTTGCTTGTTCGCCAGACAGACACGCATCCGGCGAACACGTGTACGTCGCCTCAGGCCGCGCTCCTGCCATAGCTCGCCGGGTCATAGTTCAGCACCGGCGCCAGCCAGCGCTCCACCTCGGTGACCGGCATACCCTTGCGACGGGCGTAGTCTTCCACCTGATCGCGCTCCACCTTGGCGACGCCGAAGTAATAGGCATCGGGGCACGACAGGTAGAGGCCCGACACCGAAGCGCCCGGCCACATGGCGTAGCTCTCGGTGAGCTTCACGCCGATGCGGTTTTCCGCCTGCAACAGGTCGAACAGCGTCGCTTTCTCCGTATGGTCCGGCTGGGCCGGATAGCCCGGCGCCGGGCGGATGCCGTCATATGCCTCGGCGATCAGCTCGTCGTTGCTCAGGTTCTCGCCCGGCGCATAGCCCCAGAACTCGGCGCGCACGCGCTGGTGCATACGCTCGGCGAAGGCTTCCGCGATGCGGTCGGCCAGCGCCTTGACCATGATCGACGAATAATCGTCGTTGGCGCCCTCGAAGCGTCTGGCGATGCGGTCTTCTTCAGGCCCGGCGGTGACGACGAAGCCGCCGATATAATCGGGTTTGCCCAGGCCCTCCGGCGCAACGAAATCAGCCAGCGCCAGATTGGGGCGGCCATCGCGCTTGCTGAGCTGCTGACGCAGGGTGAAGAAGGTCGCCAGCGTCTCCTGACGGCTCTCGCCGGTATAGAGACGGATGTCGTCGCCCACCGCGTTTGCCGGCCAGAAGCCAATCACCGCCCGGGGCGTGAACCAGCGCTCGTCGACGATGCGCTTCAGCATGGCCTGGGCGTCCGCGTAGAGCTGGCGCGCAGCCTCGCCCTGCCTGGCGTCCTCCAGGATCGCCGGAAAGCGCCCCTTCAGCTCCCAGGTCTGGAAGAATGGCGTCCAGTCGATATAGGGAACCAGCTCGGCCACGTCATAGCTGCGGAACACCCGTTCGCCGAGGAAGGTCGGCTTCGGCGGCGTCAGCGCCGCCCAGTCCACCTTCATGGCGTTGTCGCGCGCCTTCGCCAGCGGCAGGCGCTGCTTGTCCGCCTCGGCCCGGGCATGGCCGGCCGCCACCTTCTCGTACTCGGCCCGCACGCCGGCCACATAGTCCGCCGCCTGCATGTGCGAGAGCAGGCTGGAGACGACGCCGACGGCGCGGCTGGCGTCAGCCACATAGACAGCCTGGTTGCGGTGATAATTGGGGTGGATCTTCACCGCCGTATGCACCCGGCTGGTGGTCGCCCCGCCAATCAGCAGCGGAATGTCGAAGCCCTCGCGCTCCATCTCCGAGGCCACGTGCACCATCTCGTCGAGCGAGGGCGTGATCAGGCCGGAGAGGCCAATGATGTCCACGTTTTCCTTGCGGGCGACATCAAGGATCTTCGCCGCCGGCACCATGACGCCGAGGTCGATCACTTCATAATTGTTGCAGGCCAGCACGACGCCGACGATGTTCTTGCCGATGTCGTGCACGTCGCCCTTCACGGTGGCCATCAGCACCTTGCCGGCGCTGCTGCGGCCGCCGCCGCCCGCAGCTTTCTCCGCCTCCATGAACGGCATCAGCCAGGCCACCGCCTGCTTCATGACGCGGGCCGACTTCACCACCTGGGGCAGGAACATCTTGCCGGCGCCGAACAGGTCGCCAACCACGCCCATGCCGGCCATCAGCGGCCCCTCGATCACGTCGAGCGGCCGGGCGGCGGTGAGGCGCGCCTCCTCGGTGTCGGCGTCGATGTACTCGGTAACGCCGTTGACCAGGGCGTGCTCGAGCCGTTTCTCCACCGGCCACGTCCGCCAGGTCAGGTCGGCCTCGCGCGCCTGGCGTCCGGCGCCGCCACGGAACTTCTCCGCCACGTCCATCAGCCGCTCGGTAGCGTCGGGACGCCGGTTCAGCACCACGTCCTCGCAGGCTTCGCGCAGGTCCGGGTCGATCTCGTCGTAAACCGCGAGCTGGCCGGCGTTGACGATGCCCATGTCCATGCCGGCGCGGATGGCGTGCAGCAGGAACACCGCGTGCATCGCCTCACGCACCGGCTCATTGCCGCGGAACGAGAACGACAGGTTGGAAACGCCGCCGGAAATATGGGCGTAAGGCAGGGTCTGGCGGATGCGCTGCGTCGCCTGGATGAAGTCGACGCCGTAATTGTTGTGCTCCTCGATGCCCGTCGCCACGGCGAAGATGTTGGGATCGAAGATGATGTCCTCAGGCGGGAAGCCGACCTGCTCGGTGAGAATCTTGTAGGCACGCGTGGTGATCTCCACCTTGCGCTGCGCCGTATCGGCCTGGCCCTGCTCGTCGAAGGCCATCACCACCACGGCGGCGCCATAGGCGCGGACGATGCGCGCCTCGTGAATGAACTTCTCCTCGCCTTCCTTCAGCGAGATCGAGTTGACGATGCCCTTGCCCTGCAAACATTTCAGCCCGGCCTCGATCACCTCGAACTTCGAGGAATCGACCATCACCGGCACACGGGCGATGTCCGGCTCGGCGGCGACCAGATTGAGGAAGTCGGTCATCACCTGCTTTGAATCGAGCAGGCCCTCGTCCATGTTGACGTCGATGATCTGGGCGCCGTTGGCCACCTGATCGCGCGCCACGTCAAGCGCGGCGGCGTAATCGCCGGCGGTGATCAGCTTGCGGAACTTCGCCGAGCCGGTGACGTTGGTGCGCTCGCCAACATTCACGAACGGAATGTCGTCGGTGAGGGTGAACGGCTCCAGGCCCGACAGCCGCAGGCGGGGCTCCACCTCGGGCGCGACGCGCGGCGCCTTGCCGGCCACGGCGCTGGCGATGGCGGCGATATGCGCCGGCGTGGTGCCGCAGCAGCCCCCCACCACGTTGACCAGGCCGGAGGCGGCGAATTCGCCCACCAGCGCCGCCATGGCCTCCGGGCTCTCGTCATACAGGCCGAATTCGTTGGGCAGGCCGGCGTTCGGATAGGCGCAGACCAGCGTATCGGCGACCCGCGACAGTTCCTGGATGTGGGCGCGCATTTCCCGGGCGCCGAGGGCGCAGTTGAGGCCGATGCTGAACGGCCGGGCGTGGCGCAGCGAGTTCCAGAACGCTTCCGGCGTCTGGCCCGACAGGGTGCGGCCGGAAAGGTCGGTGATGGTGCCGGAGATCATCAGCGGCAGGCGCACGCCCTTCTCCGCGAACACCTGCTCCGCCGCCACCACCGCCGCCTTGGCGTTCAGGGTGTCGAAGATGGTCTCGATCAGGATGATGTGCGACCCGCCGTCGATCAGGCCGCGGATCTGCCCGGCGTAAGCGTCGCGCACCTGGTCGAAGCTGACGGCGCGGTAGCCCGGATTGTTGACGTCCGGCGAGATCGACAGGGTGCGGTTGGTTGGCCCCACCGCGCCGGCGACGAAGCGCGGGCGGCCATCGCGGCGCTCCGCCTCCTGCGCCGCCTCCCGCGCCAGCCGCGCGCCTTCGCGATTTAGCTCGTGGACAATGGCTTCAAGGCCGTAATCAGCCTGGGCGATTGACGTGCCGGAGAAGGTGTTGGTCTCGACGATGTCGGCGCCGGCCATGAAATATTCGAGGTGAATCTCGCGGATCGCGTCCGGTTGGGTCAGGATCAGCAGGTCGTTGTTGCCGCGCAGGTCGTGGCCATGGTCGCGGAACCGCGCGCCGCGAAAATCCTCCTCCGAGAACTTCCGCCCCTGGATCATCGTGCCCATGGCGCCGTCGAGCACCAGGATGCGCTCGCGGGCGGCGGCGTTCAGGGCGGCGCGCGCGGCGTCGCCGTCGGCCGGGCTGGCGGCGGTGGAGATGATCGGCTGGGTCGTGGTCTGGGTCATGGCTTGATCCGGTTGCGCGAAAAGCGCCGGCTGGGGCTGCGGAGGGAGCCAGCAATCTGCCTGGCTCCGCCGCGCGCCCGTTTTAACATGAATCGTCCCATGCGGCGGCCGCATCAGGACAGGGCTGGCGTCAACCCGCCGGCTGGCCGGAGGCGCTGGCGGCCGGACGCAGGCCCAGCAGATGGCACACCGCATAGACCAGGTCGGCCCGGTTCATGGTGTAGAAGTGGATGTCCTCCACGCCGCGATCAATCAGCTCCGCCGCCTGCTCGCTCACCACGGCGGAGGCGATCAGCCGCCGGGTTTCCGGGTCATTGTCCAGCCCCTCGAACCGCTGCGCCAGCCACGCCGGCACGCTGGCGCCGGTGCGGGCGGCGAAGCTGGCCGCCTGGGTGAAATTCTGCACGGGAAGCAGCCCCGGCACGATCGGAATGTCGACGCCGCGCGCCTGCGCCCGGTCGATGAAGCGGAAGTAGACGTCATTATCGAAAAAGAACTGGGTGATGGCCCGGGTGGCGCCGGCGTCGATCTTGCGTTTCAGCATGTCGATGTCGGCGTCGAGATCGGGGCTTTCCGGGTGCTTTTCCGGGTAAGCGGACACCGACACCTCGAATTCGCCAATGGCGCGAATGCCGGCCACCAGGTCGGCTGATGACTGATAACCCTGCGGGTGGGCGTGGAAGGCGTGGCCGGGGCCCTCGATGGCGTCGCCGCGCAGGGCCACGATGTGGCGCACCCCGGCGGCGTGGTAACCACGGATCACCTCATCCACCTCATCGCGCGAGGCGGCGACGCAGGTGAGATGCGCGGCCGGCGTCAGCGCCGTTTCATCGACAATGCGCTTCACCGTGGCGTGGGTGCGCTCGCGGGTGGAGCCGCCAGCGCCGTAGGTGACCGAGACGAAATGCGGCCGCATCGGCTCCAGCCGGCGGATGGCGCTCCACAGCTGCTCCTCCATGGCCGGCGTTTTCGGCGGAAAGAACTCGAATGAGGCGCGCGGCGCGCGCAGGTTGTCGCGGCTCGGGCGCCCGCCCTGGCGCGCCGCCGCGCGCGTCCCGTCCCGTGTTCCCTGGGCAATCATCATGCAACCCCTGAATTCCGGTCGCCCGGCGACCAGTCTGTAATGACGCGCGGATCGCGGGCCAGCCACAGCACGACCGTCAGGCCGCCCTCCAGACCATCCGCTCCACCGCCAGGCAAACGCACGCCTGGTTGCGGCTCAAGCCCGGCGGCGGTGAACCAGGCCGCCATCTGCGCATCGTCAAACCCCAGCCGCCGGTGCTGGTGCCCGGTGCGGAGAAACTCGTGTTCGTGCGTGGCGAAATCGACCGCCAGCAACCGCCCGCCCGGCGCCAGCGCCGAGGCGGCTTCGCGCAGGGCGCGGCCGGGATCGTCAAGAAAGTGCAACACCTGGTGCACCACCACCAGGTCGAAGGCGCCGCGCTCCACGTCGAGGGCGTTGATGTCGCCCTGGCGCAGTTCGGCGCGGGTAATGCCCGCCCGCTCCAGATTGGCGCGCGCCACCTGCAACATGGCCGGGCTGGCGTCGACGCCGACGAGGCGCTGCGCCTGCGGCGCCAGCAGCTGCAACATGCGCCCGGTGCCGGCGCCAAGATCAAGCAGGGCGCGCACCGGCGCCGGGCCAATCAGATCGCGGATCGCCTGCTCCACCGCCGCTTCCGGCGCGTGCAGCGAGCGCAGCTGGTCCCACTCCGGCGCGATGCGGGCGAACCAGGCGCTGGCGGCGCGGGCGCGTTCCTCACGCACCTGGGCCAGGCGTTCAAGATCACGGGCCAGCAGCGCGTCGTCCTGCGGCAGGGCGTCAACCAGCGCCCGCAGCGGCGCAGGCAGGCCGCCGCCGCCCGCGAGGCGGAAAAACGCCCAGGCCCCCTCGCGCCGCCGCTCCACCAGGCCAGCCTCGCACAACAGGCGAAGATGGCGGGAAATGCGCGGCTGCGACTGGCCGAGAATGTCGGTGAGATCGGAAACGCTGAACTCGCCCCGCGCCAGCAGATACAGGATGCGCAGACGCGTTTCTTCCGCCGCCGCCTTCAGCGCGACGAGAATGGCGTCAAACGAGACGTTGTCAGCGGCGGACACGCGCAACCCCATGGCAGGAAACCGGGGCGCGCGGCGGCGCCCCGGCGCTGAAACCAGCGTTGCGAGATAGATATAAACATATCTTTATATGGTCAAGCGGCGAATGTGTCTGGAAACTGCCGCCAGGCGCCTACCGGGTCGCCGCCGCCGTGCGCGAAATCGGCAGCTTGCTGTTGCGCCGCACGGCGATCAGCAGCACGCCGCCGAGGGCGATGGACGAGCCCAGCACCGTGCCGACCGTCAGCCGGTCGCCCGTCATCGCCATGCCGAGGGCGATGGTGAACAGCGGGCACATCAGGGTGAGCGGGGCGATCAGGCTGGCCTCGTATTTCTTGATGAGGCCGTAATAGGTGGTGTGGGCGCAGACCGAGACGACCAGGGCGGCGAACATCACGGCGAAGAATAGCATCCAGCCGCCATTGATCGCCCGTGGCAGCACCTGCTCCTCCAGCAGCAGCGTGCCGAACGCCAGCGGCACGGCGCTCACCAGCCCCACCCACGCCTGGAACTGCAACGGCCGCACCTTCGACATCTGCCGCATCATGATGGCGCCGACAGAGGAGCATACGGCCGCCGCCGCCACGAAGGCCAGGCCTGTCGAGGCGCTGACGCCGCGCGGATCCCACATCACCAGCATGGTGCCGCTGAACGCCAGCAAAATGCCCAGCCTGCGCCGCCAGCCGATGACCTCCCCGAGCACGATCACGGACAGGATGGTGGTGATCGGCACGCCAAGCTGGCTGACAATGGCGGTGGCCGACGGCGTCGCCGTCTCCAGGCCGATGAACACCAGCGCGAAGCTGCCCGCCCCCATGCACAGGCCCACCACCATCACCCGCCACAGCGGCTTCGGCGCCGGAAACAGCCACGGCGCGCACACCAGCGCCACCACCGTGAAGCGCGCCGCCGCATAGAACAGCGGCGGCGCGTTCAGCTCCGAGATCACCACCTTGCTGAGCACGGTGCTGAACGCCCACGCCAGACAGATCAGCACGAGAAGGACAAAATCACGGACGTTCATGGAAGGGACCTGGCGGCGATCGCCACATGACAACGACTTCCGCGGACTTCCGCGCACGCGACGTCGTCACATCTTGTTGAGAGAAAACGGCAGGCAGGCTCTATCCCCAGCGCCAGAAACCGGCAATGGGCCAATGAATATATTGCATGATTTTGCATGGCTGCGGGACAATGATATGTGCGCTGCGCATCCCAGCCCGCATTGGCATGCAGTTTGTACAGACAAACGCCCAATTGCCGACCCAAATCCGGGTCAGGTTGCGATGGTGCGCTTTCCGCTTCTGGCCGGATCGCTTTTTTTCGGGATCGGTCGACGCCCTGGCCCACGGCCTGGCGCCAACGCCGGAATGACAGGGACCCAGCAATGCATCTGGAAACGTCAGACGTCACGGGCGCAAGAGGACGGACGGCGGCCGTCCCGCCGGCGGAAGCGCCCGGTGAAGCGCGCCTGAAGGCTGACGCGCCCCCGGCGACCCGGCGGGTTGAAACCATCGACATGTGGCGCGGCCTCGTGCTGGTGGTGATTTTTATCAACCACGTGCCTGGCAATCTGCTCGAACACCTGACCATGAAGAACTTCGGCTTCTCCGATTCCGCCGAAGCCTTCGTCTTCGTGTCGGGGCTCGCCGTCGCCCTCGCCTACTTCCCCAAGCTCAACGCCGGCGACTGGTTTGGCACGGCGCGGCGCTGCGTCAAGCGCGCCGTCAAGCTGTATGGCGTGCACCTGCTGCTCACGCTGGCGGCGCTGGTGATGTTTGGTCAGGCGTTCCTCGCCACCGGCATCACCGAACTGGCCACCAACCACGGCCGCGACATCAGCTTCATGGAGCCGGCGCGGGCGCTGGCCGGGCTGGTGCTGCTCAGCCACCAGATCGGCTATTTCAACATCCTGCCGCTGTACATCCTGCTGATGCTGGTGGCGATTCCGCTGCTGATGCTGGCCTGGGTGCGCCCGGCGCTGGCGCTGGCGATTTCGATCGCGGTTTACGCCTGGTCGCGCCTGACCGATTTTGGCCTGCCGACCTGGCCGGTCGAGGGGCGCTGGTTTTTCGACCCCCTTGGCTGGCAGCTGCTGTTCACCATTGGCATTGTTTGCGGCGTGGTCTGGCGCGGCCGCAAGCTGCCGTTCTCGCCCCTGTTGTTTGGCCTCTCGGTCGCGTGGCTGCTGGCCAGCCTGGTCATCGTCACCAATGGCTTTGGCCAGTCCCCTGGACTATATGATGAGGCGCGCGCCTTTGCCGACCTCAGCAAGACCGATCTCGGCCTCGGCCGCATGCTCCACTTCCTGGCGCTGGCCTATGTGCTGTCCCAGATGCGCGTCGGCGAAGCCATCCTGCGCCTGCCTGGCGCCGACAAGCTCACCCTGATGGGGCGTCATGGCCTTGCGGTGTTCGCCGCCGGCTCCCTGGCCAGCGCGCTCGGGCAGATTCTGCTTGCAGTCAGCCATGGTTCGCCCATTGTGGGCGTTGTCTATGTCGTTGCGGGCATTGTCGGGCTCGTGGCCTTTGCAAGTTGTCTCGAATGGTTCTCCACCGCACGCTCACAACGGGCCAGCGCCCGTCAGTCCCATGTTCCCGGCCGGGCAAGCCAGCGCAACGGCGCCGGGGTCTGATTCACGCCCTCTTCATCGGTTGTCTGATGGTTCCTGGCGGCCTGCCCCATGCGCGCGCCGGGGATCTGCCGGGCCAGGAGGCGCGCGCTCCCGAAGCGCTGGGCCCCAGGGTGAGCGCCATTGCCCCCATGACGCCTCCCATGACGCCCCCTGTGATGATGGTTGCGGCGGGCGACGCCCTGATGGCGCCCCCGAAGCCGGCGGCCCTTGCCCCGTCCGCGCCTGGCGGCGACGCCCTCGCCCCTGGCGCGCCGGGGGAGCGGCGCGTCATTGAGCGAAAGATCCCGGAGATGTCCCACGGCGACGCCCCTTCGCGCCCCATGATCCGTCCCCGTCTGAGCGCGCCGGATTGCGTCTCGGCCCGCCCGCTGCTCGCCACGTCCGGCGCGTTGCGCCATACCGGCCAGCGACTGGCCGAGGGCAAGCCGCTGCGCATTCTCGCCATAGGCTCCTCCACGACGGAAGGCGTCGGCGCCACGGCGCCAGACCGGACCTATCCGGTCCAGCTTGAAAAAGAGATCGAACGGCTGCTGCCGCACGCCAGGGTGGACCTGCGTGTCTCCGGCGTCGGCGGTGAAACCGCCGTGCAGACCCTGGCGCGGCTGGAGCGGGAGCTGGCGGCGCACAACCCCGACCTGGTGATCTGGCAGGTGGGCACCAACGACGCCCTTTCGGACGTGGGCGAGGAGACGTTCAAAACCCTGCTGGAGAAGGGCATCGCCTCGGTAGACGCCACCCAGGCCGACCTGATTTTGATGAACCAGCAGTTTTTCCCGTCCATCCGCCACAAGGCCCGTTACGAGCGCTTTGTCCGCATGGTCCAGGACGCAGGCCTGAAAAAGCGCGCCTGCGTCTTCAACCGCTATGCCCTGATGCGGCAATGGGGCGAGGATTCCGCCGACACCCTGCGCGCCATGCTGGCGTCGGACGAGTTCCACATGAGCGACCGCGGCTACGCCTGCATGGCCAGGGTGCTGGCCGACGAAATCGTCCGCGCCGCCTGGCAGGACCACGTCGACACCAGCGCCATGTAACAGCCCCGCCGCAGGCTCCCTGCGGTCGGGGCGATCAGTCAGGCCATGTCAGCCAGGGCGCGCCCGGCGCTTTATCTTCACCTTCGCGCCAAACGACCTCACCCCCATGGAGGTGCTCGCGCGCGCCTTCCTGAGCCAGTCCAGGCAACCCATATGCCCGTTGTCGCTTCTGACGGGCGCGACGCCGGCCCCAAGCCTGCGGATCATCACGGCTCATGATGGCGCCATGGCCGCCGCAGTGGACGTCGATCCGCAGGCCATGCGACCTCATTCAGGCTCGCGCACCAGTTCTCCCTGCCCGATTGTGAAGGACCGCAGGCGCAATTTGCTGCGATGGTCGCCGGCGCCGCTCCGGCCATCCGGCATGTGGCCACGAAAATAGGTTTTCTGCCAGCCGGCCCGGATCGCGTCCGGGTCCTGCTGCTTCAGCCCATTGTTGAAAGCGTCCCGTTCGGTCGACCAGCGCCGGTAGGCGCTGTTGAGATCGCCATCATCCTGGATCGCCTCGAACGACGGACGCACCGCCTCCAGAGCGCCCCGCGCCACGGGAAAGAAATGGCACACCGGCTCGCCCGCCTCGAAAACCACCGGATGGTCGGGCCGCGTGAACAGCCAGTTCATGGTGAAGGTGTAGGGCGCCCAGTCGGCCTCGATCACCCCGGTCAGCGCCGCGATGCCGTCCTTCGGCCGGTTCAGCGGCCCGGTGACGAAGATGTCGTACCCCGGCTCGGTGCGGAACAGCACCGGGATGTGAAACGTCAGCACGCCGCTGCCGAAATGACTGACCGCCATGCGCTCGCCATCGCCGTGCACCTGGATGGCGTCCGTTCCGGCCCCGCCGTTCCACACGGCGACGAACCGGCGCCGGCACAGCACTTCCCAGCCATGGCAGTTGGCGATGTTGAGCGGCAGGCAGCGATAGGCAAAGCGTTGGGGCGTGGCGTCCATCCACGCCCGCTCCAGCGGCGCCGGCCGGATGCTGACTGTTTGCCCTTCCAGAACATAACCGGTCAACTTCATCCCATCCCCCACGCAATATTCAATCGCGATTCAAATTATTATTACTTAAATATACATGGATTTCCATATTTAATACATAAATATACGCCCGACCCCACCCGGCGTTCCCCGCTGTGCGCCCGCCTTGATCGTCATCGCCCGCCGGGCCACTCTTCCAGCGCTGCTGCTCCGGCGCGCCATGGCGCGATTGCGGGCGGCGGCTGCGCCTTGCCGAACGGTCGGCACGCCGGCGCCGGCTGGCGCACGGGAAGACAAATCACCAACGCAAACGCATCAGGCGAGGAGCGTCATGTCAGGGAATTCAGCAGGTCCGGTTCGCGTTGCGGTCGCCCAGGCGGCGTCCCTGCCCAACGACACTGTCGGCGCCGCCCGCAAGGCCGCCACATTGATCCGCGAAGCCGCCGGCAAGGAGGTGCGGCTCGTGGTTTTCCCTGAAGCATTTCTCGGCGGCTACCCCAAAGGCAACACCTTCGGGGCGCCGGTTGGCATGCGCACGCCGGAGGGGCGCGAGTCTTATCGCAAATACTATGAGGCGGCGATTGATCTGGACGGCGACGAAGTGGCGATCATCGCCGAGGCGACTGCGGCGACCGGCATGTTCGTGGTCATCGGCTGCATCGAGCGTGATCTGGGCACCCTGTATTGCACGGCGCTGTTTTTCGACGGCGCGCGCGGCCTCATTGGCAAGCACCGCAAGCTGATGCCCACCGCCGCCGAACGATTGATCTGGGGTTTCGGCGACGGCTCGACCATGCCGGTGTTCGAGACGCCCATTGGCCGCGTCGGCGCGGTGATCTGCTGGGAAAACTACATGCCCGCCCTGCGCATGCACATGTACAGCCAGGGCGTCAGCATTTATTGCGCGCCAACGGCGGATGACCGGGAGACCTGGCTGCCCTCCATGCGCCACATCGCCCGTGAGGGCCGCTGTTTCGTCCTTTCGTCCTGCCAGTACATCCGCCGTGACGCCTGGCCCGAGGATTATCCCTGCGCCCTCGGCGACGCGCCCGAAACCGTGCTGCTGCGCGGCGGCAGCTGCATCGTCGATCCGCTTGGCGAGGTGCTGGCCGGCCCGGTTTTCGACAGCGAGACCCTGCTGTACGCCGATATCGACCCGGCCACGATCGCCAGGGGCAAGTATGATTTCGACGCCACGGGCCATTACGCCCGGCCGGATATTTTCCAGCTGATCGTCGATGACCGGCCCAAGCAGGCCGTCTGCCGCCTGTCGCAGCGGGCGGAGGACTGAGGTCTCCCTGGCCCGCCAACGAAAGATGGGCGGGCCACAGCTGCCCAAAGTCCCAGGAGAAAAATGCCCCCTTTGTTACGGCTGGCGGGGCGCGCATGCCTCAACGTCTTCGCGCCCTGGGCGTAGGGGGCATTCCCTGCACGGGCTAAATGCCCGCTTCCGTCGCCAGCATGGCGCGGAGGCGGGCAAAAACCTCGGGAGACTGGCGCAATTGCCCGTCGCCGATCCGCGTTGCCGGCGCCAGCAGGCGCAGGCTGTTGCTGACGAACACCGCGTCGGCGCGGCGCAGGTCCTCCAGCGTGAGCGCCTGCGCGGCGACGGAGAGGCCCGCCTGCGGCGCCAGCCGCAGCAGGGCGGCGCGGGCAAGGCCGGGCAGCGCCCCGGCCTCCACCGGCGGCGTCAGCAGCCGCCCGCCGTCCAGCGCGAAGATATTGCCCACGCCGCAGCAGGCCACATCGCCGCGGGTATTGAGAAACAGCGGCTCGTCGCAGCCGGCGGCCCGCGCCCGGCCGGTTTCCAGAACATTGTCCAGATAGGCCAGACTCTTGATCCGCGACGTCACCGAGGTTTCGTTGCGGCGCACCGGCGACAGCCACAGGCTCAGCGGCTGGAACGCCGGCAACGTCGCCATCGTCACCCGCGAGGCGATCACGGTCGGCGCGGCAGGCGCCGGCGGCGCGACGCCGCGCGGCCCCGGCCCCCGCGTCACCGTCACCCGGATGGAACCCGCCGCCAGGCCGGCGGCGGCCAGCGCCATGGCCTGATCGATGCGCTGGTCCAGCCCGGACTGCGCCGCATCCAGCCCGATGGCGTCGCACGCCGCGCACAGGCGCCGCAAATGCCCGTCACGCCAGACCGGCGCGCCAGCGATCACCAGCGCGGTGTCGAATACACCATCGCCAAGCAGCAGGCCCCGGTCGGTCAGGTCGAACCCGGCGCGGGTTCCGTCAAGGGGTTCGCCGTTCAGCCAGATCATGGCGCCTCCACGCGGCGGCGATGCGGATGAAATTCGCCAGCAGCGCGTGACCATGCGCCGTCAGCACGGATTCGGGATGAAACTGCACGCCGAAGGTTGGATGTCGCAGATGCGACAGGGCCATGATTTCTCCCTGCGGGCTGCGCGCGTCAATGCGCAGATGCGCGGCCATCTCCGGGCGCGCCTCCACCACCAGCGAGTGATAACGCCCCACGGTTAGCGGCGCCGGCAATCCGGCGAAAAGTCCCCCGCCGTCGTGCCGGATGGCGGTCGCCCGCCCATGCAGCGGCTCATGCGCCGCCGCGACGACGCCGCCAAACGCCGCGCCAATGCACTGGTGGCCGAGACAGACGCCGAGAAGCGGCGCGCGCCCCGACAGTTCGCGGGCCACCGCCAGCGAAACGCCCGCCTCGTCCGGCGTGCACGGCCCCGGCGACAGGATGATCCCGGTCATGGCCCCGGCCGCGCCCATGGCGGCGATCTCGTCCGTCGTCACCGCGTCGTTGCGCACGATCCGCGTTGACGCGCCCAGCTCCTCACAATAGCGGGCGATGTTGAACACGAAGGAATCATAATTATCGATGATCAGGAGCACGGCTCGTCCCCCGCGCGGGCGAAGGCGGAGAACAGCCGCGCCGCCTTGGCCTCCGTCTCATCGTACTCCTGCTGCGGATCGGACAGCAGGGTGATGCCCCCGCCCGCCTGAAACACCGCCTCGCCGCCGTGAAACGCCACGGTGCGGATCGCGATGTTCAGGTCCATGCCGCCATCGAAGCCGATGTAGCCGATGGCCCCGCAATACACGCCGCGCGCCGCGCCCTCGATCTGCGTGATGATGTCCATGGCGCGAATCTTGGGGGCGCCGGTGATCGAGCCGCCAGGAAAGGTCGCGGCGATCAGATCAACAGCGTCGCGGCCCGGGGCCAGCCGTCCGCGCACCACCGAAACCAGATGGTGGACATTGGCGTAGCTCTCCAGGGCGCAAAGCGCCGGAACCTGGACGCTGTGCGGCGCGCACACCCGCGAAAGGTCGTTGCGCAGCAGATCAACGATCATCACGTTCTCGGCCCGGTCCTTTTCCGAAGCCAAAAGGGCGCTGGCGGCGGCGGCGTCCGCGGCCGGCTCGCGGCTGCGCCGGGCGGTGCCCTTGATCGGCCGGGTTTCCACCAGGCCATCGCGCAAGGCCAGAAACCGCTCGGGCGAGCTGGAGGCGATGGCCAGATCGCCGAAGTCGACGAACGCCGCGAAAGGCGCCGGATTTTCGCGCCGCAGGGCGCGGTAGAAGGCGAAGGCGTCAAACCCGGGCGGCAGGCTGGCGCTGAACCGGCGGGAAATATTGGCCTGGAAAATGTCGCCCGCGCGGATATAGGCCTGGACGCGCCGCACGGCCGCGCTCCACGCGTCGCGGTCGTGGCTGGCGTGAAACGCGGACAGGCGCGGGCCCTGGCAGGCGTCACGCGCCGCGTCAGGGGCGGATTCTGGCGACGCCGCGCCCCTCGCCAGCGCGCGCATCAGCAGCGCGCGCATGCTTTCGCCGCGCTCCCGCGCCCGTCTCAGGCGGGCCGGGCCATCCTCGGGCAAACCGGAAGAATAAATCGTCACCCGACCTGTCGCGTGGTCCAGCGCCACAACCACGTCATAAAAACCCAGCGCCATGTCATCGACGCCGGACGGGAGCGCGGGCGCGGTCAGCCGTTCGAGCGCCCGGCCGAAATCATAGGCGATGTAACCGGCGCAACCGCCCCGGAATGGGGTCGGATCAGCGGGATCCGGCGGCAGACGATGCTGGTCAAGCAGCCGGCGCAGCGCCGCAAGCGGCGTATCGGCAGCTGGCGTATCGGCAAGCGGCGCGCCGCTCCAGAACGCCCGGCCCGCCCGCACCCGGAATATTCCGAAGGGCTCCGCCGCCAGAAACGACCAGCGCGCCCGTGCGAACGCCGCCTCCGGGGCATCGGGCGCCGCACCATCCGGCGTCGAAGCGTCCGGCGTTACGGTGTCGAGCAGGACAAGCCCCGTCTCGCCGCGCGCGGCCAGCTGGCCCGCCGCCGCGATCAGGTCTGGAACGATGGACCGGTCGGGGTGCAGGTCGCAGCGCCACACGCGTTCATGATCCTGAGCATTATCCCGCGAAGCTATCGCCGCTTTACGCGATGCCATGCGCCAAATCAAATGGCGACGGAGGGCCCCCGCGCTGTCTGGCCCCGCCGCCCGCGCGACGCGGCCCCGCCGCAGCGCCGTGCGCGGCGCCAGGCGCGCCGCAGGTCAAGGCCGGCCCACCGGGCGCCAGGCGCGCGTCACGTCACGCCGCCACCGTCAGCCGGAACGGTTCAGCCCGGCGCATGGAGCGGCGCGTTCAATGGCTGCGCCGGCGCCACGGGTATGCGCGTTACACGAACAGGGCGATGGTCTGCCGGGCGATCGCCAGCAGTTTGCCGGAGGGCGACCAGATCGCGGTTTCCTGGGTGGAGTAACCTTCGCCAATATCCTCGGCGAACATGCGCAACAGCCGCCACTCATGGACGTCCTGATGCGCCTCGGGCGTGAAATCAACCATCCACGTCATGGTGCTGATCGGCCCGAACTCCCTCAGCAGCGCCATCGCCGTGGGCGGCGGCGCATCGGCCAGCGCCAGCAGGGCCGCGGCGGAGGAGCCGGCGGCCTCATCGCGATGCCGCAGCCAGATCAGATATTCCGGCTCGGCCGAGCCGGACATGGGCATGACGCCGCCCGCGGTGCGAAACTCGAAATGCCGCGCGAACGCCGGCCCCTGACGCCCGCCAAAGAAGTCCGGCGAATCCTCCACCGCGGCGGCCCGGGGGAAGGGCTTGCCGTGGTATTTCAGCCGCGACTCGCGCGCCGCGCCATAGGTCAGCACGGCGCGGGTGGCGACGCCCTGCTCGCTGACCAGATCCACGCCGACGCAGGCCGCCGATTTGCCCCGGCGCAGCAGCGACGGCCGGACGCTCAGGGCGCCGCTGGCCGGGCCAATGAAACTGAACTGGGCTGAACGCAGTGGCGGCAGCTCCGGATCCATCAACGCCGCGGCCTGGGCGCACAGGGCGGCCGACATGCCGCCATAGGTCGTGCGCCCCTGCAACCAGTCCTCGCTCACGAAAACCGAGGACCCCTCGCTGGCGGGCGTCATCCCCGCCATCAACGTCGAAAAAGGCGTCATCCCTGCAACCTGTCCTGGCGTGTTTTCCCGCGGAGAAGACCGGATCTGGCGGGGAAAAACATGTGACTTCAAATTGATGGAGCAAGCCCCGGTCCACGTTGAACGGATTTGCTCCAGATATCGCCCCGGCGGGTCACCCTACCTGAAAGCGCAACCAGCCAGCGGAGCGGCCGGCGCGGAAGCTAGAGTGCAGATACATGATGCGTCAAGAATGCAGAACACCCGCGCCGCCTGCCCGTGCAGCGGCGAATCCTGGCGCCGGCGGCAAGCCCCTGCCGGCCCGCGCCCCATGCCCGTGCGACACCTCGCCGCAGACATTGGCGCATGCGCCGCCGCAATTTGGCGATGGAAAAATGCCGGCGACAAGGATTGCCGACGCCACGCGGCGGTCCTAGGCTGCGTCACAGCAGCGCCCACGACGCGGGCGCGCCGGAGCCGGTTTCGTCATGTCGGGCGCCCGCGTTGCGACATGGGTCTGGAATCGCCTTACTCCAGCCTGGGGCTTGATCCTGGCGCGACGCCGGTCCTGGTTTCGCCCATCCCTGCTTCAGGCGCTGCGCCATGGCGACAGGCTTCCCTCCTGCGCCAGTTCAGGACGAGGTGGAGCGGCAGTCTCATGGATTATGTTGCGTTTCTGCTCAAATCACTTGTGAAAACGGGCTCACTGAAAGTCATTGGCCCCGACGGCGCCCAGACAACCTGGGGCGATGGTCAGGGCAAGCCAGTCGTCATCCGCGTCAGCGAGAAGCTGTCGCGTCCCGGCCTGTTGCTGAACGCCGATCTGCTGATCGGCGAGGCGTTCATGGATGGCGATCTGGAGATCGTCGAGGGCGACGTCTACGATCTGCTCGAACTGGCGGCCAGGAACCTGTGGGCCAGCGGCCGCACGCCGCCGACCGAGCTCGTCAACCAGACCTGGCGCCGGCTGATCCGTCGCGCCCAGCAGTTCAACCCCGTCGGCGCCTCGCGCCGTCAGGTGGCGCACCATTACGATCTCTCCGCCGCCCTGTTCGACAATTTCCTTGATCCGGACCGCCAGTATTCCTGCGCCTACTTCGCCAAACCCGACGACAGCATCGAGCTGGCCCAGGCGCAGAAGAAACGCCACCTCGCCGCCAAGCTGATGCTGGAGCCTGGCCAGAAGGTGCTGGACATTGGCTGCGGCTGGGGCGGCCTCGGGCTCTATCTCGCCCGCGCCGCCGATGTTTCAGTCAGCGGCATCACCCTTTCCGACGAGCAGTTGCTGGTGGCGCGCGAGCGGGCGGCCGGGAGCGGCCTCGCCGACCGCGTCGATTTCCGGCATTGCGATTACCGCAACGAGCGGGGACGCTACGACCGCATCATCTCGGTCGGCATGTTCGAGCACGTGGGCATCAACCACTACGACGCGTTTTTCCGCAAGGTCCGGGACCTGCTCACCGATGACGGCGTCGCCGTGGTGCACGCCATCGGCCGCTCGGACGGCCCGGGCGCCACCAACGCCTGGATCCAGAAGTATATTTTCCCGGGCGGCTACTCACCGGCGCTGTCAGAGGTGCTGCCGGCGCTGGAGCGCGCCGGCCTGATCGCCACGGACATCGAAATCCTGCGCCTGCACTATGCGGAGACGCTGAAGGCGTGGCGCGAACGCTTCAACGCCAACCGCGACGCCATCCGCGCCCTGTACGATGAAAAGTTCTGCCGGATGTGGGAATTCTATCTGGCCGGCTCGGAAGTCACCTTCCGCTACGGCGGCCACATGGTGTTCCAGATCCAGATGGCGAAGAAAGTGGACACGGTTCCCCTGACCCGCGACTACATGTTCGAGGCGGAACAGCGCCTGCCGCTGTTCCCCGAGGGCATCGCCACCCCCCAGCCAGCCCCACTGCCGCCGCGCCCGGCGCCTGCGATCGACGAACCCGCGGCGCCGCAGCCGGCAGGCCTGGCGAGCAACGATGACGCTGCGCCGATACCCCAGACGCATCCGGTGGCAGCTGACGCCGACCCCGCCACAATCCCGCCGGCGGCCAGCGAAGAAGCCGGGCCGGCGACGGCGTCCCGGCCGCTGGACCGACCGCGGGAACTGGCGGGGCAGATTTCCGCAGCGAGCGGTTGAGATGCTGGCCGGATGGGCGTCGACCTGGCGTCCGTCTGGCCCCCGTCTTGCGAAAAGTGTGGGCCCCTTGAGGGGCTCATCCATCAGAGAAAAGCCGGTAAATACCTGACCATCCGCCCTGCGGTCGAGCGCGAACAGGCGGATACCTCATGTCGACGGATCGTCATGCGGCATGAACCCGTCAGGCCACGCAGCGGTCCGCATGAACGCGTTACGCTCCAGACCCGGCCAAACTATCCTGGATCATGTCGGCGCGGCCCTGATTGATGTAAATCAATAATAGATATTGTTAACTAAAAACCATCCTACAACAACAAGCACCGGCTCACACGAAGCTTGATTGCGATGATTTTTCGATACATACTTAAATACAATACCACTGAATTTTAATGAAATGCACCATATTGACATATTCTATAATTGGAAGGATCACGATCATGGGCGCAAATGTCCTGAACTTGAACCTGTTCTGCGATTATGCAACCCCTGAGAAGTACTCAGCTATCGAATTGCACATGGAACTACCGGTTTCACATAATGATTTCAGAAGAATTCAAAATTGGCTCGATTTGGGTGAATGGGAAACTGCCAAAAGCTACCTTGTTGAGAAGTATCCGCAACACCGCGCCCTGCTAGGCCAATGGCTCGCTGCGAGCCAGGCCCGAAATGAAGGAGCCTTGACGCCGCCCAAGCTTGCCGCCGCAGGCTGAGCGGCAGCTTGTCTGGATGCAAATCTGGCGCGATAAGGTGAATACCAAACCTGAAGGGTTGGTTTGGGCGATCGTTGCCCGCTTCATGGCGGTCGCCCTCTTTTTTGATTCCCTTGCTCCGTTATTCCCGCAGATTGCAAAAAGCTATAATATTTCCGACGGAACATTCCAGGCCATGCTGGGGGCAAGCTATGTTGCTTTTGCCTTTTCACAGCTGATCTCTGTTTTTATTATCAACCTTGTTGGCCCCAGCCGCACGTCGTCCCTGTCCTGCCTCTATCTTGGCCTGGCCGCCATTTTGCTATGCCTCATACGAAACAGCCATGTTTTCGGGGCCGTCCTTCTCTCAATGTTTGCCATCAACAGCATGGGTTCAAACGCGACCCGCGTGGCGCTGCGGCAAGCAACGTCAGACGGGGCGTACAAAAAGATCTATGCCTGGGCCACTGGCGCAGTTGGAATCAAGCAGATCGCCATGCCGCTCATCGCAGGCGCCCTGAGCGCCGCCTTCGGTTGGCGGGTGGCCATGACAGCGCTTGTCACGCCCGTCGTCGTGGCAGGCGTCTCGATTGAACTGATCGACAGGAGACAACCAGAAAAGACCGTTCGCGCCAAAACCTGCGTCCCCGACCATTCAGGCTGGAAAACCCTTCTCACCATGCCGGCTTTCGTCAGACCAACGCTGATCGCCGCCGCGTTCCAGATCGCGTTTTCCCCCCTCAGCGCCCGCCTGCCGTTTCTTCTGGCCAATGAGGCGCGCCTGACGCCGACAATGGTAGGCCTTGTATTGTCAGCATCGACCAGCGCCGTCGCTGGCGGCCTGTTTGTCAGCGGCTATCTGGCGCCGCGATGGCCAGGAAAAGCCCTGATGCAAACCGGCGCGATGATCATGATGGCTGGCGCTGTCACGATGCTCTTCGGTCATATGCTGGGGGTCTGTTGCGCGATTGCCGCCACCATCGTCGTGCAGGCTGCCTTTGGCTTTATCATTCCGCCCTGCTCCGGCGATGCGTTAAGCGCATCGGAACAGCACAGGATAACCGCGTCAGCCATATTCGGCTTCGTTCAGGCGATTGTCGCGGGGCTTTCCATAGCCATCGTCGGGGCGTCCGGACTGGCGAAGACCGGCGCCATCACAATCCTGCCCGCCATGGCTGTCGCAACGATCGTGGCCATCATGGCTGTTATCCGGGACTGATGCGCACCGGCGGCGTCCACCTGTTCACACGGCGCCGGAATGACAATCCCGTTTCGGCCTGACTGGAATTTCTGGCGGGAGTTTCCGGCAGAAGCGACGCCCGCGAACCCGCGCCATGTCGGGCGCCGGGCGCGTCAGGGTCCCCGCCCCCTCCTGGCGCGCCCCTTCCCGACGCCTCAGGCCGCGCCGCCGGCCCTGAAGCAGGCGGAGACGATCTCCTGGGCTTCGGCCTGGATCAGCTTCAGGTGGTCTTCGCCCAGGAAGCTCTCGGCGTAGATCTTGTAGACGTCCTCCGTGCCGGAGGGGCGCGCGGCGAACCAGCCGTTTTCCGTCGTCACCTTGACGCCGCCAATCGCTTCATTGTTGCCGGGCGCGCGTGACAGGCGGGCGGTGATCGGCTCGCCGCCCAGCGTATCGCGGGTGATCTGCTCCGGGGCGATCGCCTTCAGCACCGCCTTCTGGGCGGCGTTGGCGGGGGCGTCGATACGGGCGTAGACCGGCTCGCCGATCTCGCGGGTCAGGTCACGATACAGCTCGCCCGGGTCCTTGCCGGAGCGCGCCGTCATTTCCGCCGCCAGCAGGCCGGCGATCAGCCCGTCCTTGTCGGTGGCCCAGACGCCGCCGTCGCGGCGCAGGAACGAGGCGCCGGCGCTCTCCTCGCCGACGAAGCCGAGCGAGCCGTCGATCAACCCATCGACGAACCATTTGAAGCCCACCGGCGTCTCCACCAGCCGGCGGCCGAGGCGCGCCACGGCGCGGTCGATGGCGCTGCTCGACACCACCGTCTTGCCAACGCCCACATGCGCCCCCCATTGCGGCCGGTTGGCGAACAGGTAAGCGATGGCGACGGTAAGATAATGGTTGGGATTGAGCAGGCCAGCCGACGGCGCGACAATGCCGTGACGATCCGCGTCCGTGTCATTGGCGAAGGCGACGTCGAAGCGGTCGCGCAGGTCGATCAGCCGGGCCATGGCCCAGGGCGATGAGCAATCCATCCGCACCTTGCCGTCGTGATCGACGGTCATGAAGCGGAAAGTCGGGTCGACCGCGTCGTTGGTCACGGTTCCGTTAAGGCCATAGCGCTCGAAAATCGGCTCCCAGTAACGCACGGCGGCCCCGCCCAGCGGATCAACGCCAATGCGCACGCCAGCATTACGCACCGCTTCCAGGTCAATGATGGCGCCAAGGTCGGCCACATAGGGCGTGATGTAGTCATGGCGCTGCACGCAGCCGCTGGCCATGGCGCGGGCGAACGGCATGCGCCGCACGTCGGCGAGGCCGCCGCGAATGATGTCGTTGGCGCGGTTCTGGATCAGGTCGGTGATGTCGGCGCCCGCCGGGCCGCCGTGCGGCGGATTGTATTTGAAGCCGCCATCCTCCGGCGGGTTGTGCGAGGGGGTAATGACCACGCCGTCGGCGAGGCCCCTGTCGCGCCCCCGGTTCCAGCACAGGATGGCGTGGGAGATGACCGGCGTCGGCGTCCAGGCCAGATCGGCGTCGACGCGCACGTCCACGCCATTGGCTGCGAACACCTCGATGGCGCTGGCGAAGGCTGGCTCCGACAGGGCGTGGGTGTCCTTGCCGATGAACAGCGGCCCATCGACGCCCGCCGCCTTGCGGTGCTCGCAGATGGCCTGGGAAATGGCGAGAATGTGCGCCTCGTTGAAGGCGGCGTCGAACGCCGAGCCGCGATGGCCGGAGGTGCCGAAAGCGACGCGCTGGGCGGGATTGTCCATGTCCGGCTTCAGGACGAAATAGTCGGTGACCAGCCGCGGCGTATTGATCAGCTGCGACGGCTCGACCTGTTTGCCCGCCCGCGGGCTGATGGCGCTCGACATATAAGCTCCCCTTGCCTGAGACCTGGACGTTCGCCCGGAACCTGGGCAGACGCAGCCCCATCATATGATCCGGCTCACGGGGCCTGGAAGCCGCGTTCGCCGCCTTTTCAGAACATGCGGCGCAAGCGGATACACAGGCCGCCATTCATTGCAATCGCCCAAACACGGCGAGGCCGTGGCGGCCGCGCGCCGCTGCGGCGCCCGTCAACAGCTCGCGCGACCACCCGCCACAGCCACGCGCCGCTTTATACGCCTGCGGGCTGTTGAATAACCGGCGTCAGGATGTATGATATTTTCAGAAATTTCTGAAATTACCGTCTGAACCGTCATGTCCATGAATCTGCCGCCGCTCGTACAATCCTTCGTGCTTCATTTCGGTGAGATGGGCAGCCGCTGGGGCATCAATCGCACGGTCGGCCAGATCTACGCCCTGCTCTACGTCTCGCCCCAGCCCCTGTGCGCCGACGAGATTGTCGCCGCGCTCGGCATTTCCCGCTCCAACGTCTCCATGGGGCTGCGCGAATTGCAGGCATGGAGCCTGGTGCTGCTGAAGCACCTGCCCGGCGACCGGCGCGATTTCTTCACCACGCCGGACGATATCTGGGTCATTCTCCGCACGCTCGCAGAAGAGCGCAAGAAACGGGAAGTCGATCCCACCCTGTCGGTTTTGCGTGAAATTCTCATGGAGCAACCGGCCAGCGACATCGAACGGCACGCCCAGCAACGCATGGCCGAGATGCACAACATGATTGAGCGGCTGACCAACTGGTACGATGATGTGAAGCAGCTTGACCAGGAAAGGCTTGCATCCTTGTTGACCCTGGGTTCGCGGGTCACCAAACTGCTTGAAACGACAGACCGGATCGTGTCCCTCGGCCGGAAACGGCGTCCAGCCACAAGGGATTGAGACCATGCGAGGCAATCCCTGGCCAGCGGAAACAGGTGGCGGCGCCCCTCTCCCGGAAACTGGCGAAAAGGCGCCGATGCTTCCGCGCGCCGTCGCCGGAAGCTGCGCCAGGGCGCCCGCATCCGGCGTCGCCTCGTCTGCCGCGGCGGCGGTTCGGGCCGCCGGGCCGGCGGGTGACGCAGCGCCCGCGGCGCCCGCCGCCAGGAAACCGCTCATCCCCGCAACCTCGCCCACCCGCAAGACCACACACAAGCCCCCGCCCGCCGGCCAGGGCAAGGTCGCCGCGCGCAACGCCGCCCTCATCCAGGCGGCGGCGGCGCTGATCTGGGCGCCGCAGGCGGCGCTGATCGCCATGGCGATCGGCGGCCTCGCCCATGGCGCGCCAGCCAGCGCCATGCTCGCGCCCGCGGCGGGCGTGCTGGCGCTCGGCCTGCTGCGCGCCGCGCTCGACGCGCTGGGCGTGCGCCGCGCTTTCCAGGGGGCCCGCCCAATCCTCACCGCGCGCCGGCGCGACGCCTGCGCGGCGATGGCGGCGCGTTCGCCGCTCGACATGAACCGGGCCGCCTCCGGCGAAGCCGCCGCCATCATCGGCGAGCAGGCCGAGGCGGTGCAGGCATGGCTTGCCCGTTTCCAGCCGGCGCGCATGAAGGCCAGCATTGTTCCGCTGGTCATCCTCGCCTGCGTTGCGCCCCTGTCCTGGGTCGCGGGCCTGATCCTGCTCATCGCCGCGCCGCTCATTCCGCTGTTCATGGCCCTGATCGGCTGGCGGGCGAAGGCGGCGAGTGAGGCGCAACTGGTGGAAATGGGCGCCATGAACGCCTTTTTGCTCGACCGCCTGCGCGGCCTCGCCACCATCCGCACCCTTGGAGCGGTGGAAACCACCGCCACGCGCCTGCGCGCCAACGCCGAAACCGTGCGCCGCAAAACCATGGCGGTGCTGCGCATCGCCTTCCTGTCCTCGGCGGTGCTGGAGCTGTTCTCCGCGCTCGGCGTGGCGCTGGTCGCCGTGTACATCGGCTTTCACCTGCTCGGCGACCTGCCCTTCGGCGCCTGGGGCGGCAAGCTGACCCTCGCCCAGGGCCTGTTCATCCTGCTGTTGGCGCCGGCGTTCTTCGAGCCGCTGCGCGAGCTTTCCGCCGTCTGGCACGACAAGGCCGCCGGCGAGGCGGCCATGACGGCGCTGGACAGGTTGTCGGCGCCTGGCGAGGGGCCCGCGGCAGTCCCCCTGCCCGGCGCTGGGGCGCCGGAACGCCAGGGCGAGGCCGCGACGTATCCCGCCCGGCCCGGGTCGACGCCGCCGGCCTCGTCCCTGTCCGCCACGCCCTTGCCAGCAGGTCCCCTGATGGTGACAGCGCATGGGCTGCGTTTCCGCTACCCTGGCGCAGCGACCCCCGCCCTGCCGGATGGCTTCAGCGTCGATATCGCCGCCGGCGAACGCGTGGCGCTGCTTGGCCCAAGCGGCGGCGGAAAATCCACCCTGCTGGCGCTGCTGGCGGGCCTCGCCGCGCCACAGCACGGCGTCATCACCATTGGCGGGCAGCGGCTCGATGATGCGTCCGCCGTCCGGCTTCGCCAGCGCATGGCCTGGATCGGCCAGCAGCCCCATGTTTTCACCGGCGGGCTGGAAGCCAATGTCAGCCTTGGCCGCCCCGCGCCAGACGTCAGGGCCAGCGCCGGGCGGGCCCTGCGCTGGGCCAATCTCGCCGACGTGGCCGCCAGCCGTGGCGGCGCCATTATCGGCGAGGGCGGCGTTGGCCTTTCCGGCGGTGAAGCGCTGCGCCTCGCCCTCGCCCGCGCCGCTTTCAACCAGGAAGCCGGCCTGGTGCTGGCCGATGAGCCGACGGCGCATCTCGATCGCGCCACCGCCGGGGCGGTTGCAGAAAGCCTGCTGGAGCTTGCGGAGGGACGCACGCTGATCGTCGCCACCCATGACCCGGAGCTGGCCCGCCGCATGGACAGGACCATTCATCTGCCGTCACCCGCCGCGCTGGAGGAACGGTCATGACCGCGCCCACGCCGGCCACGCCGCACCGCGCCACGTCGCACCGCGCCCCCCCGCGCGATCCCGCCCTGTGGCGCGCCCTTGCGGCCGTGCTGAAACTGTTCTGGACCGGCCAGCGCAACCGCCTGCTGCTCGGCGCGGCGCTGGCCGCCTTCACCGTGCTGGCGGGCATCGCCCTGCTCGGACTTTCCGGGTGGTTCATCACCGCCACCGCCATCGCCGGCGCATCAGCGGCGACCGCCCTCGCCTTCGACGTGTTCGCGCCGTCGGCCGGCATCCGTCTGCTCGCCCTGACCCGCACCGCCTCCCGCTATGGTGAACGCCTCGTCACCCATGACGCCACCTTCGCCGTGCTGGCGGCGCTGCGCGAGCGGGCGTTTCGCGGCTGGGCCCAGCCCGGGGCCGCCCGGCGGTTGCTGCTCCGCCCGGCCCGGCTGCTGTTCCGCCTGACCAGCGACATCGACGCGCTGGACTCGCTCTATTTGCGCATTCTGGTCCCCGCCGCCGCCGCCCTGGGCGCGGCGCTGGCCGCTGGCGTGACCCTGGGGCTGATCAATGGCTGGTTTGGCCTGCTCGCCGGCTTCTGGCTGCTGCTCGCCGGGCTTGGCGCGCCGGCGCTGGCGGCCCGGCGGGCGCTGGCGCCGTCACGCCGGCGCAGCAGCGGCCTTGAAACCTTGCGGCAACGCATCATTGAGCTCTCGGCCGGCCAGACGGAGCTGGTCATGGCCGGGCGCATGGCCGCCGCGCAGGCGCGCATCGCCGACGCCGACGCGCGGCTCGCCCGCGCGGACGATGCGCTGAACCGCATCGAAGCCCAGGTTACGGCGGCGTTTGGCGTGGCGACCGCGGCGCTGCTCGCGGCCGCGCTTTTGACCGTCGCGGTCCTTGCCGAAAGCGGCGGCATCGGCGCGCCAGTCGCCGCCATGGCGGTGCTGGTGGCGCTGGCGGCGCTCGAACCCTTCGCCGCCTTGCGGCGCGGCGCCATGGAACTGGGTCGCGCCCTGCTGGCCGTGGGCCGCCTGGCGCCGCGCCTCGCCGACCAGCCCGCAGCGCCGGCGCGCCTGCGGCCCGGGGACGGAAAAACCGCCGCGACCTTGCGCGGGGTCTGCGTGCGCCACCCAGGCGCCGCGCGCCCCGTGCTGGTCGACATCGACCTGAACGTCGGGGCCGGCGAGCGCGTCGCCGTCATCGGCGCCAGCGGCGCCGGAAAATCCACCCTGCTGGCGTTGCTGGCGGGCGAACTGGAGGCGACCTCCGGGGAGGTCCGCAACTGCCCCGCCAGCCTGCTGACCCAGCGCACCGAACTGTTCCAGGACACCTGGCGCGGCAACCTGCAACTGGCGGCGCCCGGGGCCGACGACGCCGCGCTGATGGCGGCGCTGGCCGCGGTGAGCCTGGACGGCGTCGTCCGGGACCGGGCGGCCGGGGCGTTGAAATCGCCGCTCGACGCCCCGCTGGGCGAGGGCGGGGCCGGCCTTTCGGGCGGTCAGGGCCGGCGGTTGGCCCTCGCCCGCCTGCTGCTTCGCGACGCGCCGCTCTGGCTGCTTGACGAACCAACCGAGGCGCTGGACGCCGCCACCGCCCGCGAGGTGTTGGGATGCGCGGCGCGTCTGGCCGAAGGGCGCGCCCTGATCATCGCCACCCATCTGCGCCGCGAGGCCGGGCTGGCGGACCGGCTGCTGGTGATGGACCACGGCCGCCTGACGACCGGGGCCCGGCGTGGCGAACCCGCGTTCGACGCTTTGCTGGCCGGTTTGCGGCCGGACTGAATTTGACCGGGCCCACGCCCGGAGCGCCAGCAGACGCTGGCCGTGACTGGATTGCCGGGGGCGACGAACAAACGTCGCCGCGCCGGCGCCGATAACGCCGGGCCTTGAACCCGGCGGGGGCGAACGCCGCGAACGTGACGCGTTCTGGCGACAGCTTGGGGAACCATGGAGCGATGCTCCGGTTGGCGCTTTGCCGGCGCTGGCGACAACGCCGGCGAAGGGGCTCCAGCGGGACATGGAGCGCATTGCTCGCAAGCCGGGTTCGCCCGGCCAGGCGCTGACGTCCGCCCTCCTCATGGGCGGACCAACCAGGGGGCCGGGACGGATGTCCTGGCGAAACAGATGGAACTGGACATTGTCGCCCTGTCGCGACTGCAGTTCGCGTTAACGGCGCTGTATCATTTTCTGTTCGTGCCGCTGACGCTCGGACTCTCCATCCTCGTCGCCATCATGGAGACGGTCTATGTGATGACTGGCCGCCCGATCTGGCGGCAGATGACCAAATTCTGGGGCGTGCTGTTCGGCATCAACTTCGCCATCGGCGTATCGACCGGCATCGTCATGGAGTTCCAGTTCGGCATGAACTGGAGCTACTACAGCCACTATGTCGGCGACATCTTTGGCGCGCCGCTGGCCATTGAGGGCCTGATGGCCTTCTTTCTGGAAGCGACGTTCGTCGGCCTGTTTTTCTTCGGCTGGGACCGCATGTCCCGCGTTGGCCACCTGACGGTCACCTGGCTGATGGCCCTGGGCACCAATTTCTCGGCCCTGTGGATTCTCATCGCCAATGGCTGGATGCAAAATCCGGTCGGCTCGGTGTTCAATCCCGAAACCATGCGCATGGAAGTCGCCAGCTTCTACGACGTGCTGATGAACCCGGTGGCCCAGGCCAAGTTCGTCCACACGGTCTCGGCCGGCTACGTGTGCGGCGCCATTTTCGTTCTCGGCGTTTCAGCCTGGTACGTGCTCAAGGGCCGTCATCTGGAGCTGGCGAAGCGCTCGATGACCGTGGCTGCCTCCTTCGGCCTCGCCGCCTCGCTGTCGGTCGTGGTGCTCGGCGACGAGAGCGGCTATCTCACCAGCGAACACCAGAAGATGAAGCTCGCCGCCATTGAGGCCATGTGGGAAACCGAGCCGCCGCCGGCGTCGTTCACCATCATCGGCTTCCCCAACCAGGCGGCGCGCGAAACTCACTACGCCGTCCACATCCCGTGGGTGATGGGCCTGATCGGCACCCGTTCGCTCGATACCCCGATCATGGGCATCAACCAACTGACCCAACGCGCCGAGGGCTTCATCAAGAATGGCGTCGTCGCCTATGACGCCCTGCAGAAGATCCGCGCCCTGCCGCGCGGCGCCGCCATTCCCGCCGATCTGCGCAAGACCTTCGAGGACAACGGCAAGGATCTTGGCTACGCCCTGCTGCTGAAGCGTTACGTGGACGACCCGCGCCAGGCGACGCCAGAGCAGATCCTCAAGGCCGCCAATGACACGGTACCCATGGTGGCGCCGATCTTCTGGCTGTTCCGCATCATGGTCGCCTGCGGCCTGGTCTTCATCCCGCTCACCGCCGTGTTCTTCGTGCAGTCGGCCCGGCGGCGTCTGGAAGGCCCGCGCTGGCTGCTGTGGCTGGCGGTGCTGGCCATTCCGTTGCCCTGGATCGCCATTGAGGCGGGCTGGATGGTCGCGGAGCTGGGGCGCCAGCCGTGGGTCATCGAAGGCGTGCTGCCGACGGCGCTCGGGGTGTCGAGCCTTGGCGCGCGCACCGTGCTGATGACCATCATCGGCTTCACGGCGCTTTATCTGGTCCTCATCGTCATTGAGATGAAGCTGATGCTGCGCGCCATCCGCAAGGGCCCCGAGCCGGATGATGACCCGGAAGTCGCCCTCGTCCCCGCCGCCCTCGCGCCCGCGGAGTAAGCCATGATCCTTCACGAACTGATCTCTTACGAACACCTGCGCCTGATCTGGTGGGTGCTGCTCGGCGTGCTGCTGATCGGCTTCGCCATGACCGACGGGTTTGATCTTGGCATCGGCGCGCTGCTGCCTTTCGTGGCGCGCACCGACGTGGAGCGGCGCGTCGCCATCAACTCCATCGGGCCCGTGTGGGAAGGCAACCAGGTCTGGCTGATCCTCGGCGGCGGCGCGATTTTCGCCGCCTGGCCCCAGCTCTACGCCGTGTCGTTCTCAGGGTTCTATCTGGCGATGTTCGCCATATTGATGGCGCTGATCCTGCGGCCGGTGGGCTTCAAGTACCGCTCCAAGATTGACAGCCCGCGCTGGCGCAATGGCTGGGACTGGGCGCTGTTCATCGGCGGCTTCGTGCCGGCGCTGATCTTCGGCGTCGCCGTCGGCAATGTGTTGCAGGGCGTGCCGTTCCGGCTCGACGACACCATGCGCATCTTCTACGACGGGACCTTCTTCGGCCTGCTCAATCCCTTCGCCCTGCTCTGCGGCGTGTTGTCGGTCTGCATGCTGCTGACCCATGGCGCGGCCTGGCTCGAGGTGAAAACCGAAGGCGCGGTGAGCGATCGGGCAAGGACCATCGGCTCGGTCACCGCGCTGCTCACGCTCGCGCTGTTCGTGCTGGCCGGCGTCTGGCTCTATTACGGGATGGACGGCTATCACATCACCAGCGAGATCGCGCGCGGCGGCCCCTCCAACCCGCACGCCAAGACGGTGGCGCTGGCGCCGATGGCCTGGTTCGCCAACTATCAGGCGGCGCCCTGGACGCTGATCGCGCCAGTGCTCGGCGTCGTCGGCCCGCTGGCGACCTTCATCGCCTTGCGGGCCCGGGGCGAAATCTCCGCCCTGTTGTGCAGCAACATCGCCATCTTCGGCGTCATCGCCACGGTCGGCGTCGCGATGTTCCCGTTCATCCTGCCGTCCTCGGCCGATCCGAACGTGTCGCTGACCGTGTGGGATGCTTCATCGAGCCACCTCACCCTGTTCATCATGCTGGTGGCGACAGCGGTGTTCCTGCCGATCATCCTGCTCTACACCGCCTTCGTTTACCGGGTGCTGTGGGGCAAGGTCGACGCCAAAGCCATCGAATCGGGCGACAGTCACGCATACTGAGAAAGGGAGGACGATCGCATGTGGTACTTTTCGTGGATGCTTGGCCTTCCGCTCGCGGCGGCTTTCGCCGTGCTGAACGCCATGTGGTACGAGCTGATGGACGATCAGGCGAAGCAAAAGGCCGCCGCCCGCAGCCAGGCCGGCGCGGACCCCGCCTGACAGCCTGACAGGACGAACCCGCCGCGCCCTTCGCGCGGCTCCTGACGTGGGCCAGGCCCACGCCTCCAGCATCTGGTGGTTCCAGGCCCATGCGCCAGACAAGCAGGAAGGGCGGCCCGCCGGCCGCCCTTTTCATGATGGCCGCCAGAAACCTGGCGGTTGGCCACGCCGCCGGTCATCGTGGCGATGGAACAGACCCGGACATGAAAAAGCCCCGCTCCCATCCGGGGCGGGGCCTTCAAATCCGGCCGCCCCGGGCGGGGCGGCGGAAGGCGCTTACCAGCAGCCCCAGGCGTTGCAGCGGCGGTAGCCGTAGTAGCCGTAGCGCGGACCGCTGTTGGCGCCGAGAATGGCGCCGCCCACCACGCCGGCGGCGGCGCCGACGGCGACGGCCGTGGCGGCCTGGTCGGACTGGCGACGGCTCTGGTCAAAGGCGGCGGCGACGCAGCGGTCGTAGGTAGCCGTGCCAGGACGCAGACCGGTCTGGCGGCAGGTCATCTCGGCGGTCACCGCCGATTCCTGGGCGCTCTGACAACCGGCGAGCATCGCGGCGACGCCAACGGCCGCGGCGGCGAGAGACCAACGAAATGACGACATGCGTTTCCCCGTTAAAAACATAACCGATACCTTCGCAAACGATATCCTGAGGCACTTGTCAATACAGGCTCATTTTACTTTACAGGAATTACAGCCACGTCCAAGCCTTATCTACCCCGGTTAACGGATTGGCCCAACAGTCAAGGCGCAATCATTTTTAAAAATGGACAAATATTTTTTTAAAATACGCAAATATGGCGAAATATAATCTCAATCTTCATGATTCAGCTGCATTATCGCCATATATGCTTCACGCCGCCGCGCCTGATAATTGAGGTCCGCCGACCCTGACGACGTTCCTTCCAGGCCGCCGCCTGCCTCCCACGGCGTCGATTTACTTTTCATCAACCATTGACGCCACGCGCCGGCTGCCCGCCCCGGCCGCCGGGCGTCCGCGCATGATCCCGCCGGCCATGGCTGCGGAGCCACACTCTTTGAATGACATTTTCGTGATCGTTCTTGCGTCTGCCGCGCCGGCCGCCGGTGGAGCGACAAATTGCCCGACTTAATTGTAGGACAATCGTGCGCTACAAAAACCTCACAACAGGAGGAGAGCACCGTGGCCGTGACCGAAACCCAGCTCGCTGAACTTCAGGCCCGCCTGAAGGACTTCATGGCGAAGCACATTTATCCCAACGAACAGCGCTACTACACGGAAGGCGAGAAACTTGGCCCGTGGCGGGTGATCCCGGTCGTGGAGGAGCTGAAGAAGATCGCGAAGGCGGAAGGGTTGTGGAACCTGTTCCTGCCCGACGATCCGCGCGGCGCCGGTCTCAACAACCAGCAGTACGCCACCTTGTGCGAGATCATGGGCCGCTCGGTCATGGCCCCGGAGGTGTTCAACTGCTCGGCCCCGGACACCGGCAACATGGAAGTGCTGGTTCGTTATGGCACGCCGGAGCAGCAGAAGCAGTGGCTGGAGCCGTTGCTGGCGGGCGAGATCCGCTCCGCCTTCTGCATGACCGAAGCCGACGTCGCCTCCTCCGACGCCACCAACGTGCAGCTCGAAATCCGCCGCGACGGCGATGAATACGTGCTGAACGGCCGCAAGTGGTACACCACCGGCGGCACCGACCCCCGCTGCAAGATCCTCATCGTCATGGGGCGCAGCAACTTCGAGCCAGGCGCCAGCCCGCACGCGATCCAGTCACAGATCCTCGTGCCGAAGAACACCCCCGGCGTGAAGGTCATCCGCCCGCTGCCCGTGTTTGGCTTCTATGGCGTGCCCGACCGCGCCTCGGAGGTGTGGTTCGACAATGTCCGCGTGCCGGTTTCGAACATGCTGCTTGGCGAGGGCCGCGGCTTCGAGATCGCCCAGGGACGCCTTGGCCCGGGCCGCATTCACCACTGCATGCGCCTGATCGGCATGAGCGAGCGCATCCTGGAGCGCATGTGCCGGCGCGCCGACGCCCGCGTCGCCTTCGGCAAGCCGGTTTCGGAGCAGACCGTCACCCTGGAGCGCATCGCCGAGGCGCGCATCATGATCGAGCAGTGCCGCCTGCTCACCATGAAGGCCGCGTACATGATGGACACGGTCGGCAACAAGGAAGCCAAGCAGGAAATCGCCATGATCAAGGTGGCGGCTCCCAACATGGCCTGCAAGATCGTCGACTGGGCCATCCAGGTGTTTGGCGGCGGCGGCACCAACAACGACCACTTCCTCACCGTCTGCTATTCGCTGGCCCGCGCCCTGCGCCTGGCCGACGGCCCGGATGAGGTGCATCGCAACCAGATCGCCCGCCTGGAGCTGAAGCGCCACCGCAACACCGACCCGGATTTCACCGGCGGTCGCGGCCTTGGCTTCAGCCGCCAGGAGGCCCAGGAGTTCGCTGACGCCGGCCTGTGGCCGCGCCCGGCCGACTGGACCGAGTAAACCGCGACAGCGCCCGGCGCCATGTGCGCCGGGCGACCGGTCAGGGCGTCGCGCCCGATAGTCCGGCGGGGGCGCAGCCCGCCGGCTTGAGAACGCGCCGTGTCGACGCCGGCGCCCGCGCCAGCAGGCGCGCCGGACGGATGGGGCGGGCGACGAGGGCGCCGCCGCAATTGGGGCAGACGCCGCCCAGCGTCTGGTCGGCGCAACTGGCGCAAAACGTGCATTCGAACGAACAAATGCGCGCATCGGGGCTGGACGGCGGCAGGTCGCGGTCGCAGCATTCGCAATTGGGGCGCAGCTCCAGCATCGGGCTCCTCCATCAGCACGCTGATATTCTACATGGCAAACCCACCGTCACCTATCGCCGCGCCGGCCGCCGCCAGTTCCCGTGACAGCCTGTTCAGCGCCATCGTGCGCGGCCTCTATGAGGGCCGCTACGCGCCGGGGCAGCGGCTGGTGGAGGCTGACCTGACGGCGGAATATGGCGTCAGTCGCGGCCCTGTGCGCGAAACCCTCAGCCGCCTCGCCGCCGAGGGCATCGTCACCCTGTCGCCGGGGCGCGGCGCCGCCATCCGCAAGCTGGGGTGGCGGGAGGCCATTGACCTGCTGGAATTGCTGGAGGCGCTGGTCGGCCTCGCCGCCGCAGCAGCCGCGCGCCGCGCCGCCAGCGACGCCGCCGGCGCCGCGCGTCTGGAGGCGGCGGCGAAGCAACTCGCCGCCTTCGACCACGCCGCGCTCACGCCAGATTACGCCCTGGCGCGCGACCGTTTCTATGGCGCGCTGGTTGACCTTGCCGGCAACGCCGAACTGGCCCGGGTCATGCCGCGCGTGCAGTCGCACCTGCTGCGCATCCAGTTCCGCGTCCAGGTGGCGCGTTACGATGAACTGCGGCACCAGGATTACGCCGTGATCGCCCGCGCCGTTCTCGCTGGCGAGGAACACAAGGCCCGCGCTGTCACCCAGCAGCACTTCCGCCGCATGATCGACGTGATGCAGGAGAGCAGGCCTGAAGCCTGACCCCCGGTCTGCTCAGGCCTTCAGGCGGTAGCCGGTGCGGAACATCCAGCCGATGATCGCCAGACAGGCGACCATGAAGCCGAGCGTCATGGCGAGGCTGACGACGATGTTGACGTCCGAGGTTCCAAAGAAGCTCCAGCGGAAGCCGCTGATCAGATAGACCACCGGATTGAACAGCGACACCGAGCGCCAGAATGGCGGCAGCATGTCGATGGAATAGAAACTGCCGCCAAGGAACGCCAGCGGCGTCACCACCAGCATCGGCATCAGTTGCAGCTTCTCGAAATTGTCGGCCCAGATGCCGATGGCGAAGCCGAACAGGCTGAAGGTGACGGCGGTGAGCACGAGGAAACCCAGCATCCAGAACGGGTGCTGCACGCTCAGCGGCGTGAACAGCGCGGCCGTGGCCAGGATGATCAGGCCAAGCATCACCGATTTTGTCGCCGCCGCGCCCACATAGGCGGTGACAATCTCCACCACCGATATGGGCGCCGAAAGCTGCTCATAGAACGTGCCGACGAAGCGTGGAAAATAGATGCCGAACGAGGCGTTGGAGATGCTCTGGGTCAGCAGCGACATCATCATCAGGCCCGGCACGATGAAGGCGCCGTACGGCACGCCGCCCACCGCGCCCATGTGGCCGCCGATGGCGGCGCCGAACACCACGAAATACAGCGCGGTGGAAATCACCGGCGCCACCACGCTTTGCAGGATGGTGCGGCGCGTCCGGTCCATTTCATAGCGATAGATCGCCGCGATTGCGCGCAGGTTCATTGGGCGCCCTTCACCAGGTCGACAAAAATATCCTCAAGGGAACTGCGCCGCGTGTCGATGTCGGCCACGGTCAGTCCCTCGGCGGCGATATCAGCCAGCAGGCCGGGCATGCCGGCCCGCACCCGCGCCGGTTCATAGATCCAGGTGAGCGCCCGGCCATCGTCGCCCAGCCGCACGCCGCGCTCCGCCAGCCGCGGCGGCAGCGCCCCCAGCTGCGAGGCCAGGGTAACGGTCACCTGCTTGCGCCCGAGCTTGCGCATCAGGGCGTCCTTTTCCTCCACCAGCATCAGCCGGCCGCGGTTGATGACGCCGATGCGGTCGGCCATCTCTTCCGCTTCCTCGATGTAATGGGTGGTGAGAATAATGGTGACGCCAGCGTCCTTCAGGCGTCGCACCAACCGCCACATGTCGCGGCGCAGGTCCACGTCGACGCCGGCGGTCGGCTCGTCAAGGAACAGGATGCGCGGCTCGTGCGACAGCGCCTTGGCGATCATCACGCGCCGCTTCATGCCGCCGCTCAGCGTCAGGATCTTGTTGTCCTTCTTGTCCCACAGGGACAGGTCGCGCAGGATTTTTTCGATCAGCGCCGGATTGGGCGGCTTGCCGAACAGGCCCCGGCTGAAGCTGACCGTGGCCCACACGGTCTCGAACGACTCGGTGGCCAGCTCCTGCGGCACCAGGCCGATCTGCGCGCGGGCCTTGCGAAACCCGGCGATGCTGTCATGACCATCGACGCTCACCCGCCCGGTGGAGGCGTTGACCAGCCCGCAGATGATCGAGATCAGCGTCGTCTTGCCGGCGCCGTTGGGCCCGAGCAGGGCGAAGATCTCGCCCCGCGCGATATCGAGATTGAGCGGATGCAGGGCGGTGAACCCGCCGTCATAGGTCTTCGAAAGATCGGAAATGGACAGAATCGTCGACATGGCCGCCTGTATACGCCGCCCACCGATCTGTTACAGGAAATATTTTGCACGCCTGCCATGCCAGGAGCCCGCCCGGCCCCGATCATCATGGCCTGAGCAGCCCCGCCGATGACGTGGCAGGAGGCAAGGCGACGAGCGTCAAGCCTCCGGGCGCTTCAGCGGGCGCAGCGCGGCGGTGGAGCTGGCGCGGGCGATCAGCTCGCCGTCCATGTCACGCAATTCCCCCTCCAGAAAGGCGATCGACCTGCCCCAGCGGGTGATCCAGCCGGTGGAGCGGTATTTGCCGGGATGGGCGGCGAGCAGGAAGCTCACCTTGATCTCCAGGCTGGGCACCATGACGGTGAAGCGTGATTTGGCGATGCAGGCGTGCGCCATGGCGGCGTCGATCCAGCCGGTGACAATGCCGCCCTGAACAATGCCGCCGCGCGGGTGGCCAACCACCGAATGGCAATGATCCTGGGTGGCTGTCCACGCCATGGTGGTTGTCTCGGTTTCCACGTTGTAACCGGCGATGCCGCCGCCAAGGGTGCGCAGGCACGGATTCACGTTCTTGCGAAATGTCTGGAGAATTTCCTGCTCGGTCACGGGCGTTTCCTGTCTGCTGTTTCCTTCCCCATGCCCCGCCGCTCCCGCGCGGTCAATGCCCTGTACTTTCCCGCCAGCCGCCACGCCCGGCTGCCCGCCTTCAGCGCTTGACCGGATCCGCGCGCCGCGCGTATGAATTTACATATATTTTCATAATAAAATTCATGAATTGTCTGTGACAATTATTATATATGAGGCGCAAGATGCCGTATATTGTCGCGATCATAGCGGGTTTATCCGGATTTCTGTTTGGATATGATGAAGGCGTTATTGCCGGCGCCCTCAGCAGCCTTCGCCAGGCGTTCACGTTCTCCCCGTGGCTGGAGGGCTGCATGACCGCGGCCGTGCCGTTTGGCGCCCTGTTCGGCTCGCTGGCCGGAGGGTGGCTCGCCGACCGCTGCGGGCGGCGCGGCGCGCTCATCCTTGCGGGAACCCTGTTTTCCATCGGCGCGGTGGTGTCGTCGCTGGCCTGGGACGCCGCCTCGCTCACGGCCGCGCGCCTGGCCATTGGCCTCGCCATCGGTCTGGCGGCGGTGGCCGCGCCGCTCTACATCTCGGAGAATGCGCCAGCCCGCCATCGCGGCATGCTGGTGTCGTTCTACCAGCTGGCGATCACCCTCGGCATCCTCGGGGCCTATATCGCTGGCTATGGGTTTGAGGGCAGCTGGCGCACCATGTTCGCCATCGGCATGGTTCCCGGCGTCATTCTCGCCATCGCCATGGCGACCATGCACGACACGCCCCGCTGGCTGATGCTGCGCGGACGCGAGACGGAGGCCCATGGCGCCCTGATCCGCAACGGCCTTGGCGCCCAGGCGGACACGGAGCTGGAGGGCATCCGGCGTTCAATCGCCGCGACGCCCGCAACCGTCCGCTGGTCGGCGCTGTTTTCCCGGCGCGTCCTGCCCGCCACCACCGTCGCTGTCGGCCTGTTCATCCTGCAGCAGCTGAGCGGCATCAACGCGGTGATTTATTATGCGCCCCTGGTGTTCCACGAGGCCGGTTTCGGCAGTCACGGCGCCCAGCTGCTGGCCACCATCGGCATTGGCGTGGTCAATGTGGCGATGACGCTTGTCTCCATGGCCCTGATCGACCGGATCGGCCGGCGGCGCATGCTCTACATCGGCTTTGCCGGCGCCGCCCTCAGCCTCGCCGTGATCGCCGGCGCCGCGGCAAGCAACCTCCCGTGGCTCAACGCCGTGGCCTTCGCCAGCCTGCTGGCCTATATCGCCGCCTTCGCCATCTCCATCGGCCCGCTGCCCTGGCTGATGATGTCGGAAATTTTCCCGATTGACGTGCGCCCGCTCGGCATGGGGCTGGCCTCCATCGCCAACTGGGCGTTCAACGCGCTGGTGGTGTTCGCTTTTCCGGCCCTGCTCGGCATAATGGGCCTGACTGGCGTGTTCGCCGGTTTCGCCATCGCCTGCCTTGTCGGCGTGATCTTCACCTGGGCCCTCGTGCCGGAAACCACCGGCGCATCCCTGGAGGATATCGAGGCGCGGCTGTCATCCGGGGAGCGCCTTCGCGACATGACGCGGGTTGCCTGACGCCAGCCCCGGACCGCGCGGCGCGTTTTCCGCAGGGGAAGGCGCCGCGCCCCGGGAAACGGCGGCGCCCTGCCCTAGCCGCTGCCCACCATGCTGGCGGCCACATTCACCCCGAGCGCCAGCACGGCGGTGTTGAAGAAGAACGCCAGCACCGAGTGCCCGGTGACCAGCCGCCGCATCCGCCTCCCGGCCACGCAGATGTCGGACGTCTGGCAGGCAACGCCGATCGTCAGGGCGAAATAGGCGAAGTCGAAATAGTCCGGTTCCTTCTCGTGATCGGGAAACAGCAGCCCGCCGCCCGTTTCATACCAGGCGTGAGCGTAATGCAGCGTGAACGCCACGTGCATGAACATCCAGGCGCTGAAGATGGTCAGGACGCCAAGGCCGATATGCCAGGAGCGGACGCCGGCCGGCAACCGGGGCGCGGCGCCAAGCACCGAAGCGATGGCCACCAGGCAGGCGCTCGCGGCGATGCACGAAACCAGCAGGATAATCGCCGCGCCCTCGTCCTGCTCGGCCGCGCGCCGGCGCATGCGGGCTGCGTCGGAGCGCAGCATCACCGCCGCCGTCAGCAGCAGCCAGAGCACCGCGCCAATGTTCCAGGCCACCAGCAGGCGCGCCGGGCCGGACAGGGGTTCGCCCGAGGGCAGCCAGCCGGTCGCCAGCCACGTGGCGGCCATCACCAGGAACGCCGCGAACGTGCGCGCCCGCCCCCGGATGAAGCGGATCACGCGCCGCGCCAGACCATGTTGATGCCGATGGCCGCCGTCCGTCATGGGTTGCTCCGCTCATACCAGGGCGCGCAGGCGCGCTGCCTCACGTGGCGCGTGGAAGGCCAGACATCGCCCGGGGCAAGCCTGCGCGTTTTGGCCAGCGCGCCCTGACCAGCGCGCTTTGGCCTCAGGCCCGCCGCGCAATGATAAACCGGCGCGGAAACGGCAACAGCGTGGTTCCGTCGCGCTGGGGCGGATACACCTCGCTCACCGCCTGGGTGTAGGCATCCAGGAACCAGGCGCGCTCGTCCGCGTCCAGCGGCTCAAGGAACGGGCGCAGCCCCGTGCCCATCACCCATTGCGTGATGCTGGCCGGGCTGGCCATGCGATGATGGTAGGTGACGCCCCAGATATCGAGATCACTGCACAGGCCGCTGAGCGCGTCGTAACAGACGCCCACCGGCTCCAGCGGCCGGCGCAGAATGATCGCCCCGGCGAGCTTGCTCGCGAACGGCGCCTCCTGGGCGATTTCACGCATCAGCCGGTGCGAGGGCTGCTCCAGATTGTCGGGCATCTGCACCGCCAGCACCGCGCCGCTGGAAAGGGCGGCGAGAATCCGCGCCATGGCGGCCAGATGCCCCGGCACCCACTGGAACACGGCGTTGGCGAACAGCAGGTCGGCGTCCTGCGGCGGCGTCCAGGATGCGAGATCAGCCCCGGCGAAATTGACCTGCGGCAGGCGCCGGCGCGCCTCCTCCAGCATGTCGGGCGAGGAATCCAGCCCTTCCAGCCGCGCTTCCGGGAAGCGGTCGGCCAGCAGTTCTGTCGAATTCCCCGGCCCGCAACCGAGGTCGAAGACACGCGCCGGCGCCGCCTCCCCGCCCGGACCGTAGCCGTGTCCGGGAACCCGCGCCAGCAGGTCGCGCGCCGCCCGGGTGCGCTCGTCCTCGAACTTCAGATATTGCGCGGGGTTCCATGCGGTCACGGCGTCGCTCCCTGTTTTGCGGCGGCGGAAATGGCCTTCAGCGTCTCCGGCGTCGGCCAGCAGTCCGTGCGCAGGCCGCTGGCCTTCTGGAAGGCGCCGACGGCAAGGCGGGTCTTCATGCCTGCGAAGCCGTCAATCTTCTCACGATACAGGCCAAGGCGGGTCAGGTCGCGCTGCATGGCGGCCAGTTGCCCGGCGGAGGGCTGCGCAACCTTGCCCCAGGGCGTGGCGAACGGCCCGCCGCCAGCGATGCGGTCAGCCAGATGGCCCACATACAACACGTAAAGATCAGAAAAATTGTATGCCTTGAGCACGAAATAATTCGCTCCGACCAGAAAACCGGGCCCATGCACGCCAGCTGGCAGCAGTAGCGCCAGTTGCGCCCCACGCCCCGGCGCCGGCCCGTTCTCCGGTCGGTAGCCGGCGGCGGACCATTGCGCCCACGGACGCGGCGCATCCGGGTCGGCCAGGGTGCAGTCGGCCCGCGCCGGCGGCGCCACCTCGTAAGCCCAGCGCTCTCCAGGCCGCCAGCCCTCGCCGCGCAGATGGTTGGCGATGGAAGCCAGGGCGTCGGGAACCGAGGTCCAGATGTCGGCCTGGCCGCTACCGTCCAGATCGACGCCGTAGCGGTAATATTGCGACGGCAACATCTGGGTCAGCCCCATGGCGCCGGCCCATGAGCTTTTCATCGCCGGGCGACTGACCACGCCGTCGTCCAGCATTTTCAGCGCATACACGAATTCCTGGGCGAATGTTTCGCGCCGGCGACCGGTCCACGCCTGGGTCGCGAGGGTGCGCAGCCCGTCGTATTTGCCGGTGTTGGCGCCATAGCCGGTCTCGCGACCGAAGATGGCCAGCGTCACCTCGCCCGGCACGCCGAAACGCTGTTCAATGGCTGCGAGTTGCGGCCGGTAACGCGCCGCCAGGCTCGCGCCTTTCGCCGCCGTCGCCGCCATGGCCCGGTCCGAAAGATACTGCGCCGGCGTGGCGCTAAACTCGCGCTGGCCCGCGTGCGAGGGCTTGCGGGGCCCCCGATCAAGATTGGGCAGGGACAGGTCCGGCGTCAGCCCCGCGGTTTCCCGCTCCCAGGTCGCCGCCGAAACGCCGAGCGCCAGCGCCTTTGGCCGCATGGCGACGAGAAAGCTGGCAAAATCGCCGCCAGCGTCCCCGCCCGCGGCCCTGGCCCGGGCTTCCCCGACGAGCGCCGCCGCCAGCAGCATGGCCACCCCTGCCCCGCGCCTCCACCCCGCGCCGCGCGCCATCATTCACCCTTTCCGTAAAACCCTGTCCGCCAGCGCTGCACTGGGCGCCAGGGAGTGACTATATTACCGGTGACGGCATATGATCGCGGACAGATGAAACATTTCTTTTCAACAGAATGGCGACTGGCGCCCTGTTTGGGAATTCGGCGACGGATGGCCGGGGGATATGTGCGTCCCGCCGGGCGACAGGCGCCGCCAGCGCCTGTTGGCGCCGGCGGGATTGCCGACGCCGCGCGCGGGAGAAACTCCCGCCGGGCCGGCGTATCCGGCATTTCCAGACAGGCGCTGGCCGGCCTTGCGGGGCTCTTCGCGGTGAGTGGAGCCGGCGCACCCTGGACTGGCCCGGCCGCCGCCGGACCGGTTGAGGACGCGCTCGCCTATTGCCGCTCCGTCGGCGACAACAACATGATCAACGCCGTTCCGCCAGACATGCTGGAGCAGACGGCGAAGAAGCTCGGGGTGACGTTGCCCGCGAACGAGCCGGCGCGCGCGGTCTGGCGCTGCATGGACGGCGCCGTCATGGTGTGCATTGCGGGCGGCAGGCGTTTTTGCGGCCGCGCCGACACCCAGGTGGTGCCCTCGCCTGAAGCCCGCACATACTGCCATGACAATCCCAGCGCCGTGGAGGTGCCCAGCTGGGCCACCGGCCGGGACACCATTTTCGCTTGGCGTTGCGAAGGCCCGGAGCCGATCGTTTCAGGCGCCGTGCGCTCCGTCGACAAACGTGGTTTTGTCAAGGAATACTGGCAGGCCTACAAACCAGACGCACAATGATTGCTTATAGCAAGTTTTATAAAGCATAATTCTCTGGATTCAGCGGCAGATTCTGTCGTAATCTTTCCATCTACACACGCTTGCCCGTGCGCGCGCCCTGCGCGCGGGCGCCTGCGCCGCCAGGACGGGCGCGTCAGCCCCCGTGTTTCGCTCAGGGCGCGTCCCGCCCGGCAGGCCAGTTCCGGCCCCCCGGGACAGGCAGCGCGTCGGCCACGACGCCGGCCCTTGCGTGGAGAAACAGCGGGTGGCGGCGGCGCGCCTCGCACGGCGTGCGCGCGCCTGGAGCCAATAATACCGCCATGCCCTTTGCCGCCGCCCTGGCGGACTTCCCATGAAAGGTTGGACCAATGAACCTGCGCCTGCCGGAGACCCTATGCCTCAAGGCGACCACATGCCTTCCAGCGCTCTTCCTTGCCTGCTGCCTGACAGGCGCCAACCCGGCTCACGCCGACCCGCTGCCCGCCCGCTCATCCAACTTCGCCGGCAATTACAGGACGCTGGTTGAAGACCAGAAGGCGCCGGCGGCCGTGGCCCGGTGCATCGCCACCGCCCATGACTACGCCGCGAAAGGCCGCCTGTACGATCGCCTCGGCTTTACCCGCGATGACATTGTCGCGGCCGTCGCGGCGCCGCATCAGGGCGCGTTCAGCGCCACGGACCCCCGCGCCGTCACCAGCACGCTCGCGATTTCCGGCGAAGGGCGCCGGAGGAATAGCGGCGACTGGGTCAAAATAACCCTGCGCTGCGGTGAAAGGGCCGACAGGCTGGCGGCCATCGAACTGGTCGCCAGCCCGTGACAGGCCCGGCTTGCGACAGCCGGATTGACGCCCCTGGGCGATGACGCATCGCGCAGGGGCGCGCCAGGGGCGGCGCCCAGGTTTTCAGGACGCGGAGGCGTCAGCAGCCTCGCGCCCTGGCGTCACCGCTCGCCTGACGCGGCGGTCGCCGGCCCGGCCGCCTCCACATCCGGCGACGACTGGAGCATCCTGCGCAATGGCCGGATCAGCAGCGCCAGCGCCACCGCCGCGGCCAGCAGGACGCCGGCGCTGAACTGGAACAGGACTTCCGCGCCCCTGGCGTCGCCCGCCGCGATATGCCCGCCAGCGAGCCCGGCCAGCAGGTTGCCGATCGACGAGGCCATGAACCAGACGCCCAGCATGCGGTTGCTCCAGCCCTCCGGGGCCAGCTGGGTGAAGGCGTTGAGGCCAACGGGGCTGAGGCAGAGCTCGCCGATAACCTGAAGGAAAACAGAGCCCAGCAGCCAGAACGGCGACACCAGATGGCCGGATTGCGCCGCCCTTGCGCCCAGCGCCAGCACCACGAATCCCGCGCAGGCAAAGCCCAGCCCCAACATGAACTGCACCGGTTTCTCAAGCCTGATCCCGCGGCGGCGCACGGATGTCCAGATATATCCAAGCACCGGCGTCAGCAGGATGATGTACACCGGATTGAGCGACTGGAGCCACGTGGCGGGAACTTCCATCCCGCCGATGTTCCTGTCGGTGAAATCCCGCGCGAACAGGTTCATGGAGGTCGGCGACTGCTCCAGCGCGGCCCAGAACACCGAAGCCACGACGAACAGCACAACAATCATCAGCACGCGCCGCCTGTCAGCCGACCCGAACCCGGCGAAGAAGAAAAGATAACCGAGATACCCCACCGTGATCAGCCCCAGCCCCTCACCCATGCGGGTGGCGATGTCCTCTGGTCGCAGAACGACCAGACCAGTCACCGCGCCCACATAGAGCGCCACGAGCAGCGTGACGAAGGCCAGAAGCCCAAGCCGGATCCGGCGGGCCATGGCGCGGGTAACCGGCGGCTTGCCGCCGATCTCCATCAGGGTTTTCGGCGCGCGCGCCGCATAGACGGCAAGGCCGATCAGCATGGCCGCCCCGGCCGCCGCGAACCCCCAGTGCCAGCCGATGCGTTCACCGAGGAACCCGGTGGTGAGGGCGCCAAAAAACCCGCCGATATTGACCGACATGTAAAAAATGGAAAAGCCACTGTCGCGCCTGACGTCATCATGGGCGTACAGGGCGCCGACCATCGAGGAAATGGCTGGCTTCATCAGGCCGGTTCCGAGCGGGATCAACATGAGGCCGGCAAAAAAAGCCGGCTTGGCGAGAACCGCCGACAGGCCGATCGCCAGATGCCCCAGCGCGATCAGCACGGAGCCCGCGAGCACCGCCCGCCGCGCGCCCAGCCAGTTGTCAGCCAGCCAACCGCCCGGCAGCGCCAGCAGGTAGACCGCGCCCGCATAAATGCCGACAATGGCCGCGGATTCCGCGTTGCTGAAGCCAAACCCACCCCGCCCCACGGCCGCCGTCATGAACAGCAGCAGCAGCGGCCGGATGCCGTAATAGGAAAATCGCTCCCACATGTCCGTGAAGAACAGCGTGGACAGCCCTGCGGGGTGACCAAAGAATGCCGTGTCAGCCGCGCTTGCCTGCGCCGCCGCACGTGTGTCTGCGCCTTGAAATGTCATATGGCCGCCCATCAATAATATTGAAAATAAACCGGCAACAACAAATATTAATTGCAATTATATCTTGTATTTCACCAATAATCATGAATATTGGCAAAAAATATACACTGCCGCAACCGCTCGGATGACGGGAGCCACTGGCGCAACAGGGGCCACCGCCCGGGGCCGGCGGCGACTGCGAACCGACAGCAATCATGCGCACGGCGCCGCGCGCCCGGTCTGGTTCACCCGTTGGAGATTTATTCAGACAGCCGACCCAGCGCGGCCAGTTGTGGCCAGCCAGGCCGACAGGCTCCTGTCGGCCTCGTCTGTGAAGCGCCGCTCGCCCACAATCAGCGCGCTGATCCGGTCGAGCCGGAACAGCCGGTGGGCGCGACGCATCTCGCACCAGGCCACCAGCAGCCAGCCATCGGAGAACGCGCTCATGGCCAGCGGCCGCACGGCGCGGCGGCTGACGGCGCCGGAGGCGGCGATATAGGCGAATTCCACGATACGCCGCTCCCTCACCGCCCGGCGCAACTCCTCCGTCCAGGCCGGCGCCCGCCTTTCTGGCCGCTGCATGGCGCGGATGGGACGGGCGGCCAGTCGCCGGCGCGGATCATCGCCGCTCCATGTCAGATCGATCTTGGCGCGGGCGTCCCGCGCCGCCAGGCGCAACGCGGCGTCGCCCACCTGCTCCACATAGGCCAGGCCGAGCGCCAGGGCCTCAAGCTGGTCATGGCTGAAGGCGAGCGGCGCCAGCCGCACCGGAGCCCGCAACAGATAACCGGAGCCGGCTTCGCCATCGACCGGGTAGCCCTGCGCCTGCAGGGCGGCGATGTCGCGGTAGATGGTGCGCACCGACACCTCAAGGCGCGCCGCCAGCGTCGCGGCGGTGATCACGCCGCCTTCCTGCAAATATCCGGTCAGTTCAAGCAGGCGGTCGGCCCGTCGCATTGGCAAAGCTCCTGACGCCACGCTGTCAGCAGCCGGAGCTTATGCATCTCCCCTGACGGCGACAATGCGCCAGCAGGGAGTGTGACATGGAAACGGCGTCCCGGAAGTCAGCGATTGAAAACTGGCGCGACGAAGAACAATGGCGCGAAATGGAGCCGACGGATGATGCGCCAACCCGCGCTGCGCTCGCTATCGTGTCGCGCATGCCGGCGCCGCCCTGCGCCCTGCTGCTCGGCTGGCGGCTGCTCCGCGCCGACGGACCGGCCGGCCGCATCCGCGTCGCCTTTGACGGACGGGACGACTTTCGCAATCCAGCCGGCATGATCCAGGGCGGCATGCTCGCCGCCATGCTCGACGACGCCATGGGACCAGCCATTCTCATCCACACGGGCGGCGCCAGCTTCGGCGCCACCATCAGCATGGCGGTCAATTACCTGGCGCCGGCGGCGCCTGGCCCCCTGGCGGCGGAAGCCCGCGTCCTGTCATGCGGGCGCACCGTCGCCTTCATGGAGGGGCGGCTGTTCGGCGCCGATGGACGCCTGCTGGTCCAGGCCTCGGCCAGCGCCCGCCTGACGCCCCTGCCAGACGGGGCCTGAGCGGTCCCGCAAATGAAAACGGGGCGCAACCGCGCCCCGCTCCTTCACCGTGAAAGCTCCCGGCTTAACGCGAGAATTTCTTGTACTGGATGCGCTTCGGAATCACCGAGTCGGTGCCGAGACGGCGCTTCTTGTCATTCTCGTAGTCCTGGAAGTTGCCTTCGAACCACTCCACGTGGCTATCGCCCTCGAAGGCGAGCATGTGGGTGGCGATGCGATCGAGGAACATGCGATCGTGGCTGATGACCACGGCGCAGCCGGCGTAATCTTCCAGCGCTTCTTCCAGCGCCCGCAGCGTGTCGATGTCGAGGTCGTTGGTCGGCTCGTCGAGCAGCAGCACGTTGGCGCCGGATTTCAGGATGCGGGCGAGGTGCACGCGGTTGCGCTCACCGCCGGAGAGCATGCCGACCTTCTTCTGCTGGTCGCCGCCCTTGAAGTTGAAGGCGCCGCAATAGGCGCGCGAGTTGATCTCCTTTTTGCCGAGGTAGATCACCTCATTGCCCTCGGAGATTTCCTCCCACACCGTCTTGTTGTCGTCGAGCGCGTCGCGCGACTGGTCGACGTAGCCAAGCTGCACCGCGTCGGCGATGGTGATCTTGCCCTGGTCGGGCTGTTCGACCCCGGCGATCATGCGGAACAGGGTCGACTTGCCGGCGCCGTTGGGGCCGATGACGCCAACGATGCCGCCCGGCGGCAGCTTGAACGACAGATCGTCGATCAGCAGCTTGTCGCCGAACGCCTTGGTGATGCCCTCGAACTCGATGACCTTGTTGCCGAGACGCTCCGCCACCGGAATGATGATCTGCGCGGTCGAGGGCGTCTTCTCGTCCTGCTTGGCCAGCAGCTCCTCATAGCGCTGGATACGCGCCTTGCTCTTGGTCTGGCGGGCCTTCGGCGAGGCGCTGATCCACTCGCGCTCACGATCCAGGGCGCGCTGGCGCGACTCTTCCTCACGGCCTTCCTGCTTCAGGCGCTTCTGCTTCTGCTCCAGCCAGGAGGAATAGTTGCCCTCGTAAGGGATGCCGCGACCGCGATCCAGCTCCAGAATCCAGCCGGTGACATTGTCGAGGAAGTAGCGGTCGTGGGTGACGATCAGGATGGCGCCTGGATAGGTGCGCAGATGGCCTTCCAGCCAGTTCACCGTCTCGGCGTCGAGGTGGTTGGTCGGCTCGTCGAGCAGCAGCAGCTCGGGCTGCTCCAGCAAAAGGCGGCACAGGGCCACGCGGCGACGCTCGCCGCCGGAGAGTTTCTCCACGTTCCAGTCGTCGGGCGGACAGCCAAGCGCTTCCATGGCCTGATCGACCTGGCTGTCCAGATCCCACAGGCCGAGGGCCTCGATCTGGTCCTGCAACTCGGTCATCTCGTCGGCGGTCTCGTCCGAATAGTTCATGGCGAGTTCGTTGTAGCGATCGAGGATCGCCTTCTTTTCCGCCACGCCGTCGAGCACGTTTTCACGCACCGTCTTCGCCGGATCGAGCCACGGCTCCTGGGAGAGGTAGCCAACGCGGGCGCCCTCCGCCACCCAGCCGTCGCCGGTCCAGTCCTTGTCGATGCCCGCCATGATCTTGAGCAGGGTCGATTTACCGGCGCCGTTGACGCCCAGCACGCCGATCTTGGCGTCGGGGTAGAACGACAGGTTGATGTTCTCCAACACCTTCTTGCCGTTCGAATAAGCCTTGGTCAGGCCCCGCATGTGATAGATGAACTGACGTGACATAAACTCGGCTCCACCCCCCAGAAGGGGCGCTGAAGGGACTGGGCCGGCGCACGGCCGGCGCGGTTCGGGAAAGCTACCGCCTATCTAACGGTCGCGCCCCCCGATCGCAAGGCAGGGGCGGTGTTCTGGCGGCGTTTTGGCGCGATCGCGGCGGCTTTCCGCCCCGGCCCACGCTGCCAGACGCGCCTGCGCCGGTTTCCCCGCCATATGGACCGGAGGCCGCTTCAGCTTCCTGTTTTGAGCCGGCCCCGGTCGACCAGGCGTTGCCGTCTGGCCAGAAATCACTCCAGATTGGCTCCGCGCGCCATTCTTCCTTTGCATCCTGCCGGCGGCCATGCACTGCTGTACCCTGAAAGCCCGGAGAACAGGGCGACGGGGCGATGGCTGGTTCTGGACAATCGCAGGAGGAACGCAGATGAGCGCGGAGACGGGCGACCGGTCGCCAAAAGCCGGCATGCTGGGCCTCGATGGCCTGCTGCCGGAGCAACTCTCCCGCCGGGGCTTCGTGGTGATGACCGCGCTGATGAGCGGCTTCACCCTGGCCACGGCCCACGCCCAGGCCAATCCACCCGTGAAAACACCCGCCGACGGCCTGGTGGCCGGCGAGGTCAAAATTCCGGTGAAGGACGGCGACATCCCGGCCTACCGGGCCATGCCGGAAGGCGCCGGCCCCTTCCCCATCGTGCTGGTGATCGAAGAGATCTTCGGCGTGCACGAATACATCAAGGACGTCTGCCGCAGGCTGGCGAAAGCGGGCTATCTGGCGGTGGCGCCGGAACTGTACGCCCGGCGCGGCGACATTTCCAGGGTCACCGACGTGCAGGTGTTGCTGCGCGACTTCATCGCGAAGACGCCGGACGCGGAGGTGATGTCGGACCTGGACGCCACGGCGGCCTGGGCGGCGCAGCACAAGGGCGACGCACAGCGGCTGGGCGTCACCGGCTTCTGCCGCGGCGGCCGCGCCGTCTGGCTGTACGCCGCCCACAATCCGGCGCTGAAAGCTGGTGTGGCCTGGTATGGCCCGGTGGGCGGCCAGACGTCGCCAATCCAGCCCAGGACAGCGCTGGACGTGGCCAGCGAGCTGAAGGCGCCGGTGCTCGGCCTGTATGGCGGCGCCGATACGGGCATTCCGGCCGCCAGCGTCGGGGAGATGCAGAAGAAAGCGCAGGCGGCCGGCAAGACGGTGGAGCTGGAGATATTTCCGGACGCGCCGCACGCCTTCCACGCCGACTACCGGCCGACATATCGCAAGGAGCCGGCGGAAGCGGGCTGGAAGCTGATGCTGGCCTTCTTCAAAAAACACGGCGTGGCGTAAGCGACGGCGGGGCGGGCGACCCCTGATGAAGCGGCAGGGCCGTCGCGCCGTTACCCTGGGAGTAATCGCCCCAGGGCCCGATTTGCGGCCATATGTACGTGGGCCAGAAGCACCTGGGCCGGAAGGACATGCACCGGGCGCAATGGGCCGGGCGCAACAGGCCGGAACGTCGCGCCCCTGGCGCGGCGGTCGGGCCTGCTACAACCGCAAACAGCCGGGAAACCGGCGCGACAACAAAACAGGGCAAAGCCCGGTTCAAGAGGCAACGAACGGGAGCGTCATGAGCGCACGACAGCAATCACACCGCGGAAGCGCGCGGCGACAGGACAGGTCCCGGTCTGCGGGCGCAGCGTCCGGGGAGCTTTGGCCATGACGTCCACAACGGAAACATCCGAAACCGCCCTGCTGGCCGCCTCGGCGCGGCGCGGCTGGATCGTCGTCGCCGCCGCCTTCGTCGTCATGTTCTGCGGCCTTGGCGGCCTCTATGCGTTTCCCGCCTTCTTCAACGCCCTGCAACAGGACTTCTCGGCCAGCCGCGCCGCCCTGTCGTGGGTGTTCTCTGGCGCCGTGGCGCTATATTTCGCCATCGGCGTCATCAGCGGCCCGCTGACCGACAGGCTGGGCGCCCGCCCGGTGGTGCTTGGCGGCATCGCCCTTGTCGGCTTCAGCCTGATCTTCGCCGGCATGGCCAGCTCCATCGCCATGGTGGCGCTGGCCATCGGCCTCGGCGTCGGGCTTGGCATCGGCTTTTCCTACGTGCCGGCGGTCAGCGCCGTGCAGCGCTGGTTCCTGATGCGGCGCGGCTTCGCCTCCGGCATCGCCGTCTCGGGCATCGGCCTTGGCACGCTGATCATGCCGAAGGTCGCGGAATATCTGGTGGCGAACCTCGGCTGGCGCGGCGCCTACACCATCCTCGGCCTGTTCGTCGTGCTGGCTGGCGGCGCTGCGGCGCTGTTCGTTGACAACGCCCCGGAAAAGCGCGGCATGGCGCCGGACGGCAAGCTGCTGCAAGGCCCCCTGCCCTCGCGCAACGAACTGCCCGGCATGAGTCTGGGCGAAACCGTGCGTTCGTCCCAGTTCCGCATCTTTTATCTCGCCTCGGTGCTGGCCTCGGTGGGCCTGTTCATCCCCTTCGTTCACCTGACGCCGTCAGCCCAGGACAGGGGCGTCGATCCGTCCACCGCCGTGACCCTGTTCGCGCTCATCGGCATCGGCTCCACCGCCGGCCGCTTCCTGATCGGCGGCGTCGCCGACCGCATGGGCCGCCGGCGCTCTCTGGCGCTGATGTTCCTCGGCCTTGGCCTGATGATGGGCTGGTGGATTTTCGCCAGCAGCGCCATCGGCCTCGCCGTGTTCGCGCTGGTGTTTGGCCTGTGCTACGGCGGCTACGTCGCGCTGGCCCCGGCCCTGCTGGTCGATGTGTTCGGCCCGCGCAACGCCAGCGGCGTCATCGGCGTCAGCTACACCGCCGCCGCTCTCGGCTCGCTGCTCGGCCCGCCACTGGCGGGATACGCCTTTGATCTCACCCAGAGCTATACGGTTCCCATCGCCATCGCTGGCGTGCTCGGGCTGCTCGCGGCCCTGCTGGTCAGCCTGATGCCGGAGCCCCACCCCACCGCCTGACGGGCGAATGGCGACGACAACAGAAAGGCAAAACCCGGTTCAGCAGAACCGGGTTTTGCCCTGATGCGTTCGCGCCGCGCGCAGGGCCGGTCAGCGGGTCAGCTCCGCCTTCAGGTCGCGCTTCAGCACCTTGCCATTGGCGTTGCGCGGCAGCGGCTCGGTGCGGATGTCGATGCGCACCGGCGTCTTGAACGCCGCCAGCCGTTTGGCCGCATGGGCGATCAGCTCCTGCTCGCTCACATCGAACCCCGGCTTGAGCTGCACGACCGCGCCCACTTCCTCGCCCAGCACCCGGTGCGGCAGTCCGAACACGGCCGCGTCCATCACCCCCGGGTGGCTGTACAACGCGCTCTCCACTTCGGTGCAATAGATGTTCTCGCCGCCCCGGATCACCATGTCCTTGGCCCGGTCAAGAATATAGATGAACCCCTCGTCGTCGATGCGCACCAGGTCGCCGGAATGCAGCCAGCCGTCAGAAAAGCTCTTTGCCGTCTCCTCCGGCTTGTTCCAGTAGCCTTTCACCACGTTGGGGCCCTTGATCCACAATTCGCCGATCTCGCCGGGCGGAACGTCGGCGCCGTCGGGGCCAACCACCCGCACCTCGCACACCGGCACGGGCATGCCGACGCTGTCGGGCTTGAGCAGATATTCCAGCCCCTGGTTCTGTGAGGTGACCGACGAGGTTTCGGTGAGCCCATAGCCGTTGCCGGCCCCGGCCGTGGGAAAGGTTTTTTTGACCAGCTTCGGCAATTCCGCCGGCGCCGGCGCGCCGCCATAGGACACGGCCTCCAGGCTCGACAGGTCATACTTGTCGAAATCCGGATGCTCCATGATCTGCCAGGCGATGGCCGGCACCCCGGTGAAGCCGTTGACCTTCTCGCGCTGGATCAGCTCCAGGCCGCGGCGCGCGTCCCATTTGTACATCAGCACCAGCTTGTTGCCGGAGAGGATGGTGGGAACCATCGCCGAATGGCAGCCGGTGACATGGAACAGCGGCACCGGCAGCAGAAAGGCTTTCTTCGGCGCCGTCGCCGGATCCGGCAGGGACTCGCCCGCCAGCAGCAGCGATTTGGCCTTGCCATAGCCGACAGTGATCTGGTTGGAGCAGATATTGCGGTGCGTGCCCAATACGCCCTTCGGCATGCCGGTGGTGCCGGACGTATAGAAAATGGTGGCGTCGTCGTCCGGCGCGATCTCCGCCTCCGGCAGGCTGGCGCCGTCGGCCAGGCTCACCACGTCGCTCCAGGGAATGATCCCGGCGCCAAACGGCTTTTCCGGCCGCGTCCCGATCACCGCCCGCATCGGCAGCGTTGCGAGCCGGTCGCCAAGGCGGTCAATGCGCTCGCCATCGGCGACCAGCACCGCCGCGCCGGAATCATTCAGGCAATAGGCCAGCTCCCCCGCCGTCATCCAGGCGTTGAGCGGCGTCGCAATGGCGCCAATGGCCGTGGCCGCCCAGAAGGTGATCACCCATTCCGGGTAATTGCGCATGGCGATGGCCACCCGGTCGCCCTTGCGCACGCCAAAGCGCGTGACCAGCGCCGTCGCCAGCGCGCACACGGCGTTGAAGTGCTGGCGATAGGTCAGGCGCTCGTCTTCGAACACGATGCAATCGGCGTCGCCGAACGCGGCGCTGGCCGCGATGATGGCGCGCAGGCTCGGCGGCGCATTCTTCCAGACGCGCGTCGGCAGGCCGCGTATGTCGATCGTCTCAAATTCGAACGGCGCCCCGGGCGCCGTGAGCTGCGCCATCGCCGCCTCGGGCGACATGGCGAACGCGCCAGAAGCGAATCCCTGGGATGTGGCCGAAGCTGCTTCTGCCATCACGTATCCTCACCTGTATTCTGATTTGCATATTTGAGGGGAGTTGACCCCAATCAGCCGGTTGCTGCAAGCAACTCCGGGGGCAAAAATGTGGCGCGTTCGCAACACCCGCGCGGCCACGGCGCAGCTTCGCCATATTGCCGACGCTTCCGGCGTCTGGTTTCGCCACAATGTAGGGCAGGCGCCGCAAAAACCTGATCCTGGCGCATACGGCGGTTTTTGAATTTTCAGCGGCGTCTCCTGAGCCGCGCTTAACAACGTTATGTCAGAACCTGTCATTGATCCGGCAATATAAACGCGTCGTTGATAAATTTAAATTATACATTTCTATTTAGGTAGAATATTTTTCCAGAAAAATAACATTTTTGTGACGAACAATATCAAGAATAACTTAAATTTATATCAAAAACTCAAATCATTCTCGCCTTTGCATTACCCTGTCTCTTGTTGCAAGACTGTCATATTGCGTCGCTATCCCCTCGGCAGCCGGCGCCAAAGGTCCGGAAACGTACATTTTCGCCATTGGGCCGAGGGCGCCCATACTTCTGGAGTTTCCATCGTGAGCATCGTCAGAGCGCTTCTGCTCGGTTCCGTTGCGTCCCTTGGCGCTGTCGTTGGCGCCAACGCCGCCGACCTTCCCATGACGAAGTCAGCCCCCGTGGAGTATGTGAAGGTCTGCAACACCTTCGGCCCCGGCTTCTTCTACATTCCCGGCACGGACACCTGCATCCGCGTTGGCGGCCGCGCCCGGTTTGAGTACCAGTATTCGGGCCCGCTGAAATCGGCCAATGCTGACAAGTCCAGCTACCGCGCCCTCGGCCGTCTCCAGGTCGACGCCCGCACCAACACCGAATGGGGCGCGCTGCGCACCTTTGTCCGCTTTGAGATCGCAAGCCGCACCGGCGGCTGGCCGCTGCGCTCCGGCACCGCCGAGCGCACCGCCCAGGCGTTTTTCGCCACTGGCGTCGACACGTTCGGCCGCGCCCAGAAGTATGTGGAAGTCGACAAGGCCTTCATCCAGTTCGCTGGCCTGACCGCCGGTCGCTTCGGTTCGTTCTACGACTTTTATGGCCACGAGCTTGAGCTGATCGGCTCCACCACCAGCTCTGACGTCCAGAGCACCAACGGCATCGCCTACACCGCCAAGCTCGGCAACGGCTTCAGCGCCACGATCTCGGTGGAAGATCCGACCTTCCGCCGCCAGCCGATCTACGCCTCCACCAACACCGGCCCGATCATCACCGGCGGCAAGTACTACGCCAACGTCGGCGCCAGCTTCGACCCGGTCACCGGCCTGCCCACCAGCTACGCCTCGGTTGACAGCGCCCAGCGCCTCAATGTGCCAGACTTCGTCGGCGTGCTGCGCCAGGATGGTTCGTGGGGCTCCGCCCAGCTTTCGGGCGCCCTGCATCAGGTCAGCCTCGGCAACTTTGGCGCCATCGGAACCGCCGGCGCCTACGCCACGCCGGTCCGTCCCGACGCTGCCTGGGGTTATGCCGTTCAGGCCGGCGTGAAGTTCAACCTGCCGTTCATCGCCAGGGGCGACCAGCTCTGGCTGCAGGCCGCCTACGGCAAGGGCGCCATGTCCTACACCGGCGTCAGCGCCATGCTTGGCGGCGACACCTTCACGGGTCAGAACCTCGGCCGCTTCGCGGTCAATACGGTTGACGGTTACGTCAACGCCTTCGGCGACATCAAGCTGAGCACCAGCTGGACCCTCACCGCGGCCTTCCTGCACTACTGGACCCCCACCGTCCGCCAGGCCGTGTTCGCCAGCTACGGCCAGCTTGAGTACGGCAGCGGCGCCCGGAGCGCGGTTGGCCCGCTCTACGCCGGTCTCGGCGGTTCGCTCATCCCGGCCAACCTCGCTTTCACGCCCCAGCAGACCGTCAACTACAACAACAGCTCCGCCCTGCGCGACTGGAGCGTCTTCAACGTCGGCACCAACCTTGTCTGGTCACCGGTCAAGGACCTCGATATCGGCGCCGAAGTTAACTTCGCGCAGGTCAACATCGCCAACGGTCGCGTCACTGACCAGAACAAGAACGTCAGCTACCGCGTCAATGGCGTGAACTACGCCAAAACCACCGGCACGGACTATGTCTGGCAGGGACGCATCCGCATCCAGCGCGACTTCTGAGCATTCCAGCTCACGCCGCAACCAGGGGAGCCTTCGGGCTCCCCTTTTCTGTTTGAAAGCTGAAACGGCGCCAGGCCCCATCCCCATGAAACCGCGGCCGGGCCGCCGGGGCCCCGGCCGGCTCCTGGTCCGCGATCGGGGCTCCCGCGCGCTTGCGGGCGCACTTTTCCGCTCTGGCATGTCCAGCGCGCGTAACGGTCCGCGCCGGACTGCGCCCGGCTCACTGGCCAGGGCCTCCGGCTGGCGTATAGAAGGGGAACAGGGATGCGCGCGCATCCCCGCCGCGCCCGGCAGGGCCGCCTCCGGCCAGGGCCGCGACCGGAAAAGCCGGCGTCCGGCGTCTTGACGCATTCTCCCGGGCAAGGCGCCGTCGCCGCGCCCGGTTCGCACCAGGATCCCACCTTCATGCCATCAGCCCCCCCGTCGCGTCCTGTTTCCCGTGTGTTTTATGGCTGGTGGATTGTCGCGGCGATGACCGTGCTGCTCACCACCATCGGCGGGCTGGCCTTCTACAACCTGTCGGTGCTGTTGCAGGCCTTCGTGGCGGAACGCGGCTTTCCCGTCTCCATGGCCAGCAACGCGACGGCCCTGTTCTTCCTGTCGTCTGGCGTCGCCGGCATCGTGACGGGCCGGTTCATTGACCGGATCGACGCCCGTTATTTCGTGATCTGCTCCGCCACGCTTAGCGCCCTCGCCCTCACCGCCATCGGCTGGGTGCGCGCGCCGTGGCAGCTCTATCTGTTCTACCTGCTGTTTGGCCTTGCCTACGGCGGTTGTGGCCTTGTGCCAGCCATGACGGTGCTGACCCGCTGGTTCGACGCCAAACGGGCCACCGCCCTGTCCATCGCCATGACCGGCCTGTCGCTGGGCGGCGCGCTCATCACCCCGGTCACTGCCTGGCTCATCAGCCGCGTCGGCCTGGCCGGCGCCGGCCCCTGGCTTGGCGCGGCCTTTTTTATTGGCGTGGCGCCGCTGACCTTGCTGGTGCTTCGCCCGTCACCGGAGAGCATGGGCCTCAATCCCGATGGCGTCCCGGTCCGGCCGGGCCACAAGCCTGGCCTCGTCCGCACCGGCTTCACCTGGCCGCAGGCGCGCGCCAGCCGGTTCTTCTGGGGCATTTCCCTTGCCTACGTCTTCACCATGGCGGCGCAGGTTGGCGGCATCTCGCATCTGTTCAGCATGATCGCCTCGCGGGCCGGCCATGAAACGGCGGCGCTCGGCGTCTCGCTGCTCGCCTTCGCCAGCATCACCGGCCGGCTCAGCGGCGGCGTCATCCTGCTGCGCGCGCCCAGCCTGCCGTTCACGCTGATCTCCATGTTTTTCCAGGCGACGGCGCTGTTGCTGGTGTCCTTCAGCCAGGACCGCATCCTGCTGTTGACCGCGGTGGTTCTGTTTGGGTTGCCCGTTGGCAACCTGCTGATGATGCAGCCGCTACTTGTGGCGGAAGCGTTCGGGACACGGGAATACGGACAGATTTACTCGGCCCACACCCTGATCACCATGGCCGGCGTCGCGGGCGGTCCCATGGTGCTGGGCCTGCTGCATGATCTCTTTAACGGTTACGGTCCGCCCTACCTTTTTGCCGCCATCCTGGGTTTTTCGGGCAGCGTCACCCTGATCCTCGCGGGGCGCCCGCCCGCGCCGCCGCCGCCTGCCGCCCAGTAAAGTCCTGCCGAATTACGCGCAGAACGCACCCACGCTTATCCAGACGTCCGGATTGACGTAACGGACGGAACTTGCGCACACTCTACCCGCCATGTAACCAGCCATATTATTGACAGCTCTATCCTGACGGGCGTCTGATCTCACGGAGGGGCCAGTGACAGGGCGCGCCGTGTTGCGAAGGGGATCGTCTGGCGTGACGGGGATGACTGGTTTGGGGCTGTTTACCGAACGGGGGGAGCGCAAAAGCCTTCCCTTCGCCCAACGCCTGCTGTGGCTTGTCATTTCCCTGATTGTTCCCGCGCTCGCCATCGCGGCTGGCGGTCTTTATTCCGCTTATGACGCCGAGAAGAGCGCCACGGAAGAAATTCTGCTCCAGACCGCGCGCACCCTGGCGCTGCACCTAGATCGCGAACTCAGGAAACTCGAAACATCGGTCCAGGTTGTCGTGCAGCAGCCGCTGCCGGCTACCGGCGAGCAGGAAGCGCTGCGCCGCCGGGTCAATGAACAGACCTTGCTGGAAGGCGTGCGGATCGCGCTTGAACGCGCCAGCGGCGAACTGATTTTTTCCGAGAGCGAGACGCTGAACGCCCTGCAGGGCTCCCCGGCGCGCCAGCGCGCCCTGCATGACTCGCTGCTCACCGGCAAACCGGTCATTTCCATCCACCCGTCGCCGGCGGTGGACGGCCGCGTCGTGGTTATCGACGCGCCGCTTCCCGGCGACGGCCCAGAGCGGCGCATCATGAGCGTCGAGGTCAATTCATCGGTCCTGGCGCGCTTCCTGGCCGGCAACGGCTTCGGCTCCAGCGAATGGAACGGCGCCGCCGCCGGACCGCTTGGCGATATCGTCGCCCGCACCCGCAACGACAACCTGTTCAGCGAGCCTTTGGCCCCTCCCGCGCTGCGCGTCAGGATGGGCCAGCACGACGAAGGGGTCATCAACCTTGAGCGTGAGGGCGAGGCCACCTCAACCGCCGTGTTCAGCAAGACGCCGCGCTATGGCTGGTACTTTATTCTGGCCTATCCCCAGCACCGGCTTGAGGCCGCGTTCAACCGTTCGCTGGCGTGGCTGGGGGCCCTGGCGCTGGTGGCCGTGCTCGGCCTGCTGCATGTCATTTATCTTTCCCGGCAGCTTCTGCGCCCGGTGGCCCGCCTCACCGCCTCCGCCGGCCGGCTGGCGCGCGGCGACATCATCCCTGGCCGTCGCACCGGCGTCACGGAATTCGATGAGGTCCAGCGGGCGCTCCGGGACGCCTCGCACCAGCTGGCCCGGCGCAATGCGGAGCGGGACCAGGTTGAGGCCATGCTGCGCGCCAGCGAGCAGCGGCTGCGCCTGGCGATGGAGGCCAGCGAGCTGGGCGCCTGGAGCTTCGACCCCGAAACCAATGAACTGACCGGCTCGGACCGCAGCCGCGTCCTGATGGGCATTCCTGTCGGTCGCCTCGACCTGCACACGCTCGACGCCGCCCTGCACCCCAAATACCGGAAAGAGCACTTCAACGCGATCGCCAGCGGCATCGGGGGACGCGAGCCGTTCATCGTGGAAATCTGCGTGCAATGGCCGGACAGCACCACGCACTGGATTGAGGTGCGCGGCCGGCCGGTCATGCGGGCCAGCGGCCTGCCAACGGTGGTGGGTCTGGTGCAGGAGATCACCGAACGACGAACGGCCGCGGACCGGCAGCGCATGCTGTTGCGCGAACTGAACCACCGGGTGAAGAACTCACTGGCGACGGTGCAGTCCATCGCCCTGCTGACCCGTCGCTCCACGGCGGCCGACCAGGCCTGGGAAGCTTTCGAGGAACGGCTGGTGGGCCTGGCGAAAACCCATGACCTGCTGACCGCCAGCGACTGGCGCGGCGCCTGGCTGGACGAGGCGCTCGCCTCGGAACTGAAGCCGTATCAGAACGCCGCCCACACCCGGATCATGACCGAGGGCCCGCGCATTCGCCTGCGCCCGCGCGCCACCCTCACCCTGTGCATGTGCTTTCATGAACTGGCGACCAACGCCGCCAAATACGGCGCCCTCTCCACTGACGCCGGCCGCGTTCAGGTAGAGTGGTCCATCACGCCGGCGGCCGGCTCAACGCCGCCCATGCTCGTGCTGACCTGGCGGGAGAGCGGCGGCCCCGAGGTGACGCCGCCAACCCGGCAGGGCCTTGGCTCCCGATTGCTCGATCGTGGTCTGCGCCGCGAGCTGGGCGGCAAGGTCGAGATGACCTACGCGCCGACCGGCGTGGCGTGCCGCATGGAATTGCCCCTCGACGCCGTCACCGCCGCCAGCCTGGACAGCGCCGCCGACCCCGTTTGACGCGCCGCCATGCACCGGCCAGCCCGTTGCCGGCGGAGGCGCTGTTCCCTCCAGGAGCCCGCTCCGCCCCGAAGCCAGCCATCCTGCGGCCTACGTCTCCTGGAACCCGCGCGGCCCTGTAGCCCACGCTGTCTTGCCGGAGCGCTTCGCGATCCGGCGCGGCGAAGCCTGAGCCCGCCCCCATATCCAAATAAGCCTGCCTTCAGCAAAAAACCCGGAGAGCCGTGGCTCCCCAGGTTTCCTGCATTTCCCGTCAGGCCCGCGGCCGGGCGCGCCGGTCAGTTGCCGGCCGGTCCGAAGTTGCCGCCCATGCTGCGCCGCAGCTTGGCCATGCCGCCAATCCAGCGGTCATAGTTTTCCGTTTTCTTCCGCATGTAGCCGAGCACCTGGGAATGGGGCAGAATCAGGAAACGCTCCTCATCCAGCCCTTCCACCACCACATCGGCCAGCTGCGCCGGGGTCAGCACGCCGTCCACGTGTTGGGGCCCCTCGCCGCCAGCGCGCAACATGGGCGTATCAACCGCCTGCGGGCACAGCATCGAGACGCGGATGCCCGCGTCGCGATGGGTGATCGCCAGAATCTCGCCGAAGCCCACGGCGGCGTGCTTGGTGGTGGCGTAAACCGCACTGCCGATCTGCGACAGCAGGCCGGCCGCCGAGGCGGTGTTGAGGAAATAGCCGCCGCCACGCTGGGTCATGCGCGGAACCAGCGCCCGCGCCGCGTAGACGTGGGCCATCACGTTGATGTCCCAGCTCTTCTGCCAGATGTCGTTGCCGGCGGCGCCGACGAAATTCGGGTCGGAACGGCTGAAATCGCCAATGCCGGCGTTGGAGCAGAACAGGTCGATGGGACCGAAACGCTTTTCCACGTCGTCGATCATGGCGACGAGTTGCGCTTCATTCGAGACGTCACAGCCATAAGCCGCGCTGGCGCCGATTTCATCGGCGGCCGCTTTCACCTTGGCTTCATTGATGTCGCAAATCACCACCGCCTTCGGGTTTTCCTTCAGGAACCGCACCGCCAGCCCCTTGCCAATGCCGTCGGCCCCGCCTGTGATCACCACTACCTTGTCGGCAAGCTTCATGGAAAACCCCTTCCGCGCACGCGCATGATCCGGAAAAAGCGGAAGGCCGCCCGCCGGAAACCGCATCAAATCAGGAATACCTGGGGCAGGTGCGTCCGCTTGCCCCAGGGCGTTGTCTGGGCTGGAACATTTCGCGGCAAGGCGAACACCGCCTCGCGCGCCAACCGCATCCGGTCGCCAGAACCAGGAAGTATCCGGCCGCGCGGGCCGGCTCTTGCAGAGCGCTGATCGGTCAGCGTTTGCTCAAAGTAAAGCAACTGGAGCAGCTTCCGGTCCGGATTAACCGGAAACGGCTCCAGGCGGCGTCAGTAACCGTTGGCGCGGGCCAGACGGTCGGCGTGGAAGTTGCTGTCGCCGAGCAGTTCCTGCGCCACCCGCGCGCGCTTCATGTACAGACCAATGTCGAAGGCGTCGGTCATGCCGTTGCCGCCATGCATCTGCACGCCTTCCTGCACCGCCAGCTCCGTGCTCGCCCCGGCCCGCGCCTTGGCCACCGCCACGATGGTCGCCGCCTTGTCCGGGCTCGCGTCGAGCGTCTGCAACGCCTTGATGACGGCGGCGCGGGTCACTTCCAGTTCGCTGAACAGATGCGCCGAACGGTGCTGCAACGACTGGAATTCGCCAATGATCCGGCCGAACTGGCTGCGCTCCTTCACATAGGTCTGGGTGATGTCGAAGGCCTGGCCGCCGACGCCGGACAGCTCCGCCGCCAGCACGGCGCGGCCGACATTCAGCACCCGCTCCAGCAGCTCATGGCCGCCATCGACCGGTCCCAGCGCCGCATCGGCGTCAACCTGGACATTGTCGAAGCTGATGCGGGCGGCGTTATGGGCGTCGACCATCACCGTGCGCTCACGGCTGACGCCGCTGGCGTCGCCGGCGACCAGGAACAGGGTCAGACCCTGGGCCTCGCCGGGCTGGCCGGACGTGCGCGCCGCCACCACCAGCAGATCTGCCACATGGCCGTCGACGACGAAGGTCTTGGCGCCATTGAGGGTGAAGCCGTTGCCGGTGCGCGTCGCCTGCAACGCCGTCTTCTCCGGCCGGTGCTTGGCGCCCTCGTCCACGGCCAGGGCGCCGATGATCTCGCCGGCGGCGATTTTCGGCAGCCACGCCTGCTTCTGGGCGTCGGAGCCGCCGTGCAGCAGGGCGCTCGCCGTCAGGACAGCGGTGGAGAGGAACGGCGTCGCCGTCAGGTTCCGGCCGATCTCCTCGGCCACAACCCCAGCCTCCACATGGCCAAGACCAACGCCGCCGAAATCCTCCGGGATCAGCACGCCGGCAAACCCCATTTCGGCGAACTGTTTCCATAACGCGCGCGAGAACCCATCCGCGACCTGGCCATCGCGCAGCTGGCGCAGGGCCGCCACGGACGCCTCGCCGGAAAGGAAGCTGCGGGCGGTGTCGCGCAGCATGGTCTGTTCGTCATTCAGCACAAGCGCCATGACTTCTGTTCCTGATTGCCTGAAGCGTTTTCTGACGGGGCGTCCTGGGGTCCCGCATGGAGAAAACGCATGAAATCAATGGGACGGAGCAAACCCGGCTCCAGATGGAACGGGCCAGCTCCGGCGGCGCCCCGGCCGGTTCGCCGCCGCGCCCGTTCAGTGGTTGGCGGGGCGCGTTACGCGCCCGGCAACTCAAGGATGCGCTTGGCGAGAATGTTGAGCTGCACCTCGGAGGTGCCGCCCTCGATCGAGTTCGCCTTGGTCCGCAGCCAGGCGCGCGGCGCGGCGCCATGCTCCGAACGGTCGCTCTCCCACTCCAGCGCATCGGAGCCGCCTGACGACATCAGGATTTCGTGCCGGCGCTTGTTCAGCTCCGAGCCATAATATTTCAGCAGCGAGGAATAAGCGCCGTGGATTTCGCCGCGCTTCGCCATGTCGCCGGCGCGCTCCATCGCCAGCTCAAACGCGATTTCGTCAACCTCCAGGCGGGCGATCTGGGCGCGCAGCAGGTTGTCGTCGAGCTCGCCGCGATCATCGAGGCCCACATGCTGGGCCGCCACCTCGTGCACGGGACGATGCGCCCGCCCGCCCATCGAACTGATGGAGTTGCGCTCGTGGGTGAGCAGATATTTGGCGATTTCCCAGCCCTTGTTCGGGATGCCGACGAGCTGGTCCTTCGGAACCTTCACGTCGTCGAAGAAGGTCTGGCAGAACGGGGAGCTGCCGGAAATCAGCAGGATCGGCTGGGTGCTGACGCCGGGCGACGCCATGTCGAACAGCAGGAAGGAGATGCCCTCATGCTTGGGCGCCGTGGGGTCGGTGCGCACCAGGCAGAAAATCCAGTCGGCCTTGTTGGCGTAGCTGGTCCAGATCTTCGAGCCATTGACGAGGAAATGGTCGCCCCTGTCCTCGGCGCGGGTCTGCAACGAGGCGAGATCGGAGCCGGCGCCGGGCTCGGAATATCCCTGACACCAGCGGATTTCACCACGCACGATCGGCGGCAGATACTTTTTCTTCTGTTCTTCCGAGCCGTACTTCAGCAACGCCGGACCGAGCATCCAGATGCCGAACGAGGACAGCGGCGAGCGGCAGCCGAGATCGCGCATCTCCGCGGCCAGGATTTTAGCTTCCTCGCGCGTGAGGCCGCCGCCGCCATATGCGGCCGGCCATTCCGGCGCGGTCCAGCCCTTCGCGCCCATGCGCTCCAGCCAGACGCGCTGCGCGTCATTGCGGAACGTGGGGTTACGCCCGCCCCATACGGTGTCTTCCTCGTCCTCGGTTGGCGTGCGCATCTCGGCCGGGCAGTTCGCCTCCAGCCATGCGCGGGTTTCCGCGCGGAATGTCTCAAGATCAGCCATCATGCCCTCATCATGAAAACGGGCCGGCGGGATGATCAGCGCCGCTGGCCACGCCAGCTTCCATCTTCCACCCAGGCCCGCGCGCCGGATGCCCTGCTCCGGCATGTTGGGGCAAATCCCGTTCACGCCGGAGCGGATTTTGCCATAGGGTCCTGAACTGGCGGCTTTCCCGGAAGCCGGTCCAGCGCCCGCCCCCAGAAACGCCCGCCAGCACGCCGCCGCGTCCAGAGCGGCATTGGCGCGCCCACCGCATTGCCGGAGGCGCCGCGGGGCAGTTCCCGCGGCGCCCGCGCGCTCAGTCCATGGTCACCACGACCTTGCCCATCGCCTTGCGGGCGGCAAGGTGGGCGATGGCGTCGCCGGCCTTCGCCAGCGGGAACCGCTCCGACACGTGCGGCTTGACCAGGCCGCGCTTGTAGAAGTCCATCAGTTCCGCGACGCTTTCCGCGAAGCCCTTGTTGTTACGGGCCACCCAGGCGCCCCAGAACACGCCGATCACCTGGCAGGACTTGAGCAGGGTCAGGTTCAGCGGCAGCAGCGGAATGCCGGCCGGGAAGCCCACGACGAGGAAGCGGCCCTCCCAGGCGATGGCGCGCAGCGAGGCCTCGGCGTAGTCGCCGCCAACGCCGTCGTAGATCACGTCGGCGCCGTGTTCGCCGCAGGCGTTCTTGAACAGTTCCGCCAGCTTCTTCTTGCCATCCTTGTCGAACGGCCCCCGCGGATAGATCACCACGTCGTCGGCGCCGTGCGCCTTGACCAGATCCGCCTTGTCCTGGCTGGAGACGGCGCCGATCACCCGCGCGCCCATCGCCTTGCCCAGCTCAACCGCCGCGAGGCCGACACCGCCGGCCGCGCCCAGCACCAGCAGGGTTTCGCCCGCCTTGAGCTGACCGCGGTCCTTCAGCGCGTAATGGGAGGTGCCATAGGTCAGGATGAATGCCGAGGCTTCATCGAACGGCATCTCGTCGACCATGGGGATGCAGCGGAACCCATCCACCAGCACCTTCTCGGCCATGCCGCCGTGCCCAGTCGAACCAATGATGCGGTCGCCGACCTTGACGCCCTTGACCTCGGCGCCAACCGCCTCGACCACGCCGGCCACCTCGCCGCCCGGCGAGTAGGGACGCTGCGGCTTGAACTGGTACCTGTCCTCGATCATCAGCGTATCGGGGAAGTTCACGCCGCAGGCCTTGACCGCGAGCAGCACCTGCTTCGGACCGGGAACCGGATCCGGAACCTCCTCAAGAACCAGGGTTTCCGGCCCGCCAACGGCCTTGGTGAGGATCGCCTTCATTCTGTGCTGCTCCGTCCTTGCTGTCATGCGGCTCCGCGTCCATGCACGGTCGCCGCCCTTGCAACATTCGCGGCCGCCCGGGCCACGTTGAGGGGTTAAACGCCGGGTCGCGGATCAGACCACGGTGACGCCGCCGTCGATGATCAGGGACTGTCCGGTCATGAAATTGCCGGCCGGTCCGGCGAGGAACACCGCCGCGCCGGCGATTTCGTCCGGAATGCCAATGCGGCGCAGCGGCGCCGTCGAGGTGGTGCGCGCCAGATTGTCCGGGTCTTCCCACAGCGCCTTGGCGAAGTCGGTTTTGATCAGTCCCGGCGCGATGCAGTTCACGCGGATGTTGTCGGGGCCATATTCCGCCGCCAGATTGCGGGCCAGCTGCATGTCGGCCGCCTTGGAGATGCAATAGGCGCCAATCACCGTCGAGGCGCGCACGCCGCCGATCGACGAGACGATGATGATGCAACCGTCCTTGCGCGCGCGCATCTGCGGCGCCGTCATCTGGATCAGCCAGTGATTGGAGACGATGTTGTTGTCGAGAATCTTGCGGAAGGCGTCGTCCGGCAGCTTCTCCATCGGCCCGTAGAACGGGTTGGAGGCGGCGTTGCACACCACGATGTCGATGCGACCCCATTTGGCGTTGGTGGCGTCAACCAGGCGCTGCAGGTCTTCCTTCTCGGAAATGTTGGCGGGAACCGCGATCGCCCGCTCCTCGCCGTGCCGGTCGTTGATGACCTTCGCCACCTCTTCGCAGGGCCCGGGCTTGCGGGACGAAATGACAACCCTGGCGCCATGCTCGGCCATGCGCTCGGCGATGGCGCGGCCGATGCCGCGGGACGAACCGGTAATGAGCGCGACCTTGCCGGTCAGATCAAACAATGTGGTCATGGACGCTTCCTGTCTCCCTGGACATGACGCGCCGGAGCGGCGCGGGGCGCGGCTGCCGTGCGTCTGCCCGGATTGTCTGTGGACCTGGCCAAAACCGGGGACCGAAGCCCGGGTTTCATCGGGTCTTTCTGATTGGCGCGCTTTGCGGGCGACGCGGCGGCCGCTTCGCCGGCAAAGGCGGGAGAGGAACGGCGACAGGCAGTCGCCGTCCCCTGGCGTCAGGCTCCGGCCTTGAGCGCGTAGGACCACGCCATGTCGGCCAGCGGCTCGGCGCGCTTGCCGGCCTCGGCGGCGCGCGGGCTGTTGGCGGTGCCGTCGCGCACGCGGCCGGCGATGCCCTGGGAAATCGCCGACAGCCGGAACAGGTTGTAAGCGAAATACCAGTTCACGTCCGGAATGCCGGCGCGGCCGGTGGCCTTGCAATAAATCTCGATGACTTCATCGACGTCGGGGATTCCCAACTCCCTGAAGTCGACCCCGCCCAGCGAGGCGCGCCCGTCGTGCTGCATCACCCAGCCCATGATGACATAGGTGAAGTCAGCCAGCGGATCGCCCAGGGTGGACAGCTCCCAGTCGAGGATCGCGCGCACGCGCGGCTCGGTGGGATGGAAGATCATGTTATCGAGGCGGTAGTCGCCATGCACCACCGACGTGTGGGTCTGCTCGGGCACGGTGCGGGGCAGCCACTCGATCAGCTTTTCCATCGACTCAAAGCGCGATGTCTCCGAGGCGCGATACTGCTTGGTCCAGCGGTCGATCTGCCGCGAGAAGTAATTGCCCGGCTTGCCGAAATCCGCCAGGCCAATGGCCGCCGGATCGAGGTTGTGCAGCTTCGCCAGGGTTTCAATCTCGTCGCGGTACATCACCGCGCGCTGTTCCTTCGGCACGCTTGGCAGCGTGCCGTTCCAGAACACCCGGCCCTCTTCCATCGACATGACGTAGAACATCGTGCCGATGACGCTGTCGTCCGTGCACAGGGCGTAGGCGCGGGCGACCGGGAAATCGACCGTGTTCAGCGCCGAGATCACCCGGAATTCGCGGTCCACCGCGTGGGCGGAGGGCAGCAGCTTGCCCGGCGGCTTGCGCCGCAGAACGTATTTGCGCGACGGGGTGATCAGGCAATACGTCGGGTTCGACTGCCCGCCCTTGAACTGCTCGACGGTGAGCGGGCCCTGATAGCCCTCCACGTGGTCGGCGAGCCAGGCGGCGAGACGCGCCTCGTCGAAACGATGGCGCTCCTCAACCGGCTTTGTTCCGGAGAAAACCTCCTCCGCGACTTCCTTCTGATCCAGCACTTCAGTGTTATCCTGCGTTGGAATGACGTGCGAATTCGATGCGGGCGATGGCGCGGTTGTGCACCTCGTCCGGACCGTCGGCCAGGCGCAGGGTGCGGATGTGCGCCCACTTGAAGGCCAGGCCGAAATCGGTGGTGACGCCGCCGCCGCCGTGGGCCTGGATGGCGTCGTCGAGGATCTTGAGGGCGATGCGCGGACCGGCGACCTTGATCATGGCGATCTCGAGCGCGGCGGCCTTGTTGCCGACCTTGTCCATCATGTCCGCGGCCTTCAGGCAAAGCAGACGGGTCATTTCGATATCGGTGCGGGCCTCGGCGACGCGCTGTTCCCAGATCGACTGCTCGGACACCTTCTTGCCGAACGCCACGCGCGATTGCAGGCGCTTGACCATCTTCTCGAGGCCCACCTCGGCCACGCCAATGGTGCGCATGCAGTGATGGATGCGGCCGGGACCAAGGCGGCCCTGGGCGATCTCGAAGCCGCGCCCCTCGCCGAGAATCAGATTTTCCGCCGGCACGCGCACATTGCGCAGGATGACCTCGGCGTGGCCGTGCGGAGCGTCGTCATAGCCGAACACCGGCAGCATGCGGACCACCTCGATGCCGGGCGTGTCCATGGGCACGAGGATCTGCGACTGCTGCTGGTGGCGCGGGGCGGACTTGTCGGTCTTGCCCATGACGATGGCGATCTTGCAACGCGGATCACCCACGCCCGACGACCACCACTTGCGGCCGTTGATGACGTAATGATCGCCGTCGCGGACGATTTCCGTCTCGATATTGGTGGCGTCGGAGGACGCGACCTCCGGCTCGGTCATCAGGAAGGCCGAGCGGATCTCGCCGTTCATCAGCGGCTTCAGCCACTTGTCCTTCTGCGCCTTCGTGCCGTAGCGATGCAGCACTTCCATGTTGCCCGTGTCGGGCGCCGAGCAGTTGAAGGCTTCCGAGGCGATGCCGTAGCGACCCATTTCCTCGGCGCACATGGCGTATTCGAGGTTGGTGAGCCCGGCGCCGCGATATTCGCCTTCGTCATGCTCCGGGTTGGGCGCGAGGAACAGGTTCCACAGACCCTCGGCCTTCGCCTTGGCCTTCAGGCCCTCCAGCACCTGGGAGACGCGCCAGCGATCCTTGCCGACGAGGTCCATTTCCCTGACATATTCGGCTTCAGCCGGAACCACATTGTCCTGAATGAACTTGCGGACGCGGTCACGCCAGTACGACTCACGCTCGGTGATGGTGAAATCCATCTCGTTTCCTCTCCCTTGATCTGCCCGGCCTTCGTGCGACCTGGTCCCTGTTTCTGCCTGGCCAGAATTACCAGCAGGAACCAGCCCTGAGAACCGATATTTTTTATTCAGGAATCACGTTGCACGGAATCCGGCGTGAACGCCAGCCCCGCGCGCTGGCGGCGCCAGCCCGACCGTGGCGCTGGCGGCATGGCTGCCGCCGGGCCCGCCCGCCAGGCCAGCCCTTCCGCGGTCGATCCCGGCCGCGCGATCATGCGCCCGCGCGCCGTGCAGCTTGACTCAGCCCCCCGCCTCTGAAAATCCGGAATAAAATATTTGATCAGATATTCGGGGAGAACGATCCTGGAGCTGCCAGCCCAATCCACCGCCGACGCCGCCGGGGTTACTGAAGCCGCCGCGCCGCCATCCCTGCTCGCCCCTTTCCACGGCGCGCCGCCGCCGGCGCCCGCGTGGTTTGACGACGCCATCGGTCAGGCGCCCACGCGTGAATTCGTCGAGGTGCGCGGCGCCCGCGTCGAGATGCTGACCTGGGGCGCGCGCGGCAAGCCTGGGCTGCTGTTCCTGCACGGCAACGGCGCCCACGCCGACTGGTGGAGCTTCATCGCGCCATTCTTCGCGGCGGACTACCGGGTGGCCGCCATGTCGTGGACCGGCATGGGCAATTCGGACCACCGCGCGCAGTACGATCTCGATATCTTCGTCGAGGAAATCATGGCGGTGGCCCACGCCGCCGGGCTGTTCGACGCGGGCAAGCCGGTGTTCGTCGGCCATTCGTTCGGCGGCCTGCCGCTAACGGCCTGCGCCTCCCGCCACGGCCGGGAGATCGCCGCGGCGATCACCGTCGATTCCCCCGTGATGTCGCCGGAACGCAGGCGCGAGCGCCGTTCGCGGCGCGGCCCGCTGAAAACCCCGCAGCCCAACCGCATCTACCCGACCTGGCAGGAAGCCATGAACCGCTTCCGCTTCCAGCCCGTCCAGCCCTGCGACAACCTTTATATCGCCGACTTCATCGCCCGGGGCTCCCTGAAGCAGGTCGCGGCCACGGCGAATACCCCGGCGGGCTTCACCTGGAAATTCGATCCGTTCATGTGGAAGGGCTACCACGACGGCGCCCCCCACATCGACATGTCCACGGCGCAGTGTCCGGTGGCCATGATTTTCGGCGAGAAGTCCATTTTCCTGACCGAGAAGGTCATTGACTACGCGCTTGAGGTGGCGCCGCCAGGCTCACCGTGCGTGATGATCCCGGAGGCGCACCATCACATCATGGTCGACCAGCCGCTGGCTTTCGTCTCCGCCCTGCGCGGCCTGCTGGGCGGCTGGCCGCGCTGAGCGGGCGCGCGGCGGGCCTTGACGACGCCAGCGTCATCCCGGTCACAGGAGAAATGTCGTGGATCTGCATCTGACAGGACGCAAGGCGCTGGTCACCGGCGCCTCGAAGGGCATCGGTTTCGCCATCGCCAGACGCCTCGCGGCGGAAGGTTGCCGCCTGGCGCTGGTCTCGCGCGATGAAGGCCGGCTGGACGCCGCCAGATCAGCCATCCGCGCGGAGGCGCCTGGCGCGGACATCGCCATTCTCGCCGCCGACGTCGCCCATGACGCCAGCGCGGCGCTGCTGGCCGACGCCCACGGCGACGCGGACATCCTCATCAACAACGCCGGCGCCATTCCCCAGGGAACCTTGCAGGAAGTCGACCAGCAGCGCTGGCGCGAGGCCTGGGACCTGAAGGTGTTCGGCTTCATCGGCGTAACCCGCGCCTTTTACACCCGCATGGCGGCGCGGCGGGCCGGCGTCATCATCAATATCATTGGCATGGGCGGCGAGCGGCTGGACGCCCATTATATCACCGGCGCCGCCGGCAACGCCTCGCTGATGGCGTTCACCCGCGCCCTTGGCGGCGCCAGCCCGCGCGACGGCGTCCGCGTTGTCGGGATCAACCCCGGCCCCATCGCCACCGATCGCATGGAAACCCGGCTGCGCGCCCATGCGCAGCGCCAGTTCGGCGACGCGGAGCGCTGGCGCGAACTGACGGCGGACATGCCGTTCGGCCGGCCAGGCGCGCCGGAGGAAATCGCCGCCGCCGCAGCCTTTCTCGCCAGCGACTGCTCGGCCTATACAACCGGAACGATTCTCACCATCGACGGCGGCCTCGCCAACGCTTCCTGACCGCAAAGGACATTCTCTTGACCACCGACGCGCCCAAAAGCGACGCCACCGGGGCTCCCGGGAGCAACGCCCGCTCCGTGCTGATTGAAACCGGCGAATGGGCCGGCTGGCGGCGCCCCGACCGCGACACCTTCGACACCCGCTCCGGGCCGTTTTACCACCGGCGGGACGCCGATGGCTCGGTGCGCTGCGCCTTCCTCGTCGAGAAGCGCCACCTCAATGGCATCGACGTGGCGCATGGCGGCTGCCTGGTGACCTTCGCCGACCACGCCATCTTCATGTTCGCCCTTGACCATCTGCGCGGCGGCCCCTCGGTCACCGTCTCGCTGAACAGCGAGTTCATCGGCGCCGCCTATGAGGGCGACGTCGTCGAAGCCACCGGCGACGTGCTGAAGGCCGGCGGGTCGGTGCTGTTCGTGCGCGGCGTGCTGAAGGTGGGCGCGCGCGTCATCCTCAACTATTCCGGCGTCATCAAGAAGCTGAAGCCGAAAGCCGCCATCCCCGCGCCCCGCGATCCCGACCAGGGCGTTGACTGACGCCGCTGGCAATAACGCGCCGCGGGAAACCCGGGACAGGACAGGCGAGACGCGCCCTGGCGGGCGCGACCTCCATTTTCCGGTCAGCGCGGCGCCTCCAGATTGGTGATGACGCGGCGGTTCTGGGCGGTGCAGGAGGCGTCCGGGCAGGCGCGGACGATCCGCTGTTGCTCGCGGCCATAGGATTTGGCCCGCAAGCGGCTGGCGGCCACCCCCTTTGACACCAGATAGACCATCACCACCTCGGCCCGCTGCTGGCCCAGCGTCCTGTTGCTGGCGTCCGTGCCCGGGTCGTCGGCGAAGCCCTGAATTTTGGCGTTCCATTTCGGAAAGCGCTTCAGCCACGCCGCCTGGCCGTCCAGGGTGTCGCGGGCGATTTTGGTGAGTTGCGCCGAGCCCTCGGTGAAGAACACGCGCCGGCCCACATTGACGATGAAATCCTCGTTGCTGCCTGGCTGAACATTGACGCCCGCCCCCACCGGCGCGTCCGTGACCCTGCCGGAGGGAGCCGTCGCCGGCGCCCAGGCGGCGGGCGCCGCGGCCGGTTGCGCTGGCGCTGGTTGCGCCGGCGCGGCCGCGACCGGCTGCGCCATCGCTGGAGCCGGCGCCTCCGCCTGCGCCGCCGGCGCGGCCGGCGGCTTCCCGGTCAGCCGGGCGAAACTGAAGCGCTCGGCGGCGCAGCCGCCCAACATCAGCGCCAGGGCGACGCCGGTGAACGTGAAAGTCGCGGCGGGTCTGGTCATGGTCATGGAAGGGGCCTGCGCGTCACGAGCCGGGTCAGGGCCGCACAGGCCGCGCCGGCGGGTTTCTCCCGGGGGTTCATCTGGAATCGTTGCCTGCGGCGGCCCTGGCGGCAATGTGCCGGAGCACCAGCACGCGCGTGCCCTGGGGGCAGCGCTGGTACAGGTCGATGACGTCCTCAGGGAACATGCGGATGCAGCCGCTGGAAGCGTCGACGCCGATCGACCATGGCTCGGTCGTGCCGTGCAGGCGGTAGCCCGTGTCCTGGCCGTCGCGATACAGGTAGAGGGCGCGGGGCCCCAGCGGATTGTCCGGGCCGCCGGCCATGTAACGCGGCAGGTTGGGCCGGCGCTTCAGCATGTCGGCGGGCGGCGACCACGACGGCCAGATCGCCTTGCGGTCAACCTGGGCGCGGCCGAACCACTGGAAACCTTCCTTGCCCACGCCGACGCCATAGCGCAGCGCCGTCCGGTTCTCGAAGATCACGTAGAGAAAATGGTGGCGCGTATCGACCACCACCGTGCCCTGCGGCTCATCCGAATAGTACTGGACGAGCTGGCGGCGCCAGCGCGGATCAATGACGTTGAAATTGGTGCGCCGGTAGTTCTGGCCGTGATCGCTGGCCATGCCGGCGAAATAGCGCGCCCGGTCCCGTGGAGCCGCCAGGACGGGGCCAGCCGCCCCGGCCAGAACCGCGGCCGCAATTCCCCCGACGGCGCCCCTGCGGCTGATCTCCCCCACGTCCGCCCCCAAAATTCTTCAAGCTGCATTGTCAGCTTCGGCGGCACTGTCGGTCGCGAATGGTAAATTTTGCGCTAAACGGCGCGGAAACAGGTTAACGCCCCGATGAACAGCGTCCCCCGCGCGCGCCCGACCTTGCGGTTGCGGCCGCAGCGCGCGCTTGCCGGACAGATTTCTTGCCCGACAGCTTCATGCCGACAGCTTCTTGCCGGACAAATGGATGCCTGACGAAAGTTGACATTCGTCAGTCGTCAGGTACACCCGTCTCATAATCTCCGCGTCGCGGCCGTTTGATGAGACCCCGCATGACCCGCCTGTCCAGATTTGCGCGCTCGATCCGCCTTTCCGTTGGCGCCTGTCTCCCACCGCGCCAGAACGCTTCCGGCGATCGACGGCGGCGCGGCGCCGGCGCAATGGCGGCGGCCATCTGCCTCGCCGCCCTCGCCGCCTGTAACGACAAGACGCCCGCAAGGAGCGACGCCGCGCGGCCGGTGCTGGTGGCGACGGTGCGCTATGGCGAAGAAGATCCGGCCCGCACCCTCGTTGCCTCCATCCGGCCCCGCATCGAGAGCGACCACGGTTTTCGCGTCGGCGGCAAGGTCGCCCGCCGCGCCGTGGAGGTGGGCCAACGCGTGCGCGCCGGCGACACCCTCGCCGTGCTCGATGACATTGACCTGAAGCTCCAGGCCGAACAGGCGGAAGCCGAACTGCGCGCCGCCAGCGGCGCCCTCGCCCAGGCCACCGCCGCGGAAAAGCGCGCCGCCGACCTGCGCCTGCGGGGCTGGTCAACCCAGGTCGCCGTCGACAACAGCCGGGCGGCGGCGGAAGAGGCGCGCGGCCGCATCGCCCGCGCCCAGCGCGCTGTCGAACTGACGCGTAACAGCATCTCCTACACCCGCCTGAAGGCCGACGCCGACGGCGTGGTGACGGCCACCCTGGTCGAGCCAGGCCAGGTGGTGGCCGCCGGCCAGCCGGCCATCCGCATCGCCCGCAGCGGTGAGAAGGAGGCGGTCGTCGCCGCCCCCGAAACCATGCTGGAGGAAATCCGCAAGGGCGATGCGACGTTGACCCTTTGGGCGCGTCCCGACAGGACCTTCAAGGCCCGCCTGCGCGAATTGTCGCCCTCGGCCGACACGGTCACCCGCACCTATCAGGCAAAATTCTCGTTACCCGACGCCGACGATGACGTGCAGATCGGCATGACCGGAACCCTGTCAGTAAAGGCTGCGAAGTCGGATCGCGTCGCCCGCCTGCCCCTCGCCGCGCTGTTCAACCAGAACGATGGCCCCTCGGTCTACGTGGTGAAACCGGATGGCGCGGTGGCCCTGACGCCGGTGACGGTCAAAGCCTATGACAGCCACGACGTCGTCATCACCGGCGGCGTCCATGAGGGCGACAGGGTCGTCGCCATGGGCGTCCACAGCATCGATCCGGCGCAAAAAGTCCGCGTCATCGATAGCCTGAGCTTCTGAGGCGACGCGATGAAGGGCTTCAATCTCTCCGCCTGGGCCGTCCGCCATCCGGCCCTGATCCTGTTCCTGATTATCGCCGTCAGCGCCGGCGGCCTCATTTCCTATCTGCGGCTTGGCCGCGCCGAGGACCCCTCCTTCACCATCAAGGTGGTGATCGTCACCGCGATCTGGCCCGGCGCCACCGCCCGCGAGATGCAGGAGCAGGTGGCCGATCCGATCGAGAAGAAGCTGCAGGAACTGCCGTATTTCGACAAGGTCATCACCTATGTGAAACCGTCGTTCACGGCCATGCAGGTGGCGTTCCGCGACACCACGCCGCCGAAGGAAGTGCCGCAGCTGTTCTACCAGTTGCGGAAGAAAATGAGCGACCTGAAACCGTCGCTGCCCTCAGGACTGATCGGCCCGAGTTTCAACGACGAATACGGCGACGTCGACTCGATCCTCTACATGATGACCGGCGACGGCGCCAGTTACGCCCAGATGAAGAAGGTGGCGGAAGGTCTGCGCCAGGCCCTGCTGCGCGTGCCCGACGTCACCAAGGTCAATCTGTACGGAACCCAGGACGAGAAAATCTTCGTCGAGTTCTCGCACGCCCGCCTCGCCAGCCTCGGTATTCCCGTGCAGTCGCTGTTCGACAGTCTCGCCCGCCAGAACGCCGTGGTTCCCGCCGGCGTGGTCGAAACCAACGCCCAGCGCGTGCCGCTGCGCGTCACCGGCGCGCTGGACGGCGCCCGGGCGGTGGAGGAGACGCCGGTGGAGGCCAATGGCCGCGTCTTCCGCCTCGGCGACATCGCCACCGTGACGCGCGGCTTCAAGGACCCGCCGGATTATATCATCCGCCAGGAGGACAAGCCCGCCATTGGCATCGGCGTGGTGATGGCGCGCGGCGGCAATATCCTCGACTTCGGCAAGAACGTGAACGCCGCCAGGGACGTGTTCATGGCCGCCGCGCCCCAGGGCGTGTCGCTGACCCAGGTGGCCGACCAACCGCTGGTGGTCGATCACGCCGTCGGCGAGTTCGTCCGTTCATTCATCGAAGCGCTGGCCATCGTGCTGCTGGTCAGCTTCGTATCGCTCGGCTGGCGCACCGGCATTGTCGTCGCCCTGTCGGTGCCGCTGGTGCTGGCCATCGTCTTCATCGTCATGGCCGCCATGGGGCTGGACCTGCACCGCATCACGCTTGGCGCGCTGATCATCGCGCTCGGCCTGCTGGTCGACGACGCCATCATCGCCATCGAAATGATGGTCGTTAAGATGGAGCAGGGCGTGAACCGGATGGAGGCGGCGGCCTTCGCCTGGACCTCCACCGCCTTCCCCATGCTCACCGGCACGCTGGTCACCGCCGCCGGCTTCCTGCCGATTGGTTTCAACAACTCGGCCACGGGCGAATACGCTGGCGGCATTTTCTGGGTGGTGGCGATCGCCCTTGTCGCCTCCTGGTTCGTGGCGGTGATCTTCACGCCCTATCTTGGCGTCAAGTTGCTGCCGGACATGAGCAAGGGCCATCACGACCCCAACGCCATCTACCAGACGCGGCTGTACCGGGGCCTGCGCGCCGTCATCACCTGGTGCGTCGACCACAGGTTGACTGTCGTCGCCGCCACCGCCGGCGTGTTCGTGCTCGCCCTTGTCGGCTTTACGAAGGTGGAGCAGCAGTTCTTCCCGCTGTCCGAGCGCCCGGAGCTGTTCCTGCAAATGCGCATGCCGGAAGGCGCCGGCATGGGCGCCACCACGGCGACGGCGCAGCAGGCGGAAAAGCTGCTGCACAACGACCGGGACATCGCCACCTACACCACCTACATCGGCCAGGGCAGCCCACGCTTCTGGCTTGGCCTCAACCCGCAGCTGCCAAACGAGGCGTTCGCCGAGATCGTCATTCTGACCAGGGGGGTTGAGGAGCGCGAGCGCGTCAAGGCCCGGCTCGACAAGGCGATCGCCGACGGCGCCCTCACCCAGGCCCGGGTGCGCGTTGACCGCTTCAACTTCGGCCCCCCCGTCGGCTTCCCGGTGCAGTTCCGGGTCATCGGCCCGGATGCCGGCAAGGTGCGCGGCTACGCCAACCAGGTGCGCGACGTGATGCGCGCCAACCGCAATGTCATCGATCCGCATCTGGACTGGAACGAGCAGAGCCCCTCGGTGCGGCTGGTGGTGGACCAGGAGCGCGCCCGCGCCCTTGGCCTGACGCCGCAGGACCTGTCGCAGTCGCTGCAGACGCTGCTCTCCGGCGTTACCGTCACCACCGTGCGCGATGGCGTCGAGAAGGTCGACGTGGTGGCCCGCACCCTGCCCTCGGAGCGTCTCGACCTCGGCAAGATCGCCGACCTGTCGGTGATGACCCGGGGCGGCGCCTCCGTGCCGCTCGCCCAGGTCGCCCGGCTGGAATACCTGCATGAGGAGCCGATCATGTGGCGGCGCAACCGCGACATGGTGATGACCGTGCGCGCCGACATCGTTGACGGCGTCCAGGCGCCGGACGTGACCATGCAAATCTGGCCCAGGCTGAAGGCGATCAGCGACGCCATGCCGCCGGCCTACCGCATCGAGATGGGCGGCGCCATCGAGGAATCGCAGAAGGGCAACGCCTCGCTGGTGGGCCTGATTCCGCTGATGGTCATCATCATGCTCACCCTGCTGATGATCCAGTTGCAGAGCTTCTCGCGCCTGGCGCTCACCTTCATGACCGCGCCGCTTGGGATCATCGGCGCCACGCTGGGGCTGTTGCTGTTCCGGCAGCCGTTCGGCTTCGTGGCGCTGCTCGGCCTCATCGCCCTCGCCGGCATGATCATGCGCAACACGGTGATCCTGGTGGACCAGATCGAAACCGACGTCGACCACGGCGCCACGCGTCGCCAGGGCATCATCGAGGCCACGGTGCGCCGCGCCCGCCCGGTGGTGCTGACGGCGCTGGCCGCCATTCTCGCCATGATCCCGCTGTCGCGCTCGGCCTTCTGGGGGCCGATGGCGACGACGATCATGGGCGGCCTGTTCGTCGCCACCTTCCTGACGCTGCTGTTCCTGCCCGCGCTCTATGCCCTGAGCTTCCGCAAATCCCTGGACACAAAGCCTGCCGGCGCCAATAACGGAGCCATGACGGAGGGCCCCCATCCATGACGCGGAATGATCGCCAGCCGGCCCCGGTCGAGACCATCACCGACAGCCACGCCGCCGCCCGGCTGCGCGTGCTGGAAACCGCCGAACGGCTGTTTCGCGAGTACGGCTACCAGAAGACCACCGTGGCGGACATCGCCCGGGTGCTCGGCATGAGCCCGGCCAATGTCTACCGCTTCTACGAATCCAAGCGCGCCATCTTCGAGGCCGTCGCCATCAACCTGCTCGACGTGGTGGAGCGGGACCTCGCGGCGGCGGCCCGTTCGGGCGGCGCGGCGGAACAGCGCCTGCGCGCCTTCCTGGAAGCCAACCACCGGCTGTGCATGCAGCACTTCGTTGGCGATTCCCGCATCCGCGACATGGTGGCGGTGGCGATCAATGAGCGCTGGGCCGCCATTGACGACCACGTGGAGCGCGTGCGGCTGATGAGCGAGCAGATCATCCGCGACGGCGTCGCGGAGGGCGTTTTTGCCGCCGCCGACCCCACCACCGCCAGCGCCTGCCTGATGGTCGGCTGGCTGCGCTTCTGCCATCCGCTGCTGGCCGACGAACCATTCGCCCATGGCCCGGAGCTGGAGCAGATGGCCGATTTTCTGATTGGCGCGTTGCGGGCGCGCTGATGTGTTGTTTGGCGCGCTGCGCCGGGAGACGTCGCGATGATGGTGATCTGGGGCCGGGCCAATTCGACCAATGTCCGCAAGGTTCTATGGTGCGCCGAAGAACTCGGCCTGACCTTCGGGCGGCGCGACGCCGGCGGGGCCTTTGGCGTCGTGGACACGCCGGAGTACCGGGCGCTCAACCCCAACGGCCGCATCCCCTGCCTGCAGGACGGCGCGCTGACCCTGTGGGAGTCCAACGTCATCGTTCGCTACCTGGCGCGGCGCTACGGTTCCGAACCATTCGCCCCGGCGGATCCAGCCGCCTGGGCCAGCGCCGACAAATGGATGGACTGGACCACAGCCAATCTCGCCGAACCATTTCGCGATGTCTTCTGGAACATGGTGCGCCGCGCACCAGAAGAACGCGACGGGGCGGCGCTGGCCGCCGGCCTTGACGCGTGTTCGCGCCTGCTCGCCGTCCCCGACGCCGCCCTTGCGGAAAAGCCTTTTCTCTCGGGAGCAGACCTGGGTATTGGCGATATTCCACTCGGTTGCATCGCTTACGCATGGTTTTCGATGCCGGTCGCCCGGCCGGACCTGCCGCATCTGGCCGCCTGGTATGGGCGATTGCGCGCGCGTCCAGCCTACCGCGCGGCGGTCATGACGCCGCTGACCTGAGGCTGCGCCGCGTTGGGCGTCACGCGCCGGATGCGTCCCCGCCGCCTCTTGCGATACCGGCCCGGATCACGCATTGACGGCGCAAATCACTGATTGGAGAGTCCCATGGCCTACCGTTCCAGCTGGATGACCGACGACATCGCCAGCTTCAGCGAGCAGTTCCGCCGCTATCTGCAAACCGAGCTTGCGCCGCACGCCATGCGCTGGCGCGAGGAGAAGATGGTTGATCGCTCCGCCTGGCGCGGCCTCGGCGACATGGGCGCCCTGCTCTGCTCGGTGCCGGAAGAGTACGGCGGCATGGGCCTCAGCTTCGCCTGGGACGCCGCGGTGATGCAGGAACTGGAAACCTGGCTGCCGGAAATGGCCACCGGCGTCAGCGTGCATTCCGTCATCACCGCCCATTACATCAACGCCTACGGCACGCACGAGCAGAAGCTCAAATGGCTGCCGAAAATGGCGAAGGGCGAATGGGTCGGCGCCATCGCCATGACCGAGCCGGGCGCGGGCTCCGACCTGCAGGGCGTGCGCACCACCGCCCGCCGGGACGGCGACCATTACGTCATCAACGGCGCCAAGACCTTCATCACCAATGGCCAGCTCGCCGACATCATCGTCTGCGTGGTCAAGACCGACCCGGCGAAGGGCTCGAAGGGCATTTCGCTGGTGGTTATCGAGACTGAAGGCGCCGAGGGCTTCCGCCGCGGCCGCAACCTCGACAAGATCGGCCTGAACGCCTCGGACACCTCCGAACTGTTCTTTGACGAACTGCGCGTGCCGGTCGCCAACCTGCTTGGCGACGGGGAAGGCCAGGGCTTCGTCCAGCTGATGCAGCAGCTGCCGCAGGAGCGCCTCGGCCTGTCGATCCAGGCGATCGCCGCCATCGAGCGCTCCGTCGCGATCACCACCGAATACGTCAAGGAGCGCAAGGCGTTCGGCAAGTCGCTGCTCGATTTCCAGAACACGGCGTTCAAACTGGCCGAGCGCAAGACCGAGGCCACCATCGGCCGGGTGTTCATCGACCATTGCATCGAACGTCTGATTGCCGGCGACCTCGACACCGTCACCGCCTCGATGGCCAAGCAATGGGTCACCGACAAGCAGAGCCAGACCGCCGACGAATGCCTGCAATTGCACGGCGGCTACGGCTACATGCAGGAATACGAAATCAGCCGCCGCTACATCGACGCCCGCATCCAGCGCATCTATGGCGGCACGAATGAAATCATGAAGCTGGTGATCTCGCGCTCGCTCTGAGCCGCCCGGCGCCTGTTCCGGCGACGCCGGCCGCCGGGCAATGTTTCAGGACCGGGACATGTTTCCGTGTTGCGGAAGCAACGTGACGATCCGGCGCCCGACGCGGCGCCGGAAAACGCCAGATCCCGCCCATCAGGTTCTTGCACGGCGGCGGCTTTCACTGACGGACGCCCGGATGTCATGATCCGGGCGTTCTGTTTTTCCTGCGCGCGCCATCCCACAACGCTTCGTCCCACTGATATTCACGGTATTCCCGTCCAATCGACGGGAAAACAGCGGCGACGCTCTTGAACCCAGGCGCAAAATCTGCATCTCATATAAAATATATATAAAACCAAAAAACAAGCGCGGGAATGGAAACAGAAACCAACCATCGGGAAGGCGTCCGCACCGAAAGTCTTGCCTTGCAGGCCTACCGGCACTTTCGCCGGCAGCTGATGGCGGGGCGGTACAAGCCAGGCCAGAAAATCAAACTGAAAGAGGTCAGCGAGGAACTGGGGATCAGCGCCACGCCCATTCGCGAGGCGCTGGGCCGCCTGGTGTCGGAGCACGCCCTGTTTCAGATCGACCGCCGGTCCGTGCGCGTGCCCATCATGGATGCCGATCGCTACCGCCATATCAGCGATGTGCGCATTCTGCTGGAAGGCGAAGCGGCGGCCCGGGCCGCGCAACTGGCGACCGGCGGAGAAATCGCCGCGCTGGAAGAAATTCACGAAGCCCTGTGCGTCGCCCACGACCGGGGCAAGATGGAAGACCTGATGGCGGTGAACGAGCGGTTTCACGATGCGCTTTGCAACCTCGCCGCCATGCCCGTGCTGCATCACATGGTCGAAAATCTCTGGCTGCAGTGCGGACCGACCATGAACGCCTTTCTCGACTACCCGCCGCGCGCGCCGCGCCAGCGCCACGCCCACCTGATGATTATCGACGCCCTGCGCAAGCGCGACTCCGAGGCTGCCCGCAAGGCGCTGGCGCTCGATATCCGCGCCAGCGTGGAGCGAATTGTCGCCTATCTTGACGAACACAGGGTCAACGCCGGCTAGCTGCCGCGGAGCGAATGTCTGGCTCCACCCCGAAGCGTTGCGTTGACCGGCCTTCCCCGTCGCTCCTCCTGGCGGCGATCACCCGCTTCTTCGCCGGGTCCCGGAGCCTGTCTGGACGATCCGCGACCGGTGGTCGCCAGGAATGGTTTACATAAAGGCCATGTGGACCATCAGGGCGTCGCCGCCGGCGCCCACTGAAGCGCGCGCCGACGTCGCGGGGGCCGACAGGAACCGCCCCCCATCGAACCGCCAGCATCCCCCGCCAGACGCTCAGCCCCCCGGGCGCTCAGCCCCCCGGGCCGCGATAGGCGCGCCCTGGCAGCGAGGGATCAAGCCCCCGCGTTACAGATTGACCGCCCATGGGCCCTGGCTGCGAACCTGGATTGACCGCGGGACGCGGCAGCGGCGCCGAAGGCGCGGCGCCATCCGGCGCGGGCCTTGGAACCTGCGGAACCTGGGGTCCGCTCCCCGCGCCGGACGGCGACGCCCCCGGCTGGGCCGGCTGGACCGGCGCGGCGCCTGGCGCCGGCCCCAGATAACGGGCGCCGCCGGGCGTCTGGTATCCCTGCGGTGGAACGGGCGCGGGATTGGGCGCCGGGGCGCGCTGTTCAATCGGGTGGTTCTGGGGTTGCGCGCGCCCCGGCGCCGGAGCGGCGCGCCGTTGGGGCGACGGGGCAACCGCCGGTCTGGGCGCCCGACGCGGCGCAACCTGACGCGGCGCAACCTGGCGGGGCGCGGCCTGGCGGGGCGCCGGCGGCGCGTAACGCTGCGCGCGCGGCGTCTGCACGCGTCGGCGCTCGCTGCCGCTCCACCGGCCCACAAGGCCGGATTGCGGCTCCAGATCGTCATTGCCGAACAGCGGCCGATAACCGAAACGGCTTTCCCGCTCCGGCGCGGCGCGGGCGCGACCGGAGCGGCGCGTGCTGCCAATGGGGTCCGTCCGGCTGTATCCACGTAACAGGCCGATCAGCCCGCCGGGATTGCCGCGCGATGAATCCAGAATCGGCCCGCCCCTGTCGCGTCGGCGGCTGGAAGCCTGGGCAAGCTGCACGCGCGGCGCCTCATCCACATCCGCGACGTCTGGCCCGATCGGCGACAGCTTCAGCCCCGCCATGTCCGCGCCGGGCGCCAGCGGCGCTGTCAGCATCAGCTGCTCGCTCATCTCCGCCAGCTGGTCCAGGGTGGCGTGGGCGCTGCACAGACGGATGCGGACAAGGGCCGGAGCCGCATCCCGTCCTGACCCGGCCGCCCCGGGAAAATCGCTGATCCGTTGCCAGGCGAACAGGCAGCGCCCGCCGCCTGGCGGCGCGCCAATGGAGACGTGCATGGCGCCGTAGCGGCTCTTCAGCATCCGGCCCGGCAGCGGCGTCATGGTCACCCCAGGAAACTGGCGCTCCAGTTCCGATGCCAGTTGCGCGGCGGAGGGCGCGACAGCCGCGCGGCCCAGCACGACCTCAAGCGCATTGGCGCCCAAATGCCCGCCCGTCAGGACGATGCGCTGGCGCAGACCGGTCCCGGCGTCGCTTTCCTCCACCGCCACGACGCGCCCGGCCGAAGGCGGCAGGGAAGCCAGCGCCGCGGCGGCGGGCATGGCCTGGGCGCCGGCGCCGGCCAGCCCCAGCGCCACGGCGGCCACCGCGATCCGGCGGCTGGCCAGCGTCACGGCCACCCGGGACCCGCGCCGCGCCTTGCCCATGAACGGCATACCCACCAGCAACTCCATCAATAACCGCCCGACAAAAACGCCAGGGCGCAATCGCCCGTCAGCTTCAGCGTCACTCCCCGCAATCCCGGGTAGCCAGCTCCAGGTCATCCAGGGTCATCCAGGTCAGAACGACGCGCCTGGCGCCTTCCGCAAAACCAACCGGCTTCGTCCGGAATACGCTGGAGCAGGACGCCGTCAGGCTGAACCAGCGCGCCCCGCGCCAGATGTGACGCATTTTTCTTAATGAAAGCGCCCCGGCGCCACAAAGCCACGCGCCCTGGCCCCGCTTTGCCGCGGACGGCGCGCCAGGCGCCCTGTCGGCCGCCCGCCTGCAATCGCGGCGAAACGGCTCACTATAGAAGACTCAACCCCTGTGCTGACGCTTTTTCTGCTCGGCGGCATCCTGCTTCACCGGCAATCCGCTAGCGACCGCCAATGTACTGGTCCGCGTGCCGCTGCTCGGCCCACAGGGTGCCCGCCGGCGCCGGCTGGGTGGCGTAGGTCGGCTCTGTCGCCGTCGTCAGGCCATTCCACGCCGGCAGCAGCGAAAACCCGTAACGCTCATAGGGCATTGGCCCAACGCCCGGGACCCGCCGCGCCACGAGCGGCCACGGCCCCTTCACCGGCTCCGCCAGATAACCGGCGGCGGCGCTGTAAGGCGCGCCGACGACGGCGCCAGAACCAATCCCCGCGTAACGCAGCGGATTGGCCGGATTGACGCTGATCGGAAACTCCTTCGCCGTCAGCTTCGGCTGCGCCGGAGCGCCCTGCAGGGGCTGCCCACGCAGATCAACGCCGCCCAGCGCCGCTTCCGGCGCCGGAACACGCGGCACCGAGCCGCGCAGGCCGGAGCCCGCCAGCCCCTGGTTTTCCACCGCGCCGCCGCCCTGCATCCGGGCGATCTGCTGGGGATAGTTCTGGCCAAGGTAGGTGGCGCCGCCCTGCGCCTGGGGCGCGGCGGCGACGTCTTCCACGGCGGCCTTGCGGCGGTTCTTGCCCCGCCGCTGCTCGGCCTGCTGGCGTTCCTGCAGGTCACACGGCGTCGGCGGCTTGATGGTCCCGTCGGGGAACACCAGCTCGACCACCTTGTAGAACAGCCCGTCATAGCGGTTGATCACATCGGCGAGGGTCTGCCGGTCCTTCATGCGATCCAGCGCCAGGGCGTAGCCGTAGGCCGTCGCTTCCTTGGGATACCAGGCCATCGCCCGCGAAAACCATTGCAGCGCGACGTCATACTGGCAGGAGTTGTAAGCATACCAGGCCAGACCTTGCGCCGCCTCGCCAGAGGTGAGCTGCATCGCCACCTGGCCGTAACGCGCCAGCCGCTCCGGCTCGATATAGGGCGGGATCGCCTTGGTCAGATCCCGCTCAAGAATATCGACATAGAGGATCATGTTGTTGATCAGCGCGTTGCGCCAGGCGTAGGCGACCTCCTCGGCCTCCCTGTACATGGTGAGGTTGACCAGCGTCAGCGCCAGACCATGGGCGACCATGGCGTCGCCGCCCTTGCTGATGCTGGTCTTGAACCAGTCGAAGGCCTGCCGGTAATCCTTCTGGTTATAGAAGTACCACGCTACCAGCGCCGCCTGCGCGCCGTCATCGACGCTGTTGGCGTATTCCTCGAAACGGCGCAGTTCGTCCGGGTCCACCGGCTGCGTCCGCTCCTCCTTGAGAAAGGCGCTGATGCGGGCGCGGATAATGTCGATGGCGATCGGCTCCAGCTCGCTGACGCCGTTAACGGTCCGCGCCATGGCGACGAGCTGGTCCACGTCGTTCATCGGCAGGACAGCCATCGCCTTCTGCACGGTGGCGATGCGCTCCTGCGAATTATTGTTGGTCGACAGGATCAGCTTGTAGGCGTCCAGCGCCTTCTCCGGCTGGCCCGAGCGCGCCTCCGCCGCCGCCACGAGCCACAGCAGGTCCAGCTCCAGGTCGCGCTCATTGAGCCCGGAATCACGCAGCGCCGACAGCACCAGCTTCTCGCGCCCGTCGCGCGAGGCCTTCTCGATCTCCGTGCGCAGGATCTTGCGCGCGATCTTGTTGCGCAGGTCCCGCGAAGGCTGCCAGCCAGGCTCGCTCTTGCGGCGGGCCTCGATCGCGGCCTTCAGCTCATCCAGACGGTCCGCCGCGAACAACGCCCAGAACGGCTCCTCGTCGCCAGACGTATTCTCCGCCGTGTCATAGATGTCCGGCGGCGGCGTCCAGCCAGGATAAAGCCTCTGGATACGGCGCAGTTCCGCGTCCGCCCGCTCTTTCTGACGGCTGAGAATGTAATATCGCAGGGCCGACAGGTCGGGCTGGACGCCCGGGCGCGCCACCGGCCGGCCGTCGGCCGTCCGCTCGGTGAGCAACTGCCCGCCGCCCTGCCCGGCCACGCCCTGGGCCACCGGCTGCGGCGACGCAGCCGCGTCCATCTGGATCAGCGCCCCCTGGGCGCCGCGCGCGCCATCCGCCGACGTCGCGCCGGCGGGCTGGCCGAGCGGCTGCAACGACGCGGGTTCGGCGTGAACGGGCGGACTGACCAGACCCGCCAGCAGAAAGCCCCCTGACGCGGCGAGCAGAAAGGCGCGGCGGCGGCGCCGTTCGCCTGCTCTTCCCGTTTTCGATGCTGACAATCCCAGGCGCCTGTCGCCCCTCATCGTCCGGCCCCCCGCAGACAATTCGGATAACGCATCTGCATGGCGATCACCGACATGAGATGCAAAATGGCGGGATAGTAGTTCTCGTTGGCGCGCGGACGCAGGAAATCCTCCGGCGCCGGCGCGCCATTGACAGCGCAAAGCGTCAACGCCGCGATCGAGGCGTAGCCGCTTTCGTTCATGCCCTGCGACCGGCCGCTCCTGGCGTCCACGACGCCCGTGCCCTTGCCCCCCGGCGACCACAGCTTCACAAACGGCGCGTAGTCAGCCCGGTCGCCAAGGCCAGCCCAGGCCATGTAGAGCGGAATGCGGATGGCGTTGTAGCCAAAGTTCTGCGGAAACCCCTCCGCCGGCCTGAGGGTCGCGCCCCTGGCCGACATCCACTCCGTCGGCAACTGCGCCGGGCCAAACCGTCCCTTGGCCAGCAGCTCCATGCCCGAGCGGCTCAGGCCCGCCCAGTCGATCTCCGGCGCGACCAGATACAGGCGCGGGAAAGCCGGAAACACCCAGTAGGACACGTTCACCACCGGACCATCGGGGCGTTGCTCCGCCCCGAAACCGAAGATGGACGGCAGCAGCAGGGCGCCCCAGCGGGTCTTGAACAGCACCGTCTTGCGCCCGACCTCAACCGCGATGCGGCGCGCTTCCACCCGGTAGGCGACGTTGTTCCACAGCTCCCCCGCCTCGGCGAGCGCCCACGCCACGAGAATATCGCCGTCCGTGGCGTTGTTCATGTCGCCCACGCCAGGGCGCTTGTCGGGGTCCCAGCGCCAGGCCAGCAGCTTGTCGTCGCGCACCATGAGATTGGCGCGGGTCCAGCCCCAGATGCGCTCAAAGCCTTCCCGGTCATTGGCGGCGACTGCGGCGAGCATGCCGTAGCCCTGCCCTTCACTGTGGCTGATCATGCCGTTGGCGGTGTCGACCACGCGGCCCTGATCGGTGACGAAACGGGCCTTGAAAGCCGCCCAGACCTCCGGCGTCTTCAACGCGCCGCCCAGCGGAATGGCGCGGGTATCCAGGCGCAGCTCCGGCAGCTCCCCCGTCGCCTGGCCGCTTCCGGCCTGTCCTGGAGCCGGTTGCGCCTGAACCTGCTGGCCCGGTGGGTGACGGTTTGGCGCATCCGGCGCCGGGGCCTGCGCCCGCGCCGCGCCACAAGCCATGACCATCGCGCCGGCGCCGGCCAGCAGGGCTTGAAACAGGCGCCCGTCTTTCAGGCGGCGTGATCGCGGGCCGATGCTCTTCACTGCTTCCGTCCAATGTTACGCAACAACCACGTGGTCGTGCCGCCAAGAAATATGGCGACGAGCAGGGACGACACCACGTAGACGCTCGGATTATGCGACAGCCAGCTTGCCGCCACCAGCCGCGCATTCACAACTGAAAACACGGTCGTCGGCATAAAGTACGTTTCGCGCGGCGCAATGGTCGTCACCTCTCCTGAGGCAGCGTCGAGCAAGGTTTTCTGGCCATTGACCTGCGACCAGACCAGCGGATCCGTCAAACAGGCGGTGGCGTCGAACAGATCCGCGCCGTTGGGGGCTGTCACCAGGGTCAGGGCGGCGGACTGGCCGCCCCTGAGCACGCTCTGGGCCATGACCAGGGAGGTCGGCGCCGGCACCTGGATGGTCTGCCGCTTGCCGCTGGCGTCCTGCACCAGCGACTTGGCGCCGCTGGCCATGCCAGATCCCAGCGAAACGATATTGTTGAACAGGCCCCGCACCTGGGCCAGCAGGCTGGTGCGGCCATAGATGTTCTCATTCCATTGCGCCAGCACGTCGCGCTCGGGCAGCGCCGTCGTGTCCAGGCCAGGTTTGCCGGCCTCCGCCCCCGGCGTTTCCTGACGCGGCGTGACGACGCCAGTGTCGCTGATTTTCGGCATCATGCAATAACCCGGCAGGTTCCGGGTCAGCGCCGTGCGCTGACGCGCCAGCTGCGCGTAGGCTGACAGCCCCGCCGGATCGGCGGGCGCCGGGTTCTGCCGGCTGGCCCAGGCCGACTTTAGCGCGGCCGCATCGACGCCGACGGCCGCGAGCGTGGCGTCGGAAAGGGCGCCCGCCGGAGCGACCACGAGCGTCGACTGGGTGCTGTCGGCGGGCGGCGTCACCGTCACGTCCAGATCGACCACCCGGTCAGCCGCCAGCGCCATCTGCGCGGCGAGCGTCGCGGCGGCGCCCACGGCGCTCCTGTCCGGCGAGGGCAGGAAGAGTTGCGTGCGCTCCCCGAGCATTAACGGAAACGCGGCCGATGCATACAGCGCCAGATTGGGCATGTCCGCCACGCGCGCCAGCGTCGGAATGATCAGCTCGCTGGTGTCGAGCAGCAGGAACCGCTTGGGCGCGCCAATGGCGGCGACCGGATCGCAGGTCTTGTCGGCGGGTGACGGCACGCGCGCCAGGATCTCCACCCGGTTGAACCCCGGTTTCAGGCGCCCGAGCGGGAACGGAATTTCGTTGCTGCGGAAGACCTCGCCATCGCGGCGCGACAGCACGGTGGTGGCGGCGTCGCGGCCATTGACGCTGATGGAAATCTGCGG
>Ga0182737_1000223_pt1 | contig 98265 bp, 85 predicted proteins | sample eDN5th30CBELigOP_FD_128878 | JGI IMG/M metagenome (GOLD analysis project Ga0182737, IMG submission 128878) | Enriched Organic Plus compost microbial communities from Emeryville, California, USA - eDNA 5th pass 30_C BE-Lig OP (version 2) (version 2) ... | reverse complement strand
TCTCGTAGCCGTCGATGCCGATGATCTTCTCGACCATCTTCGTGCCGGAGAGCGTGCCGGCGACCTGCACGGTGCGGCCGTCGGCGAGGACGCCCGTGAGCGTCGTCGTGTTCCGGTAGTCCTTCGACTCGCTCGCGGTGGTCAGGCTCGTCTCGATGCCGCGCTGCTCGGCGAGCAGCGGCGCGTTGACGTAGGAGACGTTCTCGCTGACGATCGGGGTGAAGAAGCCCTTGAGCGCCGCGAGCCGGTAGACACTCACGTCGTAGTCGGCGAGCTCGCCGCGGACGTCGACGTCGAGCCGGGTGAGCGCGGCCGGCGCGAGGCCGGAGAGGATCTGGCCGAGCTTCTCGACGAGCGCGATGCCGGGACGCACGAACGGGTCGATGACGCCGCCGGCGACGTTCACCGCGTCCGGGACCAGGTCGCCCTCGAGCGCGAGCCGGACCGAGCGCGCGACCGCGACGCCCGCCTTCTCCTGCGCCTCGTCGGTGCTCGCGCCGAGGTGCGGGGTGAGCACGACGCCGGGCGCCGTGAGGAGCGGCGAGTCCGCCGCGGGCGGCTCCGTGACGAAGACGTCGAGGCCCGCGCCGGCGATCTCCCCCGCCGCGAGCGCGTCCGCGAGCGCCTGCTCGTCGATGAGCCCCCCGCGGGCGACGTTGACGACGTACGCCGTCCGCTTCATCGCGCGCAGTTGCTCGGCGCCGATCATGCCCGTCGTCTCGGGCGTCTTCGGCATGTGGATCGTCACGAAGTCGCTGGAGGCGAGCAGCTCCTCGAGCGGCACGAGCCGCACCCCGAGCTGCTGCGCGCGCGCGGGCGTCACGTAGGGGTCGTACGCGACGATCTCGACGCCGAAGGCCTGCAGGCGCGCCGCGATGAGCGCCCCGATGCGGCCGAGGCCGATGATGCCGACGGTCTTCTCGTAGAGCTCGGTGCCGGTGTACTTCGAGCGCTTCCACTGCCCGTCCGCGAGGCTCGCATGCGCCTCGGGGATGTGCCGGGCGAGGCTGAGGATATGGCCGATGGTGAGCTCAGCGGCCGAGATGATGTTCGAGGTCGGCGCGTTGACGACCATCACGCCGGCCTCGGTCGCCGCCTTGATGTCGACGTTGTCGAGCCCGACCCCGGCGCGCGCGATGATGCGCAGGGCCCTGCCCGCGGCGATCGCCTCCGCGTCCATCTTCGTCGCGGAGCGGATGAGGATCGCGCTGGCGTCGGCGAGCGCCGCCAGCAGCGCGGGACGGTCGGTGCCGTCGACGTTCCGGATCTCGAAGTCGGGCCCGAGGGCTTCGACGGTGGCCGGTGAGAGTTCTTCTGCGATCAGGACGACCGGCTTCGACACGTGCGGTTCCTCGGGGGTCGGCGGCGGGCGGTGCTATACCAGGCTAGTGGACGGTGGGCCTGGCGGTTCACGCTCTAGGCGGCGCCTCACGCTGCTCGCCGGTCTCAGGAGGATCGTCGAGCCGATCGATCCCGCGCGGGACCAGGAAGAGCACCAGGAGGACGGCGCCGATGGCGATGCCGCAGATCGTCAGCGACCACTGCACGCCGAGGTGCTCGGCGATGTACCCGGTCATGAGCGCGCCGAGCGGGATCGAGGCTCGCAGCGCCGTGATCCGCACGGCGATTGCGCGGCCTCGCGAGGCGTCGGGCACCATGAGCTGCAACGCCGTGTTGACGCCCGCCATCATCCAGATGAGCGCGACGCCCGCCGCGAACAGCAGCGCGAGCACCGCCCCGTAGCCGGAAACGAAGCCGAGCAGGAAGAGGCAGAGCGCGAGTCCGCCGATCCCGATGGCGACCGCGCGCGACAGTCGCACTTCGCGCTCCGTCCAGGTGAGGACGGCGGCGCCGATGACCGAGCCGAGGCCGAGCATAGCGTTCATGAATCCGAGCCCTACCGGATCGACGCGCAGGACCTCCTCCGCGAGGATGATCGTGAGGCTGTACACGGGATTGCCGAAGAGCCCGAAGAGCGCGGAGACGACGACAACAATGAGGAGTCCCGGTCGGGTGAGGACGTGACGCGTCGCCCTCGCGAACTGGCGCAGTGGATGTCGGGCGGTCTCGGACCGCCGCTGCGGATGGACCGGGCGGACGAAGACGAGCAGCGCCACCGCCGCCACGAACGAGGTGGCATTGAGCAGGAACACCCATGAGACGCCCACCGTGGCGAGCAGCAGCCCGGCGACCGCCGGGCCGATCGCCCTCGACGCGTTGTATTGCATCGAATTGACGCTCACGCCGGATCGCAACTGGTCGCGCGGCAGGAGATCGGGGACGATCGCCTGCCACGCAGGAAGGTTGACCGCCTCGAAAGCACCGAAGGCGAGCACCGGCGCGAGCAGCCACAGCGGCTCATCCACACCGGCGATCCATTCGATCCAGAGCGCGACCGCGGAGATGGCCGCGCCTCCTTGCGTGACGAGCAGTAGCCTGCGGCGATCGAATCGATCGGCGAGCGCACCCGCAACCGGCCCGAGCGCGATGCTCGGCAAGAACTCGGCCACAGTGGCGGCCGCCACCCACAGCGCGCTGCCCGTGAGCTGGAACAGCACGAAGGGGACGGCCAGTGCGCTGAGCCAGCTGAACGTGTTCGAGATCAGGCCTGCGGTCCAGAAGATCGCGAACCCACGATGCCGCAACGGCAGGAACGCTCGTCGCAGGCGGCCGGACCCCGCCACCTCCTCCACGCCAGCGCCGAAGGGCGGATCAGCGCCGCGGGCCACGCGCTCAGTCCTGGGCGGCGCGCTCGGCGAGGATGGTCCTGGCGATGCGCTTCGTCGCCTCGTCGACGAGCTCCCCACCGACGCGCTGCGCGCCGTCGACCGCCTTGAGGACCGACCGCGCCCATTCGATCTCATCGACCGACGGCGCGAAGCTCGCTTGGACGACCGGAACCTGCTTGGGATGAATGCATGCTTTGCCGGTGAAGCCGAGCGCGCGCACCCGCGAGGCGATCCCCTCAAGGCCCTCCGGGTCATCGATGGCTGCCTCGGGCGTGTCGACAACGTTCCGGATGCCATGCGCCGCCGAGATCGAGACCATGCGGCCGCGCGCATAGAGCAGCTCGATCTCGTCATCGGTCCTCCGTGCGCCGAGGTCCGCGCGCAGATCGGTGCCGCCGAGCATGACACCATCGATCGAGGCCGCCGCGAGGAGGTCGCCGAGTCGCTCGACCCCCCGAGCGCTCTCGATCAGGAGCCACAGCTCGCGCCCGCGCGAGGCGCCGGAGACCGCTGCGACAACTGCCGGCTCCTCGGCCTTCGCGAGCACCGTCCCGGCGAACCATCGAGGCACGAGCGCCAGATCCTCCAGCGCCTCGACGAGTGGGCTCCGGATCCGGCAGTACACCGGGATCGCCGCATCGGCGTCGTAGAGCGAGAGCATCGTCGCGACCGCCTCATCCCGCGCCGCGCTCGGCACGCCATCTTCGAGGTCGACGACCACCGCATCGGCACCGGTGCGGCCCTCGAGCGCCTTCGCGACCATCTCTCCTCGGTGCGCGGGCGCGTAGATGGGGGCACGGACTAGCCGGTCAGCGCGAGTCATCGCCGAATCGGAACTCCGCGGTCGCCGCGTCGAGCGCTGTCACGACCTCCGGGTCGAGCGGGTGATCGGCAGCCGCGAGCGTCGCCGTCAACTGCTCCACTCGGCTCGCGCCGATGATCGCACTCGTGACGACGGGCTTGCTCAGCACCCAGGAGATGCCGAGGGTCGGCAGGGCCATGCCGATCTCGTCGGCGATCCTGCCGATTCGCTCGGTGGCCTCGAATCTCGCCTGATCCCAGTACCGATCCTGGTACGTCGAGCCCGACTTACCGAGCGTGAACCGGGTGCCCTCGGGCGGCGGCGCCGAGAAGTCGTACTTGCCGGAGAGCAGGCCTCCAGCGAGGGGGTTGTAGGTCATGACGCCGATGCCCTCCTCCTCGCACAGCGGGAAGAGCTCGCGCTCGAACTGGCGGAAGAGCAGGTTGTAGCGAGGCTGGACCACGCGGTACCGCTCGAGTCCGAGCGCCTCGCTCCGCCCGATGGCGCGGGCCACCTGGTAGGCGAGGTGGTTGGAGCAGCCGATGTATCGGGCCTTCCCCGAGTCGATGATCCGGTTGAGGGCGTCCAGGGTCTCGTCGACGGGCGTGTGCCGATCGTGGAAGTGGACCATGTAGATGTCCACGTAGTCGGTGCCGAGCCGTCGCAGCGACTCGTCGATCGCGTGGAGCAGATGCTGTCGACCGTTGCCGCGCTGGAACGGCAGCGGCCCGGTGGGGCTGTTCGCCTTGGTCGAGATCACGAGATCGGCTCGCTCCTTCGCCTTCAGCCAATCGCCGATGATCTCCTCGGTCCTGCCGAGCGCGTCGAGGCCGACCCCGATCGGATACGCGTCCGCGGTGTCGATGAAGGTCACCCCCGACTCGACGGCGGTGTCGAGGATGCGCCGCGACTCGGTCGCATCCGCCTGGTTCGCGAACGTCATCGTCCCCAGGCACAGCTCGGAGACGCTCAGGCCGGTCTTTCCCAGCCGCCGGTACTTCATGGTTCTGACTCCTCGGGTCGTGGTCGTGGTCGGACGCGTCAGCGGGTGAGCAGCTCGAGGACGTTGCCGCGGCTCCCCAGCTCGATGTCCTGGTCGGCTATGCCGTGCTCGCCGAGCAGCTCCATGTACTGCTGCATGGCCTCGATCGGCTCGGGGAAGTCGATCGCGCCGGCGTCGGTGCTGAACACGGCCCGCGCCGCGCCGGTCGCCCGCACCCCGGCGACGATGCCCGCCATGGTCGCCGGGGTGCGGGCTCGAAGCCGCTCGGATCGCGCGTTGGGTCCGAGATACAAGCCGACGAAGCAGTGCTCGATGTAGCACCCGAGATCCGCGAGCTCCTTCTGCCCCTCGACGCCGACCACCGCCGGGCCCTGGTCGACGTGCGTGACGATGATCCGCTCCACGCCTCGCGACTTCGCGAGCCGGACGATCGCGGGGAGATGCGCCGGATTCGTGTGACCGGTCGCGAGGACCGCGTCGTGCTCGACGATCTGATCGAAGATCTCGATGAGCTCGGGCTTCGGCCTGCCGACCTCGCCGTCCTGCCAGAGCGAGACGCCGGGCGCATCCTTCGGCGCGATCTGCTCGACGTGGAACTCCGAGTGGCGGGTCGGCAGCCACACGATCCGACCGAGCCCGCGGACGTCGCCGACCCGGGTGCGGAACATCGAGTCGACGGCCGAGGGGTTGATCCCGCCACAAGGCTTGTTGAGCACCAGACCACCCCAGAGCGGGAGTTCCTCACTCGTGAACAGCGAAGCAAGACCCGCCGTCTCTGTCTGCGAGGACTTGAGCACGAGCCCGCCGAAGCCCGCCCCCTTCGCCCTCGCGATCAGCTCCTCCACGTCGTAGACGCGGTCGTCGACGTCTGGGAAGACGTGCACGTGCGAATCGATCAGCATCCGATCACCCTTTCTGCGCGGCCGACCGCAGGAGCCGGTCGGCATTGTGGTCGAGAATCATGCCCACCTGTTCCCGGGAGAGCCGCCCCCCGGCGGAGAGGCCGGAGATCTGATCGAGCCATCGGGCGACCCGCTCGATCTCCCGCTCGGGCCTGGCGCCGAACATCGAATCGCTCGCGAACAGGAGCCGATCGGCACCGACGTGCTCGACCGCGGCGACGATGCGGGCGGCCGTCGAAGGCCAGTCGCGGGCCGCCTCCTCCTGCCAGAGCGACAACTCGAGATAGGTCCGGGGATGCGCCGCGGCGACCGCGACGGCCTCGTCCCACCACGCAGGCCAGCCCGCGTGCGCCAGGACGATTCGAAGCTCAGGGAATCGCTGCTGCACCGGTCCCACATTGACCGGCCTGCAGAGCCGATTGTCGAATGGACCGGGCGTGATGGCAGTGTGGAAGATCGCGACCGCGTCCCGCTCGACCAGCAGCTCGTACAGCGGGTCGCAGACCGGATCGCCCGGGTCGACGCCGCTCGGCGGATAGAACTTCAGCCCGCGGGCCCCGTATCGATCGAGCACCTCGATCGCGCGCTCGGTCGCGTCCTCCCGGCGCGGGTCCACCGATCCCGCGAACTCCAGATGTCCTCCCGACGACGACGCGATCGCCGAATACTCGCGCATCGTCTCGCGGATGGGCGTCTCCGCCTCCTGTCCCGACATCACGGCATAGTCGACCGCGAGCAGGAGCGCTCGATCGATGCCGTTGCTGGTGAGCGCGGCGAGGAGCCGACGGCCGCCGGGGTCGCTCACGCCCACGGTGACGCGCGGCAGGATCTCCTCGGGATCGCGAGGCGGATCGGTCCGCAGTGCGGCATGCTGCGCCCAGTACCGGCGAACGGGCTCCGGAATGAACCTGGGTTCCCAGACATGGACGTGGAAGTCGACGACCATGCCTTCAGCCTCGCCTGCTGCGGAGCACCGCCGCGAATCGCTCGCGGACGTCGGGATCGCGCAGCGCCATCGCGTTCGCATGCAGGGCGTGCGCCAGCTGGCGCTCGAAGCGACCGTCCGCGGCGAGCGCGAACGCCTTCGCATACTGCGCCCGGGTGGCCTGTGGCGCGCCCGTCATCTCGTCGGCGACCTCGCGAGCTCGATCCAGCAGGCCGGCGCGCTCCGCCGTCTCGTCGAAGATGTCGAGCTCCTCTGCGGTCACCACCCTGCCCCCGAGGAGCAGGCGCCGTGCGACACCGGGCTTCAGACGCTGCAGCAGGTGGTCAACGCCGGCGGCGACGGGTAGCAGCCCGAGGTTCACGTAGGATTCGCCCACCTTCGCCTCCGGCACCGAGATCGTGTAGTCGCAGGCCAGCGCGAAGTCGAGCCCGCCCGCGGTCGCGGGACCGTTCACTGCGGCGATCGTGACCTTCGAGCAGTTCCTGATCGCGAGTGCGGCCCGTTGCACGGACGGCATCCAGACATCGACCATGTAGTCCACGGCGGCGTCGATGCCGCGTTGGTCGAAGATCTCCTGCATTCCCTCGATGTCCGCGCCGGCGCAGAAGAAGCGATCCTCGCCGGTCAGGATCAGGGCGCGGACGGCGGCGTCGTTCTCCGCCTGCCGGAACGCCCGCGCCATGTCGGTGACGAGCTCCGGGGTCACGCTGTTCGCCTTGCCCGGATTGCTGAACGTCAGCACCGGGATCTCCCCCCAGTCGACCAGCAGCCGGGCGCTCATCCCACCCCGCCCTCGGTCTGTCCATCGTCGGCGAGGCGCTCCTGAACCAACGCCTTGGCGAGGATCTTCGACACCTTCGAGTCCGCGTCGGCGCGAGGAAGCGCATCCGTCGTCACGATGATGCGGTCGGGCCGCTTCGGACCGGCGAGGTGCGTCTTGGCCCAGGCCTCCAGCGCCGCCTCGGTGTGCTCGTCCGCACGAGGGGCGCTCACGAGCGCGACGGGCACCTCCCCCCACAAGGGGTCGGCCACGCCGACCACGGCCACCTCATAGACCGCCTCATGGCTGCCCAGGACGGCCTCGATCTCGGCGGGATGGACGTTCGACCCGCCCCGAATGATCATCTCCGACTCGCGGCCGACGAGCCTGACGATGCCGTCATGATCGAGCGTCGCCGTGTCGCCGGTCCGCCACCATCCGCCGTCGAGCAGTCGCTCTCTATACGAGGACTCGTCTCCGAGGATCGCGGAGCAGATGTTCGCACCCCGCAGCACCAGCGCGCCGGTGGCGCCCTCGTCGAAGACGACCTCGCCGTCCTGCCCGACCACGCCGGCTTCCAGACCGGGGATCGCCCGGCCTGCCGCACCCCAGAGCTCGCGGTGCCGGTGGTCCGCACGGCCGAGCACGAGCGTCCAGGACGGGGTCTCAGTCTGACCGTAGGCGTTGACGAGCGCATCGGTATGGGAGAGGAGGTCCTCCATCGCATCGACCGGCGCCGGCTCGCCGCCATAGGCGAGCACAGACAGCCGAGAGTCGCGCAGCGCAGCGCCCGCGCCGGCCTGGGTGATCATCCGCAGCATGGTGGGGACCACGAACGACCAGGTCGTCCCGGTGTCGACGATCGTTCGAGCCGCTCGCTCCGGATCGAATCTGCCCGCGAGAATGTTGGTACCGCCGCTCAACAGAGTCGGGAGGATCGTCCAGCCCGAAGCGAGCGTCACCGGCGCCTGTTGGAGGGTCCGCGGTCGCGCCTCGAAACCCTCTCGGTTCAGGACGAAATGATTGCCGAGGATCGCCGCGCGCGCAGCACGATGGGAGACCACGATCCCCTTCGGCAGGCCGCTCGATCCGGAGGTCATACGGATGTGATACGCCTGCTCCGGATCCACGGGGACCGACACGTCGGCGGCTGCGCCTTTCGCTAGCCAGTCCTCGTACGAGACCCAGCCGGGTGCCGAGCCGAGCACGAGGCGGAGTTCGAAGGCGTCGAGCAGCCGATCCAGCCGACCGTTCGTCGCCGCCTCCTCGTCCGCCAGGATCGCCCGCGCCCCGGTCAGCTCGACCGCTCGGGTCAGGTCGCGCTCGCTCAGCTGGTGATACAGCGGGATGCGAACGAGGCCCGCCTTCGCGATGCCCCATTCCAGCTCGACGTACTCGAGATGGTTCCGCCCCAGATACATGACTCCGTCGCCCGGCCTCAGACCGGCCGCCATGAGGCCGTTCGCCACGCGGTTCGACCTGGCGCGGACGTCCGCGACGGTGAGCGATCGACCGTTCAGGTCCTCGACGGCGATCCGGCCCCGATAGGTGTGCTCCACCTGGCGAATCAGTTCGACGACGGTCAGGGACATGCTCCAGCCACCCTTCTTCGTTGACGTGCGCTCGATCATCGCCGGCTCGCCTTGATGCCGAAGAGCCTCGCCAGCCCGAACGGCTTCTCGGTCAGTAGCGCGACGATGAGCGGCACGGCGATGAGCAGCGTGCCGAGCGCCGAGATGAACGGCAGGGCCTGATATTGCATGAACTGGAACATCCGCACGGGCAGCGTCACCGTCTTGGCATCGGCGAGGAAGAGCGATGCGCCGACCTCGCCGAGGGAGAGCGTGGCGGAGAGGAAGAAGGTCGCGACCACCGCGGGCCGCAACTGCGGCAGGATCACCTTGAGATAGACCTCGAGCGCGGACGCGCCGAGGATCTCCGCGGCGCGCTCGGTGTTGAGGTCGAGCCCGCCGTCCGTGGTGTTGATGATCCGGATCCCGAACGGGATGGTCACCACGATGTGGGCGATGATGAGCGGCCAGATCGACACTTGTAGCCCGAGCCCGTAGAGGACCTGCAGCATTGCGACGCCGAGCACGGCGTGCGGAATGGTGATCGGCAGCAGGAAGAGCAGATCGAGCAGGCCGGTCTTCTTGCCCTGGCGCCTGCGGATACTCAACCCCCGGGCCGTGACGAGCGCGATCACCGTGGTCGCGACCGAGACGATCGCCGCGATGATGAGACTGAGCCACGTCGAGGTGTCGAAGCCCGGGTGGGCGGCGATGTCCAGGTACGGCTCGATGGAGAACCCGGCAGGCGGGAACTGGATGTACGCCGTCGAGGTGAACGAGGAGCCGACCACGGCGATCAGCGGCGCAGCGAGGAAGAGACAGGCAAGGAACGCGAGGAGACGTCCGATCCTGCCGTCGCCGAAATCACGCATGGCGTCCTACCTTCCCGAGAGTGCGACGGCGCGGCGTGCGCGGGCCAGCGGCGAGAGCCACGACTCGAGCAGACCGATGACGAACGAGACGACGCCGATCATGAGCATGAGCAGGGTCGACAGGCTTGCCGCGAGGTTCCAGTCGAAGAACTGCGCCATCTGGTCGAAGATGAGGTTCGGCACGAGCTGGTTCTGACGTCCGCCGAGCAGCTGGGGCGTGACGACCACCGTCGCGCCGACCGAGAAGCTGACGAGGATCCCGGCGACGAGCCCCGGCATGCTCATCGTGAGCACCACCTTGAGGAACACCCGGACGGCACCGGCCCCGAGCCCGCGCGCCGCGCGGATGAGGCTGTGATCGAGGTTGTCGAGCACCGGCAGCAGGCTGAGCAGCACGAAGGGGGTCGCGAGGTGGCCCAGTCCGATGACCACGGCGAGGTCCGAGGAGAGGAAGCCGTTCGTGCCGGGCGCGAACTGCCCGACGGGTCCGGTCGGTCCGAGGATCACCTGCCAGCCGAACGTCCGAATGACGACGCTGACCAGCAGCGGGGTGAGCGCGAAGAACACGTAGGTGAAGCGCAGCGCCCTGGAGCGGGTCGACACGATGCCGAGCGCGAGGGGGTACGCGACGAGCGCGCCGAGCAGGGCGCCCAGTCCGGCGAGGAGGAGCGTCTTGCCGAACCTGCCGAGGTAGTAGCCCCAGGACTCCAGGATCGCGCCGTAGTTGTCCCAGGTCAGCGGCAGCAGATCCGGATTGCCCGCCGGCGAGTCCGAGAAGCTGCGCGCGACCAGCAGCGCGACCGGCACCAGCAGGAACACGACGACGACCAGGATGGCCGGAATCAGCAGATACGCCGCGCCGCGCCCCGTGCGCTCCCGCACGACCCCGATCGCCCGCGTCGCCGTGCCCGCCGTCATCAGGCCTCCTCCTTGAGGAGCGTGCCCGACTCGCGGTCCCATTCGACGAAGACCTGCTGCCCCGGCTCGACGTCGATCGGACGGCTCGCGGGGAGCCGCGCGCGAAGCGCCAGTCCGTCGGGACGCTCGACGCCGACGACACCGGAGCTCCCCATGTAACGGGCGAGCGTGACGGTCGCCGGCACGCTGTTGCGTCCGGCGGTACCGCTGGCCTCGGCGCGGACGTCGATCGCGTGGTCGCGCAACGCGATGAACGCCTCCGCCCCGTCCACGACGCCCCACGGGTTGCGGACGGTCGCGGTCTCCCCGCCGAGGTCCACGAGCGCGTGACCGGCGGACGAGCCCTCCAGTACACGGCACGGCAGTAGGTTCGATCCGCCGACGAAGCGCGCGACGAACGGCGTTCGCGGCTCCCGATAGATCTCCTCGCCGGTGGACCGCTGCTGCACCTTCCCGGCGCGCATGACCGCGATCTGATCGCCGAGCGCGAACGCCTCCTCCTGATCGTGCGTCACGTAGATCATCGTCAGATGCTGCTCGGCAGAGATCCTGCTCAGCTCGTACCGGAGCTCCTCGCGCAGCCGCGCGTCCAGGCTCGACAGCGGCTCGTCGAGCAGCAACACCTCCGGATCGACGACGAGCGCGCGGGCGATCGCCACCCGCTGCCGCTCTCCCCCGGAGAGCGAGTCGGGATAGCGACTCGCCTTGTCGTCGAGATGGACCAGGCGCAGCGCCGCGAGCGCGCGCGACTCGCGCTCCCCCTTCGACAGCTTCGGGCCGCGCCAGACCTTCAGCCCGAACGCGACGTTCCCGAGCACGGTGAGGTGCGGGAACAGCGCGTGCGTCTGGAACACCATACTCATCCGCCGATGCTGGGGAGGCGCGGCGGTGATCTCGCGCCCCCCCAGCTTGACCGATCCAGAGGTGATCGGGACGAATCCGGCGATCGCGTTGAGCAGGCTCGACTTCCCACATCCGGACGGCCCGAGCAGCACGAGCGTCTGACCACGGTCGACGGTGAACGAGACCCCGTCGACGGCCGTGAAGCCCTTGTAGCTGACGGTCAGGTCCGTGATTTCGATGGACGAGCCCACTGTTCCGCTTCCTTCCGAATGTTCCGCTGGCCGACAGGTCGGATGATCAGCCGAGGATCCGCTGCTGCCACTCGACCGTGAGCGCCTCGAGCGCGTCCTGGAGTCGGATCCAGTCGATGTCCACGAGGTTCACATCGTCGAGGTCGGGGAGCACGGCCGCGACCTCCTCCGGGAGCTCCGTGTCCGGATTGACCGGGACATAGAACTGGGTGCCCGCGTAGATGGCCTGCGCCTCCGGGGTGAGAAGGAAGTCGAGGAGCTTCTCCCCGAGATCCGCGGCCGGCGCGCCTTCGGGCACCATGCCCGGGGTGACCATCCGAGGCGTGCCTGAAGCGGGATAGACCATCGTGACCGGGACGCCTGCGTCGATCGCGATACCACCGCGCATCGACGCCTGCATGCCGGCCCACGCGACCCCGGCGGAGAACGCCTGGTCGAAGTCGGCCGCCGCGGGGGCGATGCTCTGGAAGTTGCCCTTGCAGTCGGCGAGCGCGTCCATGACCGGGGCGAAGTCGTCGTAGTCGCCGCCGAGCTCAGCGTTCCAGGCGTAGAGGAACGGCGCGGTGTAGCCCCAGCCGATGTCGTACTGTACGACGCGGCCGGCGAGCGCCGGATCGCACAGGTCGGCCCAGTCGCTCGGCGGAGTCAGTCCGTTCGCCGCATACGTGTCGTGGTTGTACGCGATGCCGACCGTCCAGAGGCCGGTGACCGCCGCCTTGCCGTCCGACATCAGGATGTCGGGAAGCGCGGCGAGCGTCGGCATGTTCGCCAGGTCGAGCTCCTTCCAGAGGCCCTCCTCGGCGCCGACGTCCGCGACGAGCCCGTTCGCCAGCACGAGCGACGCCTCCGGCGCCGAGCGCATGGACTCGGATCGCAGCAGCGCCTGGCTCGCGGGCATCCCGACGTAGGTGACGCTCACATTGTTAATCTCCTCGAACTGCGGGAGGAGGTCATTCACCATCGCGTCCTCGATCGCGCCCGACGAGCCGTAGACGACCATCTCACGCGGCCCGCTCGGATCCTCGCCGGTCGGCGACGGCGAACCGCCGCCCGCACAGCCCGCGAGCACGAGCGCCGCGGTCCCGATGACGGAGAGGAGCAGCGGCTTCTTGCTGTTCATCGATCGAACTCCATTCAGACTTTCGCCATTGATGCCTGGTTTGCGATTGCGTGTTCAGTTGTGGGCACGGCGGCCGGTCAGTCGGCGACTTCCGGCCACTGGACGATGGGGGGCTCCTCCGGCACGAAGCGCCGTTTGAAGACCATGACGGAGCGGTCGAACGACACGACCTTCTCCTTGCGCTGGTTCACTCCGATGGTGTGGACCGTGACGATCCCGCGATCCGCCTTGGACGCCGACTCCCGCACGTCGGTCACCTTCGACATCGCGTAGAGCGTGTCGCCGCCGTACGTCGGCTTGTGCATCCGCACCCGATCGAAGCCGAGATGGACGATCGCCGGCGGCGCAGAGCTGATGTCGCGGACCGTGAGGCCGTGGACGATCATGAGAACCAGGCCCCCGTTCACGAGCAGGCCCGGATGCCCGGCCCGCTCGGCGACGAGGCTGTCGAAGTGGAGTGAGCTCGGATTCACCGTCAGGAAGGTGGCGAGCATGTTGTCGTAGTCGGTGACGGTTCGACCGGGCCAGTGGTAGAACACGTCGCCGACGTGGAAGTCCTCCAGGGCGTGCCCGAGCTGCTCGGCCCCGTTGTGGTCACTCATGTCCGGCCTCCTTCGCCGTTCGCGTGCGGGTCTGCGCGAGCGCGACCGACTCGACCTGCGCGAGTGCGAGGGTCGCGTATCGATCCGCGACCTCGGCACCGGTGAGCGGTCCGTCGGGACGGAACCAGGTCGCCACCGCAGTCGTCATGGTCACAACCGCGCGCGAGGCCTCGATGGGATACGGAGTACGGAACGCGTCGCGCTCGACGCCGTCCAGCACGACGGAGTCGAACATGCGCTGATGCCGGTCGCGGGCCGCGATGTGCTGGCGCCGATCGGAAGGCGTGAGGCTCCGGATCTCCGAGTTGGTGATGAAGCTCTCCTTCTGGCGGTTCGTGTGGACGTAGCAGTGCGCCCGCACGATCGCCTCGAGCCGCTCGGAGGGATCGTCGCTCGAGCGCACGAGCGCCGTCTGGCACGCGTCGAAGAGATCGCGCATGAGGTCGTCGAGGATCCGCACGAGCATGTCGTACTTCGAGGGGAAGTAGTGGTACATGCTCGCCAGTCCCATGCCCGCTTCCTCGGAGAGCGCTCGGGTCGACGTGCCGTGGAAGCCCCGTCCCGAGAACAGCTCCACGGCAGCGCCGAGCACGCGGTCAGCCGCACTGCCGCGCTCTGCGTGAGATTCAAACGATCGATCGATCGACACGATCAGGAAGATAGAACGATTCAGCGCGATCGTCAACAGCCGAATTCAAGATCCCTGATTTTCATTAGATATTTCGGCTCTTTCGTCGCGACGGACTTGACGTCGAGGTGCCGCTGGATACGCTGTACGCTGTGCCATTGCCTCGATCGATCGTTCGATCGATGGTGATCGGACGCATTGCGGCGGACTTAAGAGTCGAGGACTGGAAGAGGTGAACGCCATGGGCGGAGTGATCCGCGAGGAGCAGCTGCTGATCGGCGGGAAGTGGACCGCAGCCGGCGGCGCAGAGCGCGAGGTGGAGGATCCCGCGACCGAGCAGGTCGTCGGCGTCGTCCGAGAGGCCGCGCCCTCCGACGTCGACGCCGCTGTACTCGCAGCAGCCGGCGCGCTCGACGAATGGACGCACACGAGTCCGGAGCGCAGGGCCGACGTGCTCGACCGCGTCGCCGATAGGCTCGAGGCGTCCGCCGAGGAACTCGCTCGACTCATCACGACCGAGTTCGGCGCGCCGCCACCGCTCGCCCGCAGCCTGCACGTGGACGTGCCGACGGCGGTCGTGCGCCGTACGACGGAGGCTCTGCGCCGATTCGACTTCACGCGGGAACTCGGCAACTCGACGATCCGGCGTCGCCCCAGCGGGGTCGTGGGGGCGATCACCCCCTGGAACCTTCCGCTCCACCAGGTCATCGTCAAGATCATCCCCGCGATTGCCGCCGGGGCGCCGGTCGTGCTGAAGCCATCGACGCTCACGCCGCTGACCGCCTTCGCACTCGGCCGGCTGCTCACCGACGCGGGGCTGCCGCCCGGGGTGTTCAACCTCGTCATCGGAGGCGCCGCAGTCGGCGAGCAGCTCGCATCGCACCCGCTCGTCCGGCATGTGTCCTTCACCGGCTCCACCGAGGTCGGCCGCAGGGTCGGCGCGATCGCGAGCTCCGGCATCAAGCGCGTCACGCTCGAGCTCGGCGGCAAATCGCCGTCCGTCGTGCTCGCGGACGCGGACGACGACCTGCTGCTCAAGGCGGTCAAGATCACGCTCGCCAACTGCTTCCTCAACACCGGGCAGACCTGCACGGCGCTCACGCGGCTGATCGTCCCCGCCTCGCGCCTCTCGGCCGTGGAGGACATCGCCCGTGAGTCCGCGCGCAAGTACGCGCCTGGCGCTCGGCTGGGACCGGTGATCTCGGCGGCGCAGCGGACGAGCATCGCCGACTTCACGACCACGGAGGCGACAGGTGGAGCGCTCGACCTCAGTCCGGAGTTCGAGCTGCCCAAGACCGGGCACTATGTGGCGCCCCGGGTCTTCAGCCGCGTGGACCCGCAGAGTCGACTCGCCCGCGAGGAGGTCTTCGGCCCCGTGCTGGCCATCATCGCCGCGCAGGACGACGACGAGGCGATCCGGCTCGCGAACGACAGCGAGTACGGTCTCGCCGGCGCGGTCTGGGGATCGTCCATCGATCGGGCGCGCCAAGCAGCCGAGCGGATCCAGGCGGGACAGGTCGACATCAACGGCGCCGCGTTCAACCCGGGCGCGCCATTCGGCGGGTACAAGCGCTCCGGCGTCGGCCGCGAGATCGGGTGGTACGGCATCGAGGACGCGCTCGAGACGCAGTCGATTCAGGCATGAGCGGAAAGGCCGAACCATTGTCCGAAGCAGTTCCCGCCGACTACGAGACCGAGATCAACGCACTCGTCCTCCGAGAGCGCGGTAAGCCTATGCAGGTCGAGCGGATCCGGCTGCGCAAAGTGGGCCCGACCGACGTGCGGGTGAAGGTCACGCTGACCGGCGTGTGCCACTCAGACTTCTCCCTCGCCCGGGGTCCCCTCGACCAGCCCGTGCCCGCAGTGCTCGGCCACGAGGCGAGCGGCACCGTCGTCGAGGTCGGCTCGCAGGTCACGCGAGTGTCGGTCGGACAGCGCGTGATCCTGCTCTGGATCGCTCCCTGCGGAGAATGCTTCTACTGCCTGCGGGACGAGTCGTACCTCTGCGTGCGCACGACCGAACGGAACGAAGACCCCTACGCGGTCGACGTCGATGGCAACGCCGTCTTCCCCGGGCTCCGCGTCGGATCCTTCGCGGAGCAGACGGTGGTGCCCGAGAACGCGGTGCACGCGATCCCGGACTCGATCAGCGACGTGGAGGCGGCGCTGCTCGGCTGCTCGATCACGACCGGCGTCGGGGCCGTGGTCAAGGCCGCCCGCGTCACGCCGGGCTCCTCGGTGCTCGTCATCGGTCTCGGGGGCGTCGGCATGTCGGTGGTCCAAGGCGCGCGGCTCGCCGGCGCCACCACCATCATCGGCGTCGACCGCAACACTGAGAAGGCGGGTCCGGCGATCGCGGCGGGGGCGACGCATTTCCTCGATGCCGCCGATCCCGAACTCCGGCGGGCCGTCCGCGGCCTCACCGAACGACGGGGCGCCGACTTCGCGTTCGACTGCGTCGGGGCTGCCAAGACCATTCGCGACACCTGGAACCTGACCCGACGCGGCGGCACCGCCTGCGTGGTGGGCATCGGCGGCAAGGACGACGAGGTCTCGTTCAACGCGCTCGAGCTCTTCCACCAGGCCCGCACGCTCATCGGCACGGTCGGAGGCTCCGTCGAGTCGCGGACCGATTACCAGGAGTTCTTCGACTGGGTTGCCGAAGGCCGGCTGGACCTCAGCTCGATGGTCACCGCCGACGGCGACCTCACGAGTATCGAGCCGGCACTCGACCGGATGGCTCGAGGCGAAGGGCTGCGTACCCTGATCAGGCCGTGAGCTCGTCCGCTCGCCGCGACCACACGTACTGCTCCACCTCGACGGAGAGCAACCGGCCCTCGTCGGCGACCAGCTCGGTCCTCGTGGTCACAAGCCACCGCTGGGAGTCGCGCGGCTCGGTCCGCGTGACCTCGAGCCGCGCCCAGGCCCTGGTCCCCGGCCGGACCGGTCGCAGGAACTCGACGCTGCCGAATCGCCTGCCCACATAGATGCGCCAGGTCGAGTAGACCTCGGCCGCCAGCAGTCGCTGCAGGACCGCGAGCGAGTGCAGCCCGCTCGCGATCAGCCCGCCGAACGGGCCCCGCTCGGCCTGCGCCGCATCGAGATGGAACCACAGCGGATCCCACTGCTCAGCGAAACCGCGAATGGCCTCGACCGTGAACTCGTAGGCGCCGGTGCGGTAGGTGGTCCCGACCGGCAGGTCCTCTGCGAAGACCGGGACCGCCTGCCGCTCGTTCAACGGGCGGCGGACCCGTCCACGTAGTCGGCGTCCTGCTGCTTCCAGGCGAAGAGCGCGCGCAGCTCGCGGCCCGTCGTCTCGATCGGGTGCGCCTCGTTCTCCGCCCGCAGGGCCTTGAACTCCGGCGCGCCGCCGTCCTGGTCGGCGATGAAGCGGGTCGCGAAGGCGCCCGACTGGATGTCCGTGAGGACGTCCTTCATCCGCGCCTTGACGCTCTCGTCGATGATGCGCGGGCCGGAGACGTAGCCGCCGTACTCGGCGGTGTCGGAGATCGACCAGTTCATCTTCGCGATGCCGCCCTCGTTGATGAGGTCGACGATGAGCTTGAGCTCGTGGAGCACCTCGAAGTACGCGACCTGCGGCTGGTAGCCCGCCTCGGTGAGCGTCTCGAAGCCGTACTTGATGAGCTGCTCGAGCGAGCCGCAGAGCACCGACTGCTCGCCGAAGAGGTCGGTCTCGGTCTCCTCGGTGAACGTCGTGCGGATGACGCCGGCGCGGGTGCCGCCGATCGCCTTCGCGTAGGAGAACGCGAGGTCCCAGGCCTGGCCGGTCGCGTCCTGCTCGACGGCGACGATGTCCGGGATGCCGCGGCCCGCGACGAACTCGCGGCGGACGGTGTGGCCCGGCGCCTTCGGCGCGACGAGCACGACGTCGACGCCCTCGGGCGCCTGGATGTAGCCGAAGCGGATGTTGAAGCCGTGGCCGAACAGGATCGCGTTCCCCGGCTCCAGGTTGTCCCTGATGTCGGCGGCGTAGAGCCCGCGCTGCGTCTGGTCGGGCGCGAGGATGACGATGACGTCCGCCCACTTCGCCGCCTCGGCGCTCGGGAGCACCTCGAAGCCGGCCTCGACGGCCTTCGCGACCGACTTGCTGTCGGGGCGCAGGCCGATCTTCACCTCGACGCCGGAGTCGCGGAGGTTCTGCGCGTGGGCGTGACCCTGCGAGCCGTAGCCGATGACGGCCACCTTCTTGCCCTGGATGATCGAGAGGTCGGCGTCCCGGTCGTAGACGATCTCAGCCAATAGTTCTTTCCTTACTTCGTGGGGGTGGTCTCGAGACGCCGCTTCACGGCTCCTCAACCACCGGTTGGGTGCTAAGACTTGAAGACGCGTTCGGTGATGGACTTGCCGCCGCGGCCGATCGCGAGCGCCCCCGATCGGGCGATCTCCTTGACCCCGTAGGGCTCGAGCAGGCGCAGCAGGGCGTGCACCTTGCCGCTGTCGCCCGTGACCTCGATCACGAGCGCGTCCGTCGACACGTCGACGACGCTCGCGCGGAACAGGTTGACCGCCTCGAGCACCTGCGAGCGGGTGGTCGCGTCGACGCGGACCTTGACGAGCAGGTGCTCGCGGATGACCGAGGCGTTCGGCTCGAGCTCGACGACCTTGATGACGTTGATGAGCTTGTTCAGCTGCTTCGTCACCTGCTCGAGGGGCGTCTCCTCGACGTCGACGACGACGGTGATGCGGGAGAGCCCCTCGATCTCGGTCACACCGACCGCGAGCGACTCGATGTTGAACCCGCGGCGCGCGAACAGCCCGGCGACGCGCGTCAGGAGACCCGGCTTGTCCTCGACGAGGAGCGACAGGACGTGCGACATTCGTTCAGTCCTCTCCCCAGTGCGGCGCATGCTCCCGGGCGTACTGGACGTTCGAGTTGCCGACACCCTGCGGGACCATGGGCCACACCATCGCATCGCGAGAAACGACGAAGTCGATCACGACCGGCCGGTCGTTCGTCTCGAGCGCGAGCCGGATGGCCGGGTCGATCTCCTCCTCCTTCGTCACCCGGATCCCGAGCGCGCCGTACGCCTCCGCGAGCTTGACGAAGTCGGGGATCATCTGAGTACCCCCGCCCGTCTCGAGGTCGGTGAACGAATGACGGCCCTCGTAGAAGAGGGTCTGCCACTGCCGCACCATGCCGAGCGAGGAGTTGTTGATGATCGCGACCTTGATCGGGATGTCGTTGATCGCACAGGTGGCGAGCTCCTGGTTCGTCATCTGGAAGGAGCCGTCGCCATCGATCGCCCAGACGATGCGGTCGGGGCGCGCGACCTTGGCGCCCATCGCCGCGGGCACCCCGAACCCCATCGTCCCAGCACCCCCGGAGTTGATGAACTCGCCGGGATGCTCGTGCGCGATGAACTGCGCGGCCCACATCTGATGCTGGCCCACGCCGGTCGCGAAGATGGCCTCCGGACCGGAGAGCTCCCCGATCCTTCGGATCACGGCCTGCGGAGAGAGGTGACCGTCGGTCGGGTCGTCCCAACCGAGCGGGTAGGTCTCGCGCAACGTCTCGAGTCGTCGCCACCAGTCCGCATAGTCGGCGGGGTGCTCCGCAGACGCATCGCGGAAGGCGACGGCGAGATCGATGAGCACCTCTCGAACGTCTCCGACGATCGGGATCGCCGCCTCTCGGATCTTCCCGATCTCCGCGGGATCGATGTCGACGTGAATGACCTGCGCGTCGGGCGCGAACTCGCTCACCTTGCCCGTCACCCGGTCGTCGAACCGAGCTCCGAGCGCCACGATGAGGTCCGACTCCTGGAAGCCGAGCACCGCGGGAACCGCGCCATGCATCCCAGGCATGCCGAGGTGCAGCGGCGAGGAGTCGGGGAACGCGCCGCGGGCCATGAGCGTCGTGACGACGGGTGCGCCGACGAGCTGGGCGAACTCCTTGAGCTCCGCCGACGCCTTCGCGCGGACCACCCCGCCACCCACGTAGATGATCGGTCGCTTCGCCTCGGCGAGGAGCTGCGCGGCCGCGACGACCTGCTTGCCATGCGCCTTGGTGACGGGACGGTAGCCGGGCAGCTCGACCTTCGGCGGCCAGACGAACGGCGCCGTGTTCTGCTGCGCGTCCTTCGTGACGTCGACGAGCACCGGACCGGGACGACCGGTCGTCGCGATCTGGACGGCGGCGGCGAAGATGGCGGGAACCTCGGCGGGATCCTTGACGAGGAAGGAGTGCTTCACGATCGGCATGGTGATGCCGACGATGTCGACCTCCTGGAACGCGTCGGTCCCCATCACGCTCGAGAACACCTGGCCCGTGATCGCGAGCAGCGGCACCGAGTCCATGTAGGCGTCGGCGATCGCCGTGACGAGATTCGTCGCGCCGGGGCCGCTGGTGGCGATCGCGACGCCGATGCCGCCGGACGCGAGCGCGTAGCCCTCGGCGGCGTGACCGGCCCCCTGCTCATGCCGGACGAGGATGTGGCGGACTGCGGTCGAGCTCATGAGCTCGTCGTAGAACGGCATGATAGCGCCGCCCGGGATTCCGAAGACGTCCTTGATGCCGAGCATCTCAAGCGTCTTCAGGATCGCGCCGGAGCCGGTGAGCAGCTCGGGCGCGGCGGTGGCAGGCTTGGCCGCGGCGGGCGGCGTGGGATTCGAGTCGGTCAACGACATGTCGACATTCCTAGGTTCGGCAGTGCTGAAGGGGAGATCGGGCGCTGCGGACGACGAATGACGCCTCAGACCCGATGAGCATGCGCCCGCCGCTTGCGGCTGCAGACGTCCCCCAGGACTGGTTGTGCCACCCGGGTGTCTATCGGTCTTCCAGCCTAGTGCATGCGGCCGGGAGCGCGAACCGAGCTCAGCCGGTGACGGCGCCGACCGACGCGGAGTGCACGAGCTTCGCGTACTTCGCGAGGACGCCGCGGGTGTAGCGCGGCGGCAGCGGCTCCCAGCCGACGGCCCGCGCCGCGAACTCGTCCGGCTCCACGAGGAGGTCGAGCGAGCGGCTCGGGATGTCGACGCGGATCCGGTCGCCGTCGCGCAGGAACGCGATGGGGCCGCCGTCGACGGCCTCGGGCGCGACGTGGCCGATGCACAGGCCCGTCGTGCCGCCGGAGAAGCGGCCGTCGGTGATGAGCAGCACGTCCTTGCCGAGCCCCGCGCCCTTGATCGCGGCGGTGATGGCGAGCATCTCGCGCATGCCCGGGCCGCCCTTCGGCCCCTCGTAGCGGATCACGACGACGCTGCCGGCCTCGATCTCGCCCGCCGCGAGCGCGTCGAGCGCGGCGCGCTCGCGCTCGAAGACCCGGGCGGGGCCCTCGAAGACGTCGGCGTCGAAGCCGGCCGTCTTCACCACCGCGCCCTCCGGCGCCATCGATCCGGTGAGGATGGTCAGCCCGCCGGTCGCGTGGATCGGGTCGTCCAGGGTGTGCAGCACCTCGCCGTCGAGCGGCTCCGGATCGAGCTCGGCGAGGTTCTCGGCGACCGTCTTGCCGGTCACGGTCAGCGCGTCGCCGTGCAGCAGGCCCGCGTCCAGCAGCGCCTTCATGAGCACCGGGATGCCGCCGCGCCGGTCGACGTCGTTCATGACGTACTTGCCGAAGGGCTTCAGGTCGCCGATGTGCGGGACCTTGGCGCCGATCCGGTTGAAGTCGTCGAGCGTCAGCTCGACCTCGGCCTCGTTCGCGATCGCGAGCAGGTGGAGGACGATGTTCGTCGAGCCGCCGAGCGCCATGCCGACCGCGATCGCGTTCTCGAACGCCTCCTTGGTCAGGATGTCCCGCGCGGTGTGCCCGCGGCGCAGCATCCCGACGACCGCCTCGCCGGAGCGGTGGGCGTAGTAGTCGCGGCGACGATCGGCCGCGGCGGGCGAGGCGGAACCGGGCAGCGCGACGCCGAGCGCCTCCGCGACCGAGGACATCGTGTTCGCCGTGTACATCCCGCCGCAGGCGCCCTCGCCCGGCGCGAAGGCGCACTCGATCCGCTTCGCGTCCTCGAGGCTCATCCGGCCGGCGTTCACCGCGCCGACCGCCTCGAAGGAGTCGATGATCGTGATGTCCTTCTCGGTGCCGTCGGAGAGGCGGACCCAGCCGGGCGCGATCGAGCCGGCGTAGAGGAACACGCTCGCGAGGTCGAGCCGGGCCATCGCCATGAGCATGCCGGGGATCGACTTGTCGCAGCCGGCGAGCAGCACCGAGCCGTCGAGCCGTTCCGCCTGCATGACCGTCTCCACGGAGTCGGCGACGATCTCGCGGCTGACGAGGGAGAAGTGCATGCCCTCGTGCCCCATCGAGATGCCGTCGGAGACCGAGATGGTGCCGAACTGGAGCGGGTAGCCGCCGCCCGAGTGGACGCCCTCCTTCGCCGCCTGGCTCAGGCGGTCGAGGCTCAGGTTGCAGGGCGTGATCTCGTTCCACGACGACGCGATGCCGATCTGCGGCTTGTCCCAGTCGGCGTCGCCCATGCCGACGCCGCGGAGCATGCCCCGGGCGGTCATGGCCTCGAGCCCGTCGGTGACGGTCCGCGAGCGCGGCTTGATGTCAGGTGTCTCCGGCACGGTACGAGTGTAATGACGCCGGCAGGGACCGGCCGGACGCGATCAGCCCACTCGCCGCCGCCGCGCCGCCCCCACGAGCCCGAGACCGAGCAGCAGGAGGAGCGCCGCGGCCGCGAGGGCCGGCGACATGTCGGTGCCGCCGGTCACGGCGAGCGACCCGATCCGGAACGGCGCCGACATCACCGAGACGCCGGAGCTGCCGATCGCCTCGAGCGTGTGCGTGCCCGTCGGCGCGTCGGCGGGAAGCTGGACCTCCCCGATCACCACGCCGCCCGCGTTCGCGACGAGCACGGTGGTCAGCGGGATGGGCTCGGAATGCAGGACGAACCGCACCTGCTCGCCCGGCGCGAAGCCGGCGAACTCGACGTGCATCCAGCCGCCCGGGACGAGAGCCGAACCGGAGGCCGCGACGACGGTGCCCGGCGACGGCGTCGAGCCGCCCGGCTCGGAGCCGTCGTCGCCACCGTCGCCACCGTCGCCGTCCCCGCCGTCGCCACCACTCCCGCCGTCGCCGTCGCCGCCCGAGCCGCCGTCCCCGATGGTGAACGTGTGCACCGCGGAGTGGTCGACGCCGCCGTACGGGCCCTCGCTCGTGACGTACCAGCCGTAGGCGCCGGGGGCGAGGTCCGACCACGTCGCGCTCACGGTCGTGCCGCTCGGCACGTCCTCGAAGGACGCGATCTCGTTCGTCGTGAGGATGTCCGCGCGGAACGAGTCCACGCTGAGCGTCTTCGCCTTCGGCTCGATGCCGACCGCCGCGTACGGGATCTCGAACTCCTGCATCCCGGCCGGGCTGTTCAGCGCCGCGTCGTCGGAGTCGAAGTCGTCGAGCGACGGCGAGTAGGTGCGGAAGACGATCCGCTGTCCCTCGTTGTCGAAGTGCGCGAGCCGCAGGTAGCCGAGGCCGCCCTCGGGCAGCGCCTGGTAGTCGAAGAGCATCGAGTACACCGTGCGGTCGGCGATGCCGTCGCCGGTGTCGTCGATCTCGTCGGTGCGCGTGTACGCGTCGTGGTAGTGGCCGGAGCTCACCGCGAAGACGTTCGGGTTCGTCTTGACCACCTCGTCGAACACTCGCTGCGGGAACGGGCCGAGACCGCCCGTCGTGAGCATGTACTCGTGGAGGCTGAGCCAGACCTTCCGCTCCGGATACTGCGCGATGACCGAGTTCATCCAGGCGATGTCCTCGGAGTTCGAGGCCTCGTCGTTCGGGTCCGGCCAGCCCATGTACATGAACAGGAAGTCGACGCCGTCGACCGAGACCAGGTCGTAGTGGCCGCGGTTGTCCTTGTACGAGCCGCCGTACCAGGGGTTGCCGGCGAAGCGCGCCTCGCCGAAGACCGCCGAGTAGTTCGAGTAGTCGCCCTCGAAGTGGCCGACGTCGTGGTTGCCCGCGAGCACGCCGTACGGCAGGCCCGCCGCATCGAGCTGCGCGTAGGCCGGGTCGGCGTTGTCCCACTGGTACGGCTGGTCGTAGACGTTGACGATGTCGCCCGTGTGGATGAGGTACTGCAGGTTGAGCGCGTTGCGCTGTCCGAGCAGGAACTCGTGGATGTTGAGCTGGTGCGGGTAGTACGACGCCGTCTCGTTGTAGTACTGGGTGTCCGACTCCCAGGCGATCGTGAAGTCGTACTCGGCGCGCGGGGTCGCCGCCGCGTGGTAGGGCACGACCTCGTCCTCACGGCTGGTGCGGTTCGCGCCGGCGAAGCCCTCGGAGTGCTGGACGAGGAGCGTCACGACGCCGTCGACCGCATGCCCGTCGACCGGCAGCAGGCCGCCGAGCTCGAACTCGGTCGGGGCGCCGCCGGTCGTCAGGTGCTGGTCGACGAGGTCCCAGCCGCCGCCGGTCGTGCGGGCGTAGAGCAGCACCTTGGCGTCCGCGTTCGCCGAGCCCGCCCAGGCGACCCGCAGCCGCGCGTCCGCGCCGGCCTGATCTGGGACCTGGACGGTGAAGAGCTGGTAGGGCAGCGCCGTCTCCGAGGACACCTCGACGTCGACGCCGTCCGTGCCGACGAGCGACTCGAGCTCCTCGGCCGAGAGCGTCGTCGCGTCGCTGCGGTCGGTGGCCGCCGAGTCCGACGTCGTGCCGGACGCGACGGCGACCTCGGGGTCGGTCGGGTCGAAGGCGAAGCCCTCCCGGAAGCGCACCCGGAGCAGGTCGTCCTCCGGCGAGGTCGGGGTCGCGCTGAGCACCGCCTCGTCCCCGATGATCGTCGCGCCGTCGGCCGGCCCGCCGAGCTCCGCCGTCGGCCGCTCGTCGGCGGTCTCGAACTGCACGGCCCGCGTGGCGCGGTTGCCGACGAGGTCGGTCGCAGTGAACGCCGCCGTGTGCGTCCCCGGCTCGAGCAAGAGCGATGAGGTCGAGAACGGCAGGGCGATCGGCGCCCCGTCCAGCGTGGCGGTCAGCGAGGCGACGCCGGAGCCCCCGTCGGCGGCCGAGGCGTCCACGTCGAGGGCGCCGCGGACCAGATCGCCTTCGACGAGCGGGGTCGAGATCGAGGGCGCGGTGTTGTCGACGAGGACCGTGCGCGAGGCGCTGTCGACGCCGTCGGTCGCCGCGACGACGTGCTCGCCGTCGGCGAGCGAGGTCGTGTCCCAGCTGGTTGCGACCGAGTCGAACGCGTCCGCCGGGATCGTGAAGGTCGCCAGGAGGTAGACGAGGTTCGCGTCGGAGAACGCGATGCGCGTCTCCGGGTCCGGGCAGGCGATCGTGGCCGGCGCGGTCACCGCGCCCGCCGCCTCCTTCGCCGTCGCGCAGCTCGTCGGCCGCAGCACGCGGCCGTCGGGGAGCACGAGCCGGACGTTCATCGCCGCGAAGTCGTCGTTGTTCTCGTCGACGTTCGGCTCCGGGTAGGCCTTGGTGCCGGCGTAGATGCCGAGGGTGAGCTCCTCGCCGCGGACGACCTCGGCGACCGGGACGGTCGCGTCGACCGTCACGACGCGGGAGTAGTACCCCTCGTCGAAGATCCGCAGCACCTCGTCGCCGAGCCGGACGCCGTTGCGGAAGAACGAGTCGGTGCTCGTCGCCTCGAAGGCGAAGACCGGGCCGGTCTCGAGCGACTCGACCGTCTCGGCGACCGGCTCGCCATCGACCGCGAGCTCGAGCGCCTCGGCGTCGCCGTCGGTCGTCGCCGAGAGCCGCGTCTCGCCGCCGACGTACTGCCCGTCGGCGAGGTTGATCCGCACGGAGTCGAGCGGGCCGGCGGCCAGGTCGACCCGCACCGGGCCGAGCGTCGTCGTCTGCGAGCCGTCGGTCGCCGTCACAGCGTAGTCGATCCAGCGCTTCCCGAAGAGGTCGGCGGCGGGGATCGAGTAGAAGTAGCGGTCCGGGCCGTCGAAGGTGAGGCTCCGGGTCTCGGTCGCGCCGAGGTTGTCGGTGAGGCTGAGCGTCACGCTGCGCACCTGGACGTCGTCCGTGACGAGGAAGCCGAGGTCGAGGTCGGGGGTGTCCGGGATCTCGGTGCCGCCGGTGAGGTCGGTGATCGCGGGCGCTTCGCCGGCCGCGGGGGCGGCGACGTAGGCGGCGGGAACCTGGTCGTCCGAGACGGAGCCGGGACTCGGCGGCGCGAGGCGCATCATCGTCTGCGTCGTGCCGGCCGGGTCCTGGGGCGCCCAGAGGCCGTCGGCCGTCGACGGGTTCCAGCCGTACTGGATCCCCGTCGTCGGCGTCGTCTGGTCGTCGGCGAAGTAGTAGGCGCGGCTCACGTCGTAGCCGGTGTTCGTGACGACCTGGATGCCGCGCGAGCCGCCGTTGGCCATGCCGCCGTTGAACATCTCGACGATGTCCTCGCCGAGCACGAGGCTCGTGCCCATCGCGGCGTTGAAGTCGGCGACCGTGAGTCCGGCGGTCACGACCGCCGGGTTCTTGATCCAGAGGACGAGGCTCCGGCCAGCGGGGATGACGACGTCACCGGGCACGGCCGGCCAGAGCGTCGAGCTCGTCGTGACGGGGTTCGTCAGGGCGTTGTCCGTGTAGAGGTAGCTGATCACGTAGTCGCCGAAGTCGATGGGCGCATCCGAGGCGTTATAGACCTCGACGAACTCGTAGGCGTCGGAGCCGCTGACGTTCGCGGTGTCGGGCGCGACCTCGGTGACCTGGAGCAGCGGCGCGACCAGCGCCGGGTCAGTCGGCCGGTCCAGCGCACTGGTGACCTGCTCGACCGTGATCGTGCCGGGGGTCGGCGCCGCGGTCGCCCCGGTCACGTCGTACTCGACGAGCCGCGCGTCGATGCTGCCGCGGACCGCCGGGACGGCGAACTGCGCGTTCCACGGCGTGGAGCCGTCGCCGTCGTCGGCCGGGACCCAGGCGCGCATGACCGTGCCGTCCGCGTCCGTGAGGCTGAAGCCGCGACTGCCGCCATTCGCGAAGCCGGCCTGGTTGCCGAAGCGGTAGACCGGCACGCTCGCATCGATGCCGTAGAACGCGCGGAACTGCTCCTTCGTGATGCTCCGGCGGGCGTCGCCCTCGCCGTAGTTCATCCAGAGCAGCGCGACCCCGCCGGGCGGGATGACGGTCGGGCTGTCGTCCTCGCCGGCGAGGTGGATGACCGGCTGGACGGTGCCGGCGTTCCACTGGCTCGTGTGGTAGCGGATCTGGATGCCGGCGGCGTCGAGGTCGATCGGCTCCGTCGTCGTGTTCGTGAGCTCGAGGTACTCGTAGTTGTCGGCGCCGGCGTTGTCGCCGTTGATCTCCGTGATGGCGAGGGGGAAGTACGCGCCGGCGTTGCCGCCGGCGCCGGGCCCGACCGCCGGGTCCGTCGGATCGGTCGGGTCCGTCGGGTCCGTCGGATCGGGGTCGGGCTCCGGCTCCGGGCGCGTGAGCTGCTCGGGGTCGACGATGCCCGGCGTCGGGGCGCCGGCCGTCGGCGAGTTCAGGGCGACGCCGGTGGCCGGCAGGCGGAAGTGGTCCGACTGGCCCCTCGAGGCGGCCAGGCGGTGGTAGGCGGACTCCGAGACGAGCGTCGTGCGGTCCGCCTCGAACAGCCGGAGCTGGCGCGCGCCGGAATTCGCGAAACCGGGCTGGCCGATGACGTGGAAGAGCGGATAGCTCGATGCGGCGTCGCCGAAGTGCGCGCGGAAGTCGGCCTCGGTCAGCTGCCACTGGGTGACCGCGGCCTCGGCCTCGCCGACCGCGTAGCGGAGCCAGAAGACGGCGGATCCGTGCGCGGGGATGAGGACCTCCTCGAGCGGCGTCTCCGTGCCCGGCTCCACGACCGTGAGCCACGCCGAGTTGTAATAGCGCAGCGCGACGTCGGCGAAGTCGATGTCGGCGTCGGTCGTGTTCGCGACCTCGAAGAACTCGAAGTAGTCCTGATCGCTCGGCGTGCCCGCGTTGTCCTGCATGACCTCGGTGATGACGAGCGGCGGGGCGGCCTCCGCGGCGAGCGCGGGCGTCGTCGCGGCGACGCTCCCGAGGGCGAGCGCCGTGGCGGCGATGGCGGCGATGGCGATGCGGAGTCGGCGGGGCGTCGTCGTCGGGATCACCCCGCGAGACTGCCGATCTTCGATGACCTGATGGCTTCGTCCGGGTGAACGCCGCGTGAACCCCGGCGGGATCGGCGCGCCGGATCTGCCCTACAGCCCGATGCCCGGGTTGAGGATGCCGTCCGGGTCGAGCGCGTCCTTGATCCGGCGGCCGAGCCGGTAGGCGTCTGGGCCGAGCTGCGCCTCGAGCCAGGCGTTCTTCATCGTCCCGACGCCGTGCTCGCCGGTGATCGTGCCGCCGAGCGCGATCGCGAGATCCATGATCTCGCCGAACACCACCCAGGCCCGCCGGGTCGCGTCCTCGTCCATCGCGTCGTAGACGACGTTCGGATGGGTGTTGCCGTCCCCCGCGTGCGCGACCAGGCCGACGACGATGCCGTGCCGCTCCCCGATCTCGGCGATGCCGCGGACGAGGTCGCCGAACCGCGGCAGCGGCACCCCGACGTCCTCGATGAGCACGGCGCCGAGCGTCTCGAGCGCGGGCAGCGCCATCCGGCGGGCCGCGAGGAAGGCGTCGGCCGTCTCCGCGTCGTCGGCGACGAAGTGCTCGCCGGCTCGGTGCTCGCGCAGGATCTCCTCGATGAGCGCGAGCTCCGCGGCCGCCGCCTCGCCGTGCGCGTCGGAGCCGATCAGCAGCAGCGCCTCCGCGTCGCGGTCGAGCCCCATGTGCGTCACGTCCTCGACCGCGTTGATCGAGGCGCGATCCATGAACTCGACCATCGAGGGCCGCAGCCGCGAGGTGACCGCCACCACCGCGTCCGTCGCGTCCTCGACCGAGGAGAAGAACGCGACGGCGACGTTCGCGCGCTCCGGGAGCGGGACGAGGCGCAGCGTCACCTCGGTGACGATGCCGAGCGCGCCCTCGCTGCCGACGAACAGCTTGGTGAGCGGCAGGCCCGCGACGTCCTTGATGCGCGGGCCGCCGAGCCGGACCGCCGAGCCGTCCGCGAGGACGACCTCGAGCCCGAGCACGTAGTCGGTGGTCACGCCGTACTTGACGCAGCACAGGCCGCCGGCGTTCGTCGCGACGTTGCCGCCGATCGAGCAGATCTCGAACGAGGACGGGTCCGGCGGGTACCAGAGGCCGTGCTCGCGCACCGCCTCCTTCACCTCGGCGTTGAGCAGACCCGGCTGGACGACGGCCGTACGGGTCCCGGTGTCGACCGTGATGCCGCGCATCCGCTCCGTGCTCAGCGTGATCGCCCCGTCGCGCGCGGTCGAGCCGCCGGCGAGGCTGGTGCCCGCGCCGCGGACGATGATCGGCGTGCGGTGCGCCGCGGCGATGCGGACCACCGCCTGCACCTCCGCCGTCGACGACGGCTTCACGACGGCGAGCGGCGTCCCCGCGTCGGGCAGGTTCGCGCGGTCGTAGCGGTAGCCGCTCATCCGCGCGGGATCCGCCACGATCGCCCCGTCCGGCAGGGCGCGGCGCAGCTCCTCGGTCACCTCGGCGCTCGTCTCGGCCATCAGCGCGCGGCCCCGGCCCGCCGCTCGGCGATCGCCCGGAGCTCGGGCATGATGCCCGAGAGCCGGCGAAGGCTGTCCGAGGCCTCGTCGACCGTCAGGTCGCCGAACGTCATGGTCAGCTCGAAGTAGTTGATCTCCGCCTCCTCCAGGAGCGCCGCCAGGCGATCGCGGACCGTCTCCGCCGAGCCGACGATCGCGTTCTGCTTCGCGAGCATGTCCTCCGGATCGTAGAGCGAGTCGGCGCCGTGCACGCCATGCTCGTGCCAGAGGCTGGTGAGCCGCTCCCAGTACACACGACCGGCGCGCAGGTACCGATCCATCGCCGCCGCGTCGGACTCGCCGACATGGACCCCCGCGGCGCAGCCGACTCGCGGCTCCGGCTGGCCCTCGCGATCGGCCGCGCGCCAGGCGGCCCAGTACCCGTCGACGATCGACGGCAGCCGGCCGCCCTCCCAGCGGCCCACGAGATTGACGCCCTCGCCGCCCGCCCAGACGGCGGTCTCCGGCGTCCCCGAGGCGATCCACAGCGGCGGGTGCGGCGACTGGACCGGCAGGGTCGGCAGCCGCGCCGCCGGCCGCTCCTCGCTCGGGTGGACGAGCACGCCCGTGCGGTACGCCTCGAGGATCGCCGCGAGGTTGCGGCGCAGGACCTCCGCCGACTCCTCCGCGCGGACCCCGAGATAGGCGAGCTCGAACGGGCTCACGCCGCGGCCGACCCCGAAGTCGAATCGGCCGTGCGTCAGCTGGTCGAGGGCCGCCACCTCCTCGGCGAGCCGGAGCGGCTCGGTGGAGGGGACGACGTAGACGAGCGTGCCGATGCGCATGCGCGAGGTGCGCTGCGAGAGCGCCGCCAGGAACAGGCTCGGCGGGATGACGGAGAGGGTCGTGCCGTGGTGCTCCGTCACGTGGTACCGGTCGAAGCCGCACGCCTCCGCGAGCGCCGCGACCCGCAGCCGCCCGTCGATGACCTCGCCCGGCGTCGACCGTCCGAGGTCGATCGAGTCGAAGATGCCGAACTCCAGCGCCATGTCGCTCCTGCCCGCCGACGTCCTCGTCGGCAGCACGAGCCTAGCCACTGGGCGCGGCCGGCCGATCCTGACTCACTGCTCGTGGACGTCGCCCTCGCGGAAGTCCGCCAGCCGCTGGATCGCGAGCGCCACCTCCGCCGGGCCGAGCACGCGGAAGTTGGCGAGCGTCTGCCCGATGCCCGACTTCAGGCCGACGTCGTCCGCACCGAGCGCGGCGAAGGCGTCCTCGTCCGTCACGTCGTCGCCCGCGAAGAACACCGCGTCGGCGCCCGTGTACTGCCGCAGGTGCTCGATCGCCTCGCCCTTCGTGGTGCCGCGGATCGCGAACTCGAGCGTCGTGCGCCCGTCCCGCACGAGCAGGTCTGACTCGATCGCCTCCTCGACCTCCTGCAGCGCGACGAGGCGCGCGCGGCGCGAGTTCTCCTCCGTCGCCAGCCGGGTGTGCAGCGCGAAGCCGATCGGCTTCTGCTCGAGCCAGACGTCGTCGTGGCGCTCGGCCACCTCGCCGAGGATCTCGCCGAGCGTCGCGAGGTCCTCCCGCTCGGCGCGGTCCAGCGGGGCGAAGTGCATGTCGGCGTCGAGCCGGATCTCCGCGCCGTGCGAGCCGACGAGCAGGACCGAGTCGGGGAAGCCCTCCGTGACCTCCTCGAGCCCGTCGAGCGAGCGGCCCGAGACGAGGGCGACCCGCGTCCGCGGCATGGCGATGAGCCGGAGCACCGCCTCGCGCGCCTCCGGCAGCGCGCGCGCCTTCGCGGGGTCGTCGACCTCGGGCGCGAGCGTGCCGTCGAAGTCGAGGGCGACGAGGATGCGCGGCTTGCGCGCGAACTCGCGCAGCGCGCCGGTCAGCGTTTCGGGGATGCGCGCGTACCGGGGCGGCGTGTCGATGTCCACGGTGCTGCGTCCCCCGGATTCCCTGCTCTGCGTGCTCGCGTGGAGCACCGCCTGGCGAGTGTAGCCACTCGAGCGCGAACGCTCCGCGGCCTTGGCGAGCGAGTCGAGGAACTCGGTCGACCAGCGCGCGACGTCGTGCTCCGCGACACGCCGGCGCATCGCGCGCATCCGCGAGCGCCGGTCCGCCCTCGGCATCTCCATGGCCCCGAGGATCGCCTCCTTGAGCCCCGCGATGTCGTGCGGGTTGACCAGGACGGCGCGACGCAGCTCGTCGGCGGCGCCCGCGAACTCGGACAGCACGAGCACGCCGTCCTCGTCGTACCGGCTCGCGACGTACTCCTTCGCCACGAGGTTCATGCCGTCTCGCAGCGCCGTGACGAGCAGCACGTCCGCGGCGAGGTACATCGCCGCCATCTCCTCGCGCGGGTAGGCGTGGTAGTGGTAGCTCACGGCGCGGTGGCGCAGCGTCTGGAAGTCGCCGTTGATGCGGCCCGCCATCAGCTCGACCTCGTCGCGGAGCTGCGCGTACGCGGCGACCCGCTCGCGCGAGGGCACGGCGATCTGGATGAGCGCGGCGTCGTCGACGTCGATCAGGCCGTCCTCGAGGAGCTCGCCGTACGCCTTGAGGCGATGGACGATGCCCTTCGTGTAGTCGAGCCGGTCGACGCCGAGCAGCAGGGTGCGGTGCGCGCCGAGGCTCTCCCGGATCTCGCGGGCCCGATCCTGCACCTCCGGCGTCCGGGCGAGCGCCTCGAAGCCGGCGGAGTCGATGGAGATGGGGAACGCCCGCACGTCGACGACGCGGCGACCGCCGGGCGCGTCCGAGACCTCGACCTGGCTGCCCCGGTGCTGGGCGCGGACGGTGGCGTCGGTGAGCCGTCGCACCGCCGTCGCGAAGTTCGCCGCGTCGCTCACCCGCTGGAAGCCGACGACGTCGGCGCCGAGGAGGCCGTCGACGATCCGGGCGCGCCACGGCAGCTGTGCGTAGAGGCCGTATGGCGGGAACGGAATATGCAGGAAGAACCCGATCGCGAGGTCGGGGCGCATCGTCCGCAGCATCCGCGGGACGAGCTGCAGGTGGTAGTCCTGCACCCAGACCGTCGCGCCCTCGCTCGCGACGGCGGCGGCGGCCTCGGCGAAGCGGCGGTTGATCGCGACGTAGGACTCCCACCAGTCGCGGTGGTACGACGGGACGGCGATGACGTCGTGGTAGAGCGGCCAGACGGAGCCGTTGCTGAAGCCCTCGTAGTACTGCTCGAGGTCGTCCTCCGAGAGCACGACCGGCACGAGCCGCATGCCGTCGGCGTCGAAGGGCTCGAACTCGAGGTCCGCCGAGCCCGGCCAGCCGACCCACGCGGCGTCGTCGGATCGGGTGACCGACTCGAGCGCGGTCACCAGGCCGCCGGGCGAGCGCACCCACTCGACCGAGCCGTCCGGGCCGACCTGCGAGTCGACGGGCAGGCGGTTGGACACCACGACGAGGTCGTAGGTCCGGGTATCCGATCCGTCATCCATTCCCGCTCCACGCTACATCGCGTAGCGTGGAGGCGAGGATTCGAGGTCGACGTGCGCAGATACATCTTCAACACCGCCGTGCTCGGCGCGGTCGCCGGCGTGGTGCCCGCGATCCGCCAGACGGCCCGCGGCCCGCGCGATTGGAAGCTCATCCTGACCTGGGTCGGCTGGGGCATCAACGTCGCGATCGCCGTCGGCACGGTCGTCGAGCAGAACCGCGCGGCGCGAGAGGCGGAGGCGCGGCGCGAGCTCGGGCTGTCGGAGGACGTCGACATCTGATGCCGTCGGGCGCGGGGCGGGGGCGCCGGATCGCCGCGTTCGCGGCACGCGCGATCGCGCGCCATCCGGCGACGACGACCTTCGTCCTCGTCTACCTCGCGGCCGGCGTCGCCTCCGGGGCGCTCTGGTCGCCGCTGCGCGACCAGCCCTGGTACGAATGGGTCGCCTACGGCGTCCCCTCGTTCGAGGCCGGCCGGTGGTGGACGCCGGTGACCGGCGCGTTCTTCTCCGAGGTGCCCTGGCACTACGCGCCCGTGACGATCCTGATGCTCGCGTCGATGGGCTGGCTCGAGCACCATCGCGGCGCGCGGTGGGCGGTCGGCGGCTTCTGGCTCGGGCAGCTGGCGGGCGTCCTCGCCTCGGCCGCGCTCGTCGACGCGCTCCGGCTCACCGGCTGGTCGTGGCCGGAGCGGCTCGCGTCGGCGCTCGACGTCGGACCCTCCTGCGGCCTCCTGGTGGTGACGGCACTGTCGATCGCCTCGATGCGGGCGCCGTGGCGCTTCCGCGGCCGGCTGCTCCTCGGCGGTCTGCTCCTCGTGCTGCTCCTCCTCGAGGGCACGCTCGCCGACCTCGAGCACGCGGTCAGCGCCGGGATGGTGCTGATCTTCGGCTTCGGCCGGGGCCAGCGGGCGACGGTCCACGAGTGGCGCATCGTCGGCTTCGGCGCGGTGGCCGCCATCGGCGTCATGCAGCTCGTCGCGGCCCTCGTCCCCACCGAGGGCCCGCTCGGCGCCACCGAGCCGGGCGACGCCGCGTGGTGGGACATCGCGATCGACGTGGGGCTCGTCCTGGTGATCGGCTGGTCCCTCCTGCACGGTCGGCGCTGGGCGTGGGTCATCGCGATCGTGCTCGCATCGTTCAACGTGCTCGAGGCGGTCTACGCCCTGACGGTGCTGAACGGCGACCTGTCCGCCTTCGACGGCGCCGGCATCGCGGCCGCCGCGAGCCTGCTCTGGCTCGTCGCGCTCGCGCTGCTCGTCGCGGGTCGCGACGCGTTCGCGGTGCCGGTGTGGCGGCGCGGCCGGTTCCTCGCCGTCGACGCGGGCGAGGCGCGGGAGCGGCTCGTCGCCGCGCTGCGGCGCTTCGGCGGCGGGACGCTCGCCTGGATGTCGACCTGGCCGCGGATGCGGGTCCGCTTCGGCCCCGACGACGCCTGGGCGCTGCCCGTGCGGCGAGTCGGCGGCGTCGCGATCGTGCTCGGCGACCCGATCGGGCCGCGGGAGCGCTGGCCCGAGGCGATCGCCGACTTCCGCGCCGCCGCCGAGCGGGACGGCGTCGTCCCCTGCTTCTTCTCGTCCTCGCCGGCGGTCGCGGCCGCCGCGCTCGAGGAGGACCCGGACTGGCGAAGCATCGCCGTCGGCGAGGACACCATCATCGACCTGCCCGACCTCGAGTTCTCGGGCAAGCAGTGGCAGCCGGTCCGCGGCGCCGCGAACCGCGCCGAGCGGGAGGGGATCGCCTTCCGGCTCACGACGCTCGCCGACGAGCCTTGGGCCGTGCTCGCACAGGTGCGCGCGATCAGCGAGTCCTGGGTCGGCGACAAGAGCCTGCCGGAGATGCGCTTCACGCTCGGCGGCGTCGACGAGGCGCTCGACCCGGCGGTGCGCGTCGCGCTCGCCGCCGACGCGGACGGGTCGATCCACGGCGTGCTGTCCTGGCTGCCGGTCTTCGGTCCCGCCGCGGAGGACGGCTCGGAGCGCGTGGTCGGCTGGGTGCTCGACGTGATGCGGCGGCGCGACGGCGGCTTCGGACCGGTCATGGAGCTCCTCATCGGCCAGAGCCTGCTCGCGTTCCGCGACGAGGGCGCGGCGTTCGCGTCGCTGTCGGGCGCGCCGCTCGCGCGGAGCGAGGAGGACGCGGAGGAGGACGGCGCGATCGGCACGATCCTGACCACCGTCGGGAACATGCTCGAGCCGGCATACGGCTTCCACTCGCTGCACCGGTTCAAGGAGAAGTTCGCGCCGCGCTACGAGTCGATGCGGCTGCTCTACCGGGACGAGGCGGCGCTCCCGGGCATCGCCGCAGCGATCGTCCGGGCCTACCTCCCGGACGCCTCCGCCGCCCAGCTCGCCCGCGCCGGCCTCTCCCTCGTCCGCCGCTGACCGCCCTCGTTCCCCCGCCGAGCCGTCACTCATCCGGCCCGGATCGCTCGTTTCAGGGCGATGGGTGACGGCTCGGGGAACGCGCTAGACGGTGATGACCGGGGTGATCGGGATGCCGTTGAACGTCGTCGCCGTCACCAGCGTGTAGGCGCCCATCAGCGGCGAGACGAGGATGTCGCCGACGACGAGCCGCGGCAGGTCGACCCCGCGGGCGACGACGTCGGTTGAGTCGCAGGTGGGTCCCGCGATCGTCTGCGCGACGCGCTCGCGCCCCGCGGGGATCCCCACCGCGAGGAGCTGCGGCGCGACGTGATCGGTGAGCACGTTCGAGTAGCCGCCGAACAGTCCGTCGTCGATGTACACCCAGTGCTGCTCGAGCGCCGGCCGATAGGTCTCGGCGACGACCGAGGTGACGAGGTGCATCGCCCCCGCGCTGACGAAGCGGCCCGGCTCCGACCAGAACTCGACGCCGGGCAGCTCGGCGAGGACCGGCCGGATCGCGGCGGCGAACTCCTCGAGCTGCGGCTCGCCGCCGACGTAGCGGACGGGGAAGCCGCCGCCGATGTCGATCACGTCGAGGCGGTGGCCCGCGGCGATCCCCGCGGCGAGCAGCTCGCCGGTCGCGCGGAGCGAGCCGGCGAAGACGGCGGGGTCGGTGTTCTGCGAGCCGACGTGGTAGCTGAGCCCGCGGACCGGCACCTCGTGGTCGCGCGCGTAGTCGAGGAAGCCCGGCATCTCCTCCGGCGCGAGGCCGAACTTGAGCGACAGGTTCAGCCGCGCGCCCTCGTTCGGATACGAGACTCGGGCGAGCACCGCGAGCTCCGGGACGCGGAACGCGGCGAGCTTGCGGATCTGCGCGTCGGAGTCGGCGACGAAGGTGCGCACGCCGCGGTCGAGCGCGGCGCCGATGTCGCGCGGCTTGACGTGCGGGTGGGTGTGGATGATCCGCTCCGGGGTCGCGCCCGCGGCGAGCGCCAGGTCGATCTCAGCGGTGGTCGCGACGTCGAAGCGCGCGCCCGCCCGAGCGAGCGCCCCCACGAGCGCCGGATGCGAGTTCGACTTCACCGCGTAGTGATGGACGACGCCGGGCAGCGCCGCCTCGAGCTGCCGGTAGGCCTCGACCGCCGCCGCCGGCTCGAGGATGAAGAACGGCGTGTCCCCGGCCGCGAGCGCCGCGGCGACCTCTGGCTGCGCGAGGAGCTCGGCGAGCGTCACGGCCACGAGGCTACGCCGTCCCGGGCTCGCGCTCGGGGCCGCTCGCCGCGGGCTCGAGGGCGAGCCGGGCACGCAGCCGCGCGATGACGTCCTCGCCGACGCCGACCGAGGCGAGGTAGCCCGTGACGCCGCCGTACTCCGCGGCGACCCAGTCGAGCGTGTCCCGCAGCACCGGCTCGGGCGAGTGCGCGAGCACCTCCAGCAGCGCCTCGCTGACCGGCACCCGGAAGCGACGGACCTTGCGCAGCATGCGCTCGGTCCACTCCCCCGCGAGGTTCGCCTGCGTGAGCGCGTAGTCCGCGGCGACCGTATCGGTGTCGAGGCCGATCGCGAGGAGGGAGAAGGCGATGACGAGGCCCGTGCGGTCCTTCCCGGCCGTGCAGTGCACGACGACGGCCCCGTCCGCGTCGGCGATCGCGCGGACCGCCGCGCCGAAGGCCTCGCCGTTGTCGGCGACGATGGCGCGGTAGACCCGGCGGATCTCGATCGTGCTCGGATCGGCGCGCCCCGCGTGGATCGGGAATCGCAGCAGCTCGGCCCCGACGCCCCGCAGCCGGTCGCGACCGCCGACACGCCGGTCGAAGTCGCTGCGCAGATCGATGACGCGACGCACGCCGAGCTCGACGAGCCGCGCGCGCCCGTCGCGGGTGAGCCGATGGAGCGCGTCCGCGCGGTACAGCACGCCCGGGCGGATGGCGCCGGGCGCGGCCTCGCGGAAGTTGTGCGTCCCGCCGACCTCGAGCCTCATGCGTCGAGGCTAGGGCGTCCCGGCCATTCCCCGACACGCCGCGTTCATCCGCATGGGGTGCGATGGGCCGGATTGCCGGAGAGTGGAGGACATGAACGCCGACAGCAGCGTCGCGGTGCGCGGACTGACGAAGCGCTTCCGCGATGTCGTCGCCGTCGACGACGTCTCGTTCGAGGTGCCCTCCGGGAGCGCGTTCGCGTTCCTCGGCACGAACGGCGCGGGCAAGTCGACGACGATCGCCTGCCTGACGACGGTGCTGCCGTTCGACGCCGGCTCGCTCACGGTCGCCGGACGGGACGTCGTCCGCGACGGCGCGGCGGTCCGCCGGTCCATCGGCGTCGTCTTCCAGGACTCCGTCCTCGACGGGGTGCTCACGGTCCGGGAGAACCTCGCGACCCGCGCCCGCCCGTACCTCGCCTCGCGCGCCGCGATCCGCGAGCGGATCGACGCGCTCGCCTCGCTCATCGGCCTCGAGGAGTTCCTCGACCGGCGCTACGGGCGGCTCTCCGGCGGCCAGCGGCGGCGCGTCGACATCGCGCGGGCGCTCCTGCACGACCCGGCGATCCTGTTCCTCGACGAGCCGACGACGGGACTCGACCCGGCGAGCCGGGCGGTGGTCTGGCGCACCATCCACGAGCTGCGCGAGCGGACCGGGCTCACCGTCTTCCTCACCACCCACTACATGGAGGAGACGGAGGAGGTCGACCGGGTCTGCATCATCGACCACGGCCGGGTGATCGCGGACGGCACGCCGGCCGAGCTGCGCGCCCGACACAGCTCGAGCGTGCTCACCCTGACCACGGCGGCGGGGGTGGAGACCCGGGCGGTCGCCGACGGCGCCGAGGCGCGGCGGATCCTCGCCGAGCTGGGCGACGCCGTCCTCGACTTCGAGTTCCGGCACGGCCGGATGGACGACGTGTTCCTCGCGCTGACCGGGCGAGCCGGCGGGGAGGAGGCGGCGTGAACGTCGTGCTCGCCATCACGGGGCGCAACCTCCGGCTGTTCTTCCGCGACCCCCTGAACGTCTTCTTCTCGCTCCTCGGCGCGCTCATCGTGTTCCTGCTCTACGCGCTGTTCCTCGGGAACCTGCAGACCGCCTCGATCACGCAGAGCGCGCCGCAGGCCGATGCCGACGCGGCGCGCGGCTTCGTCGACGCGTGGATGTTCGCCGGCATCGTCACCCTGTCCACCATCTCGACGCCGCTCGGCGCGCTGTCGGTGTTCGTGGAGGACGCCGCGACCGGCCGCTTCCGCGATTTCCTCGTCGCGCCGATCCGGCGCGGCCAGCTCGTGCTCGGCTACCTGCTCTCGGCCTTCGTCATCGGCCTCGTCATGACGGTGGTCGTCCTCGCCGTCGCGCTGCTCTACCTGTGGCTCGTGAGCGGGGTCGTCCTCGCGCCGGGACGCGTCGCGGCGACCGCCGGCTGGATCGCGCTCTCGACCGCCGGCTTCGCCGCGCTCTGGGCCTTCGTCGTCTCGTTCCTGCGCACCTCGGGCGCGTTCGCCGCCGTCTCGACGATCGTCGGCACCGTCTCGGGCTTCATCGCGGGCGCCTACATCGCGGTCGGGCTCTTCCCCGACGCCGTGCGGGAGGTCGTGAGCGCGCTGCCCTTCGCGCAGTCCGCGATGCTGCTGCGGCGCGAGTTCACGGCGGACGCCCTGCCCGCGCTCGTCGGCGGGAACGCGGACGCCATCGTCTCGCTCGACGCGTTCTACGGCGTCACGCTCTCGGTCGGCGGGTGGGAGGTGCCGGCCTGGTTCGCGGCGGCGATGCTCCTGGCGATCGCCGTCGTGTTCGCGGCCCTGGCGGCGGTGCGCATCCGCGCCAGGATCCGCTAAGGGGATTCGAGTGGAGTACACCCCCCGGGACTCGAACCCGGAACCCAGTGATTAAGAGTCACTTGCTCTGCCAATTGAGCTAGAGGTGCGCGGCCCGCGTCCTGCCGAGCCGAGGATCCAGATTACCATGAACCGAGTGACGAGACTCGCCCCCGGTGACCGGGCTCCGGCGTTCTCCCTCCCCGACCAGGACGGCGGCATCGTGCGCCTGGCGGACCTGCGAGGGCAGCGCGTCGTGCTCTACTTCTACCCCGCCGCGCTGACGCCCGGCTGCTCGAAGCAGGCCTGCGACTTCCGTGACAGCCTCCGATCGCTCGCCGCCGCGGGGCTCGCGGTGATCGGGGTGTCGCCGGACGAGCCGGAGCGGCTCGCGCGCTTCCGCGAGCGCGACGGGCTGAACTTCCCGCTGCTGTCGGACGCCGACCACCGGGTCATGCTGAGGTACGGCACGTGGGGGCCGAAGCTGCTCTACGGCCGCACCTTCGACGGCGTCATCCGGTCGACCTTCGTCATCGACGCGAAGGGGCGCGTCGAGCACGCGCTCTACAACGTCAAGGCGACCGGTCACGTCGCGCGCCTGCGCAAGCTGCTCGGCGTCTGAGCTCGACCACTCCGCCCACCTCGACCTAGGGGATCCGGCGACGCTAGGAGCGTTTCCGGCCGAAATCTCCTAGTGCCGCCGGATCCCCTAGGTGGGGTTGGAAGAGAACCGGGGTCGCCCTAGCTCCTGGTCTCGGCGTCGCGCGCCGCAAAGATCGCGGTGACCGGCTTGGTGAAGAGCAGCCAGATGGCGACGCCGGCCGGGACGAGCAGCAGCCAGCCGATCCACTCCGGACCGAGCAGCCCCTGGAACGCGCCGACCGCGCAGGCCACCTGGAGGATCTGCCAGAGCAGGACGCCGCCGCGGATGCGCGCCCAGCGTCGGAGGAGCCCGATGCCGAGCACCGCGACGCCGAGCGCGAACAGCCCGGTGGCGATCGCGAGCGCGACCGCGGAGCGCGCGTCCTGTGCGTCAGGAGTGAACAGTTCGAGCACGAGGAATCCGGTCGCGGCCGCCAGCAGCACGGCTTCGGCGAAGACGATGGCGGTGAGCGCCGTCAATGGGGCCGGCGAGTGTTCGCCCTCAGCAGACACTCAGCCACTCCCGTTCATCAAGAAAATGATTGATATTCGTCACCCACTGTGGGATTCTAGACGACGTTGATTTCCGGCTCCCGATGGTGCGAGCGGTTCACGTGAAGTCTCCGGTCCACAGGCCACCGCCCGTGGCACGCCGCACTGCGGCATGTCCGGAGTTCAGCAGCACTGAAATGGAGTACCACCCCGATGGACTGGCGCGACAAGGCCGCCTGCCTGACCGCAGACCCCGAGCTCTTCTTCCCGATCGGGAACACCGGCCCCGCCGTCGAGCAGATCGAGAAGGCCAAGGCCGTCTGCGCGACCTGCCCGGTCACCGAGATGTGCCTCCAGTACGCCCTCGACACCTCGCAGGACTCCGGCGTGTGGGGCGGCCTCTCCGAGGACGAGCGCCGCGCCCTCAAGCGCCGCGCGGCTCGGGCGCGTCGCGCGAGCTGAGGGCCTCGCCCTTCGACTCGCTCCGTCCGCTCAGGGACCGCGGCGGGGCCGAGACCGCGCTCTAGTCGAGGACCCTGGCCCGTCGCAGCCAGGTGAGCGGCACCTCGATCGTCACCTCGGTGCCGCTGCCGGTCAGCGTGTGCCAGTCGATCGAGCCGGACAGCTCGCCCTGGATGAGCGTGCGGACGATCTGCGTGCCGAGGCCCGAGCCGACCTTGCCCTCGGCGAGCCCGGCGCCGTTGTCGCGGACCACGACGGTGAGCCGGTCGTCGGTCCTCGTCGCCGTGATGACCACCTCGCCGTCCGTCCGGCCCGCGAGTCCGTGCTCGACCGAGTTCGTCACGAGCTCCGTGAGCGCGAGCGCGAGCGGCGTCGCGTACTCGCTCGGCAGCTCGCCGAAGGTGCCGCTCAGCGTCGGCTGCACGCGCGTCGTGTGACTCGAGGCGACCTCGGCGACGAGCATGAGCACCCGCTCGAAGACGACGTCGAAGTCGACGCTCTGGCTGAGTCCCTCCGAGAGCGTGTCGTGCACGACCGCGATCGCGGAGACTCGCCGCATCGCCTGCTGCAGCGCCTCCCGGGCCTCGTCCGAGTGCGTCCGGCGCGCCTGGATGCGCAACAGCGAGGCGACCGTCTGCAGGTTGTTCTTCACGCGATGGTGGATCTCGCGGATCGTCGCGTCCTTGGTGAGCAGTTCCCGCTCCTGGCGCCGCACCTCGGTGACGTCGCGGACGAGCAGGATCGCGCCGGTGCGCTCGCCCTCGCGTCGGATCGGGATCGCGCGCAGCGCGACGACGCCGCCGCGCGCCTCGACGTCGGCCCGCCACGGCGCCCGGCCGGTGAGCACGAGCGGCAGCGACTCGTCGACGACGGCGCGGCTGCCGATCAGCTCCGTCGTCACCTCGGGCAGCGACTCCCCCTCGAGCTCTCCCTCGAAGCCGAGCCGGTTGAACGCGGACAGCGCGTTCGGGCTGGCGAAGGTCACCACCCCGTCCGCGTCGATCCGGATGAGGCCGTCGGAGGCACGCGGGGCGAAGCGGCGCGGGACGCTCGGCGCGTCCATGTCGGGGAAGGCGCCCGCGGCGATCATCTCGAAGAGGTCGTTCGCCGACTGGTTGAAGGTGAGCTCCTGACGGCTCGGCGTTCGCGCATCGGTGAGGTTCGTGTGCCGGGTGAGCACGGCGATCGGCGCGGCGTCGGCGGTCGCGCCGCCGCGTCGCACCGGCACGGCGCGCACGTGGGTGGCCGCCTCGTCCGACCAGTCGCTCGTGTCGGAGTCGACGATGCGGCGCTCGGAGAACGCCGTGCGCACCTGGTCGCGCAGGTTGGCCCCGATCCGCTGGCCGACGATGTCGCGGAAGAACAGCGTCGCCGCGCCGCCCGGCCGGGTGAGCGCGGTCGCGACGAAGTCGTCGTCGCTCGTCGGCGCCCAGATGACGACGTCGGCCGAGGAGAGGTCCGCGAGCAGCTGCAGATCGGCGAGGAGCAGGTGCAGCCACTCGATGTCGGCGGGCGTCGCGTGCCCGTTCGCCTCGATCAGATCGCTCAGCGTCGACACCGATCCAGGCTAGCGCCCGCGCGCTCGATGCCTGGATCGGATGCCGAACGACCGAGTTATCCACAAATTCCGAAAACGTTCGTCCCCTAACCGATTTCCGTGGTTGCATGACGCGCAGCGGACGGAGAACGACGACCATTGGGGGCGGGGATGGCTCACTCGGCAGCAGCGGGCGCGACCGAGGAGGACGACGCAGCACGGCGGTCGGGCCGCGGGGCGACGAGACGACGGACGGGTGCGGCGGCGCTCGAGGCGATGTTCGAGCGGCAGCGCACGCCGGCGGCGGCACTGCCCGACCCCGGGCCGCTCGTGCGCAATCTCGCCCGGTGCGCGGTCGAGATCATGGCCGGGGTGCGCGACCCCGAGCAGATCGCGCGCTGGCTCGACCCGCCGGTCTACGCCCAGCTCCTCGCGCGGGCCGTCATCGCGGCGCGAGCGCGGGCGGCGACGGGACGGCGCGCCACGATGCCCACGATCTCGATGGGCTCATGTCGGATCGACCACCCCACGGACGACGCGGTCGAGGCCGTGGCGATCGTGCACACGCCGGCTCGGGTGCGCGCGGTCGCGGTCCGATTGGCCGGCATCGACGGACGCTGGCGCGCGACGCAGCTCGCGGTGCTGTGAAGCCGCCTGCCTGGTTTCGAGACGCGCTGCGCGCTCCTCGACCAGCGAGGAAGCTACTTGCCGCGGCGCTCCTGCGCGCGTCGCTCGGCGCGGTTCTGCGGCGGCGCGCCGTCCGCCCGCTGACCGAAGGCGCCGCGCGCGGCCGGCTGCTGCGCGGCCGCCGGACGACTCGGCTGCGCGGCCGGCTGCTGCGGCGCAGGGCCCTGCGCCGCCTGCCGCTGCTGGGCGGCGAGCGTCGCCGTCCGGTCGAGACGGCCCTGCGCGCCCCGCACCTCGACGCCGCCGTCGACGTCCTCGCTCGGCGCCGTGTAGGAGAGCTCCTGCTGCGGCGGCTGCGCGGGCTGAAGGCCCTGCGCCTCGACCTGCGCGCCGCCCGTCACCTCGACCTCGAGGTTGAACAGGAAGCCGACGGCCTCCTCGCGGATCTGCCCCATCATCGACTGGAACATCGCGTAGCCCTCGCGCTGGTACTCGACGAGCGGATCGCGCTGCGCCATCGCGCGGAGGCCGATGCCGTCCTTGAGGTAGTCCATCTCGTAGAGGTGGTCCCGCCAGCGACGGTCGATGACCGAGAGCACGACGCGTCGCTCGAGCTCGCGCATCGCCTCGGCGCCGAGCTTCGCCTCGCGGTTCCGATAGGCGACCTTCGCGTCGGAGACCAGCTCGCGCTTGAGGACGCCGACCGTCAGCCTGCCCCCGGACTCCTCGAGCACCTCCTCGGGCGTGATCGACACGGGGAACAGCGTCCGCAGCTCGGTCCACAGCGCGTCGAGGTCCCACGTCTCCGGCGAGCCCTCCCCGGCCCGGGAGTCGACGACATCGCCGACGACCTGCTCGAGGAAGGACTGCGCCCGCTCCTGCAGGTCGTCGCCCTCGAGGATGTGCCGGCGGTCGCCGTAGATCGCCTCGCGCTGCCGGTTGAGGACGTCGTCGTACTTGAGGACGTTCTTGCGGATCTCCGCGTTGCGCGCCTCGACCTGCGACTGGGCGCTGCGGATCGCTCTGGAGACCATCTTCGACTCGATCGCGACGTCGTCGGGCGCGCCGCGCATGAGCACCTCGGCGGCGCCGGCGTTGAACAGCCGCATCAGGTCGTCCTGCAGGCTCAGGTAGAAGCGCGACTCGCCCGGGTCGCCCTGGCGCCCCGAGCGGCCGCGGAGCTGGTTGTCGATGCGCCGCGACTCGTGCCGCTCGGTGCCGACGACGTAGAGGCCGCCCGCCTCGCGCACCCGCTCCGCCTCGGCCTCGATCTCGGCCTTGACCGCGTCGAAGACGGCGTCCCACTCCCGCTCGTACTCCTCCGGCGTCTCCACGGGCGAGAGACCGCGGTCGTGCATCTGCTGGACGGCGATGAACTCGGCGTTGCCGCCGAGCATGATGTCGGTGCCTCGTCCGGCCATGTTCGTCGCGACGGTCACCGCGCCGAGCCGCCCCGCCTGGGCGACGATCGCCGCCTCGCGCGCGTGGTTCTTCGCGTTCAGGACCTCGTGCTTGACGCCCTTCTTGGCGAGCAGCTTGGAGAGCAGCTCCGACTTCTCGACGGAGGTGGTGCCGGCGAGCACCGGCTGGCCCTTCGCGTGGCGCTCCGCGATGTCCTCGACGACCATCTCGAACTTCGCCTGCTCGTTCTTGTAGATGAGGTCGGACTGGTCGATGCGGATCATCGGCCTGTTCGTCGGGATCGGGACGACGCCGAGCTTGTAGGTCGACATGAACTCGGCGGCCTCGGTCTCCGCCGTGCCGGTCATGCCGGAGAGCTTCCCGTAGAGGCGGAAGTAGTTCTGCAGCGTGACGGTCGCGAGCGTCTGGTTCTCCGCCTTGACCTCGACGCCCTCCTTCGCCTCGATCGCCTGGTGAATGCCCTCGTTGTAGCGTCGGCCCGCGAGGATGCGGCCGGTGTGCTCGTCGACGATGAGCACCTCGCCGTTCATCACGACGTAGTCCTTGTCGCGCTTGAAGAGGGCGCGCGCCTTGATCGCGTTGTTGAGGAACGAGATGAGCGGTGTGTTCGCGGACTCGTACAGGTTGTCGATGCCGAGGTGGTCCTCGACCTTCTCGATCCCGGGCTCGAGGACCCCGATCGTGCGCTTCTTCTCGTCGACCTCGTAGTCCTCGCCCTCGACGAGCCGGGTCGCGATCCGGGCGAACTCGCCGAACCAGCGGTTCGCCTCGCCGGAGGCCGGGCCGGAGATGATGAGCGGCGTGCGGGCCTCGTCGATGAGGATCGAGTCGACCTCGTCGACGATCGCGAAGTGGTGCCCGCGCTGGACCATGTCGGCGGCCTGCCAGGCCATGTTGTCGCGGAGGTAGTCGAAGCCGAACTCGTTGTTCGTCCCGTAGGTGATGTCGGCGGCGTACTGCTCGCGGCGCTGCTGCGGCGTCTGGCCGGAGAGGATGCAGCCGGTCGTCATGCCGAGCGCCCGGTAGACGCGGCCCATCAGCTCCGACTGATAGCTCGCGAGGTAGTCGTTGACGGTGACGACGTGGACGCCCTCGCCGGGGATCGCGTTGAGGTAGGCGGCGAGCGTCGCGACGAGGGTCTTGCCCTCGCCGGTCTTCATCTCGGCGATGTTCCCGTGGTGGAGCGCCCCGCCGCCCATGAGCTGGACGTCGAAGTGGCGCATGCCGAGGGTGCGCTTCGCCGCCTCGCGGACCGCGGCGAAGGCCTCCGGCAGCAGGTCGTCGAGCGTCTCGCCCGCCGCGTAGCGGGCACGGAACTCGGCGGTCTCCTCGCGGAGCTCCTCGTCGGTGAGGTCCTCGAAGTGCTCCTCGAGGGCGTTCACCTGCTCGGCGTACTTCTCCAGCCTGCGAAGCGTGCGGCTCTCGCCGACACGCAGGACGCGTTCGAGCACGTTCGCCACGGATCAACTCCTCACGGTGGCGCGCCTGCGCCGATTCGGGAGTCTACCGGCTCGCCCTCCTGCGTCCCTGTGCCACGGCCTCGGCGGCGACCTCGGCCTCGAGGGCGATGACGCCGTAGGCCCAGCCCTTCCGCCGGTAGACGACGCTCGGGCGGTCGGTCTCGGCGTCGATGAACAGGAAGAAGTCGTGCCCGACGAGCTCCATGTGATCGACGGCGTCCTCGGCCGTCATCGTCGCCGCCGGGAAGAGCTTGCGGCGGATGACGACGGGCGACCACGCCTCCTCGGCCTCCGACTGGACGGGGATCGAGCCGGTCGCGACCGCCCGGATGACGTCGGCGCTCGCGGGCGTGATGCCGACGATGCTGAAGCCGTCGGTCGCCGCCTCGTGCAGCGACGGGGGCCGATGACGCCCCCGATGCACCTTGCGCCGGTCCTTGCCCTGCCGGATCCGCTCGACGAGCCGGGCGATGGCGAGGTCGAACGCGGCGTACTTGTCCGCGGCGCCGGCCTCGGCGCGGACGAGCGGTCCGGGGCCGACGAGCGTCAGCTCGACCCGGTCGTCGCCGGGCGACCCCCGGCCCGCGGCATGTCGCGTCACCTTGATGTCGAGGGCGATCGCCTTCGCGGCGAGCGAGGCGACCTTCTCGGCCTTCTCCGCGGCGTACTCGCGGAACCGGTCCGTGATGTCGAGGCCCCTGGCGGTGAGCGCGATGTCCATGCTGACCTCCTCGAAGCGCGTCGCCGGAGGGTCCAGCGCTCGCGCTGTGCCGCCACGGTAGACCCTCGTGCGGGAAAAGTCACGAACGGGTCACGGCGAGCGGCGGAACCTCCGGCGGATCCCCAGGGCGGTCACCGCGAGCATCGCCTCGACGATGATCCCGAACGTCATCTTCGAGGCCCCGGCGCGCCGCTCGACGAACTCGATGGGCACCTCCTCGACCCGGCCGCCCTGCTCGAGGACGCGCGCGGTCATGTCGACCTGGAAGTAGTAGCCGTGGGCGCGGACCTCCGAGAGGTCGAGCGCGCGGAGCGCCTCGGCGCGGTAGACGCGGTAGCCGGCGGTCGAGTCGGCGACGGGGATGCGCAGCATCCAGGCGGCGTACCGGTTCGCGGTGCGGCTCAGCCAGGTCCGACGGCGCGACCACGCGACGGTACGGCCGCCGGGGGTCCAGCGCGAGCCGATCACGAGGTCCGCACCGGCGCGCGCGGCGGCGAGCAGGGCGGGCAGCGTCTCGGGCGGATGCGAGCCGTCGGCGTCCATCTCGACGATCAGCCGGTGCCCGCGCTCGAGCGCGAGGGCGAAGCCGGCGCGATAGGCGCGGCCGAGCCCCTCCTTGCCCGCGCGGTGGAGGACCGAGACGAGGGGATCGGCGGCGGCGAGCTCCTCCGCGAGCTCACCCGTGCCGTCGGGACTCGCGTCGTCGATCACCAGGACGGCCGCCTCGGGCACGGCGGAGCGGACACGGCCCACGATGCCCGGCAGGCTCTCCGACTCGTTGTACGTCGGCACCAGGACGACGACCTCGGCGGCGGGAGCCCGCGCAGCCGAGTCGGTCATCGGACGATGCTACCGATCCGAGCCGAGCCTTCCGCGCGAGTCCCAGTCGGGCGCGCACGCGGCGACCGCCGCGACGACCGCGCCGCCCGCGGCGCGGATGGCCGCGGCGCAGTCGGCGAGCGTCGCGCCGGTCGTGACGACGTCGTCGACGAGGACGAAGCGGCGCCCGTCGAGCTGACGCCGCGCACGGAACCGGCCCTGCGCCGCGAGCCGGCCGGCGCGATCCAGCGCCTTCTGCGGGAGGGCCGACCGCCGCGCGACGAGCACCCGCGAGGCCGGCAGCCGCGCCGCGAGGAGGAGCTCTCGGACGGGATCGAGGCCGCGCCGCCGGAGCGCGGCCGCGCGGCTCGGCACCGGTGCGAGCTCGATCCCGGGGGTCGCGCCGGCGAGGGCCGCGCCGAGCGCGGCCGTCACCAGTCGCGCGAGCGGCCGCGCGGCATCGGTCCGCCCGTCGTTCTTGAGCGCGAGTATCGCTCCCCGGACGGGTCCCTCGTAGTCGGCGGCGGCCCAGACCGGCGCGCCGACCGGCGCGGCGCAGCGGACGGGCCACGGGCGACCCGGCGCGAGCGCCGGGCTGCAGTCGGCGCACAGCGATCGGTCGGGCCTCCCGCAGCCGAGGCACTCGACCGGCTGCACGACCGCCCAGGCGTCGAGCACCGCCTCCCGCACCGCCGCGCCCGCCGCACGAGCGAGGTCCGAGGCGCGCACCCGTCCAGCCTGCCCGCCATGCGCGCCGCCCGGCGCCGCGGAACGCGATCCCGTGCACTTCCGCCCCGCCGGCCCCGCTGTGCGGGATCGAGGAGGCCGCGGTCGATGGGCCCGCCGCGCGCTATTGCTGCACGCCGAGATAGCCGGCGGTGACGCCGGCCTCGGTCCAGCCGTCGCTGCCCCCCGGCGAGAGCACCAGACCGTCGGCGAGCGCGCGGATGCCGGCGACGCCCCCGCGCCCGCCGACCGCGACCCCGCCGGGCGGGAGGGCCCCGAGCGACTCCCCCGGCGCGCCGAGGCCGACGACTTGGGCGGTCCTGCCCACGGCGGCGTCCGCGACGACGACGAGGCTCCGGTCGTCGACCCAGGCGAGCGAGCCGATCGGTCCCGTCGCGGGCAGCTCGAGCGGCGGGTCGAGCGACGTCGGCGCGTCGCCGGAGCGGACGACGCCGAAGACGAGCAGCCGCGGACCGTCCGGACTGCGCAGCCCCACCGCGAGCCGGGTCGAGTCGCGCGAGAGGGCGAGGGCGACGACCGCGGCGTCCCCCGGGACGGCGCTCGTGACCAGGCCCGCCGCGGTGCCGTCCGGACCGAAGGCCTCGATGGGACTCCCGTCCCCCGCCGACCAGGTCCAGCCGAACTCGTCGAGCGAGGGCACGACCAGTCCGGGCCGGGTGTCGAGCACGGCCGGGACGCCGTCGGCGACGCGCCGGACCGAGCCGTCGGCGACGAGGTAGGCCGCCGAGGTCTGCGCCCGGTCGAGCGTGACGCCCACGGCGCCGTCGGCGACGACCGCCTCCGTGACGCCGGGGATCGGGACGATGCCGTTCGGGCTCGCGTGACCGAACTCGGTCGGGGTGCCGAGCAGCACGGAGCCGCTCGGCGCCGGGTCCCTCGTCGCGGCCGGGCCGGCCGCCTGGACGGGCAGCGGGATGCCCTCCGCCGTGATCGTCACGCTCGCGACGTCGAGGGTCGCGATCAACTGCTGGCGCATCCGGTCCAGGTCGCCCGGCGAGGCCGAGGCGATCTGCGGGCCGAGATCGACCTCCGCGCGACCGCCGCTCACCGTCACCGGCCGTGAGCCGAGCGTGGTGCCCGGCGGGAAGACGCTGACCACGGCGTGCGCGAGCCATTCGTCGGGGCCGGCGAGGAGCGCCGCGACGACGAGGCTCGGGGTGTTCTGCCGGGACGGGAACCAGCGCACGTCCGGCACCAGGTAGCGGCCCGACGGGTCGAAGAAGTACAGCGGATAGTCGGCGAACGCCCGCTCGAACGACACGTCGGCGAGCACGACGCCGTCCGGCGCGGCGCTGATCCGCCACTGGCCGTCGACCTGCGCGAACTCGAACTCGAGCGTGCGGGTGCCGGTGACGTCGGCCTCCCGGTATCGGCCGGCCGCGTCGACGGACGCCCGGGTCGGGAACGAGTACTCGATGACCGGCGCCGCCTCGGTGCCCACCTCCACGGGCACGGCCGCGTCGGTCCGGATGAGGACGCCGACGTACGGATCCCAGGCCATCGCGAGCTCCGCCGTGAGGAACTGGCGCGCGACCGCGTAGTCGGCCTGCGGCGAGCGCACCGCGCGCATGAAGCCCGCCAGGATGCCTGCCGGGTCGGCGTCGGGGACCGGGCCGTTCGGCGTGACGACGTAGTCGGGGTCGATCGCGTCGACCGCCGGGCCGGCGATCACCGGCCCGGTCGTCGGGATCCCGCCGCAGCCGGCGAGCGCGAGGGCCGCGCCGAGCGCGACGGCGAGCGCACGGGAGGCGCGCGTCACGGCGTTCATCGGGCCCCCTCCCGCTCCGCGTCCTGCGTCGGCGTCGGCGCCGTCCGCGCGATCGACTCCGACTCGGCGTCGGGCGGCAGCGCGAGCGGCGAGCCGCGGAGCACATCCCCGCGACGACGCGGGACGGTCAGCCGGAAGCAGGAGCCCTCTCCCGGCGCGCTCCACGCCTCGAGCCAGCCGCCGTGCAGCGCCGCGTCCTCGAGCGAGATCGCCAGGCCGAGGCCCGAGCCGCCCGTCGTGCGCTGTCGTGACGGGTCGGCGCGCCAGAACCGGTCGAACACCCGCTCGAGGTCCTCCACCGCGATGCCGACGCCGTAGTCGCGCACCGCGATCGCGGCGGCATGCGCGTCGGAGTCCACCCAGACCTCGATCGGCCGGCCCTCGCCGTGGTCGATCGCGTTCCCGATCAGGTTCATGACGATGCGCCGGATGCGGCGCGCGTCGATCTCCGCCTCGAAGTGCCCGCCCTCCGCGATGAGCACCAGCTCGGAGCCGCGCGACTCGGCGAGCGCGGTCATCCCGGCCACGGTGTCCTCGGCGAGCCGCGCGAGGTTCACCCGGTCGACCTCCATCTCGACCGCGCCCGCGTCGAAGCGCGACATCTCGAGCAGGTCGCTGAGCAGCTCCTCGAAGCGCTGGATCTGGGTGTGCAGCAGCTCGACCGTCCGCGCGGTCTCCGGGTCGAAGCGGTCGGTCCGGTCGCGGAGCACGTCGCCGGCGAGCCGGATCGTCGTCAGCGGCGTGCGCAGCTCGTGCGAGACGTCGGAGACGAAGCGCTGCTGCACGGTCGAGAGCTCGGCGAGCCGGGTGATCTGGCCGCGCAGGCTCTCCGCCATGCCGTTGAAGGAGCGGGCGAGCGTCGCGAGCACGTCGTCGCCCTTCACCGGCAGCCGGACGTCGAGCTCGCCGGCCGCGAGCCGGCGGCTCGTCTGCGCGGCGACGTGGACGGGGCCGACGACGAGCCGGACCACCAGGAGCGTCACCGCGCCGATGAGCAGGATGATCGCGAGCCCGGCCCCGGCGAGCGCGAACTGGATCGTGGAGAGCGTCTGCTGGGTGTCGGTGATGTCGTACACGAGGTAGAGCTCGTAGCGCACGCCCTGGATCTCGACCGTCGAGCCGGTCACGATCGCGGGCGAGAGCACGCCGTCCGCGCGCGGGATGCCCGTCGACTGGGAGTGGACGCGGCCCTCGGTGTCCGCGTCGACGGCGGCGCGCATCGCCGGGGAGACGACCTCGTCGACGACGCCGTCGAGGACGGGCGCCGCGAGCTCGGCGAACTCGCCCGGGAGCGTCTGGCCCGGCGCGGGCAGCAGCGCGTAGGAGGTCGCGTCCGAGGTGGTCGCGGCGGCCGTCGCCGCGGCCCGGACCCCCTCGTAGAGGATCGCGTCGACGTCCGGGTTCGGCTGGCCGGCCGACGCGTCGAAGAAGCGCTGGGCGGAGACCGTCGCGCTCTGGCTCAGCGTGACCAGCTGGTCGCGCCGGTCGTCGAGCAGGCTCTGCCGGATGCTCAGGTCGATGGCGATGCCGACGCCGACGACCGCGACCGCGGAGAGCACGACGGTCATCGTGATCGTGCGGAGGGCCAGCGAGGAACGCCAGAGCCGGGCGATGCGCCGCCACCAGCCTCGGGGATCGAGCCACCGCAGCACGTGCATGCGGCCGCGCTCAGCTCCCCGCGCGGTAGCCGACCCCGCGGACCGTCATGACGAGCTTCGGGTTGTCCGGGTCCTCCTCGATCTTCGCGCGGAGCCGTTGGACGTGGACGTTGACGAGCCGGGTGTCCGCCTTGTACTGGTAGCCCCAGACCTGGTCGAGCAGCATCTCGCGGGTGAACACCTGCTCCGGCTTCAGCGCGAGCGCGAGCAGCAGCTCGAACTCGAGCGGCGTCAGGCCGATCCGGGTGTCGCCGCGGCGCACCTCGTGGCCGACCACGTCGAGCTCGAGGTCGCCGATCCGCACGATGTCGCTCGACGGCCGCGTCACGGGCCGCAGCCGGGTGCGGATCCGCGCGATCAGCTCCTTGGTGTTGAACGGCTTCGCCACGTAGTCGTCGGCACCCGCCTCCAGCCCGGCGACGACGTCGATGGTGTCCGTCTTCGCCGTGAGCATGATGATCGGGACGCCCGACTCCTCGCGGATCCGCGAGCACACCTCGACCCCGTCGAGCCCGGGGAGCATGACGTCGAGCAGCACCAGATCCGGCCGCTCGGCGTGGAAGGCGTCGAGCGCCCTCGCGCCGTCGGCGCAGAACGCGACGTCGTACTCCTCGGCGCGCAGGACGATGCCCATCATCTCCGCGAGGGCGGGATCGTCGTCGATCACCAGGATGCGTGCGTTCACCGTGCCCTCACAGTCCCCGGAGGTCCACTGGACCTCCAGGCAAGTTCGCACCAGCGTAGCCGAGTGAGCATGATGGGACGTGAAGGGGGCAGCGAATGAGCGACGATCGGACGCCGTGGGCGTCGCCCGGGGGCGCCGCGCCGGGCGGGCCCGTCCCCCCGTCCCAGCCGCGCTACGGGGAGATCGCCCCGCCCGGCTGGACACCGCCCCCGCAGCAGCCCTGGCCGCAGCAGGGCTGGACGCCCCCGCCGAAGCCGGGGCTCATCCCGCTGCGCCCCCTCAACGTCGGCGACATCACCGGCGCGGCCTTCCAGGTGATCCGGCGCAACCCGCGGCCCACGTTCGGCTTCGCGCTCGTCATCAGCCTCGTCGTCGGCGTCGTCGCGGCGGGCATCGTCGCGCTCGTGACCTGGTCCGCGCTGTCCCGGATCGACATGGCGGCGAGCGAGGACGTCGACGCGATCCGCGCGGGCAGCGTGCTGCTCATCGCGCTCTCGGCGTTCGTCGCCGCGCTCGTCCAGCTCGCGGTCTCCGCGATCCCGCAGGGCGTCGTCTCGCTCGAGGTGGCCCGCGGCGCGCTCGGCGAGCGGCTCACGCTGCCCCAGCTGTGGCGGCGGGTCCGCGGCCGGATCGGCGCGCTCATCGCCTGGGCGCTCCTCCTCGGCGGCGCGCTCGTCGTGCTCGTGCTCGTCGTCGCGCTGCCGCTCGTGCAGCTCGCGGTGGGCGGCGGGGTGCAGGGGACGCTCGCCGCGGTCGGCATCGGGCTGCTCGTCGGCCTCGGGGTGCTCGCCCTCTCCATCTGGATCGGCACGAAGCTCGAGTTCGTCCCGCCGCTCATCCTCATCGAGCGGCTGCCGATCGGCGCCGCGATGCGGAGATCCTGGCGGCTGACGCGCGGCAGCTTCTGGCGGATCTTCGGCATCACCCTGCTCGTCAACCTCATCGTGCAGGTCGCGGCGCAGATCGTGACGACGCCGATCACCTTCATCGGCGGGATGCTGAGCGTGGTCGTGAACCCCAATCAGACCGAGGACGCGCTGAGCACGACGTCGATCGTCCTCGGGATCGTCGCGCTGCTCGTCGGGATCGTGCTCAACGCGGTCATCATCGTCGCGCAGTCGGCGGTGCCGACGCTGCTCTACCTCGACATCCGGATGCGTCGCGAGGGACTCGACGTCGCGATGCAGCGCTACACCGAGGAGCACGCGGCCGGCCGGCAGGCCGAGGACCCGTTCGGGTGATCCCGCTCCCGCTCGACGTGCCCGTCGACCCGGCACCGCCCGAGGCGACGCGGTGGCTGCTCGACGAGCTCGGCCGGCCCGAGTACCAGCAGGCGAAGCCGACGCTGGTGGACATCATCGGCCAGGCGCTCGCCGAGTGGTTCGACGCGCTGTTCTCCGGCGAGGGCGGGGCGCCGCCCTTGCTCGCCATCGCGCTCGCCCTCGTCGTCGTCGCCGCGATCGTCGTCCTCGGCGCCGTCTTCGGCGGTCGGGTGCGCCTCGATCGCCGGGCGGCGGCGCACCTCGAGCTGTTCGGCGCGGCGGACGCGCGCTCGGCCCGCGAGCTGCGCGCGGCGGCGGCCGCCGCGGCGAGGCGGGCGGACTGGGCGACGGCGACCGCCGAGGCGTACCGCGCGATCGCGCGGGAGGCGGCCGAGCGGGAGGCGGTGGTCGTCGTGCCGGGCCTCACCGCGCGCGGCTTCGCGGCGCGCGCCGCCGCCGCGTTCCCGGGCGAGGCGGAGGCGCTCGCGACGGCGGCGACCGCGTTCGACGAGGTCCGCTATCTGGGCTCGCCGGGCTCCGAGGCCGCCTATCGCGAGCTCGCCGCGCTCGATGCGCGGATCGCGGCGGCTCGGCCGGTCGGGGCGGCGCCGTCGGTCGGGGCCGCGCCGTGACGCGCGTCGCGACGGCCGAGGTCACGACCCCTCGAGCGCGGGACGTGCTACGGCGCTGGCCGTTCTGGATCGCCGTCGCCGTCATCGCGATCGCCGCCGCGATCATCGCGTTCGTCACGGGCGGCACGGCGAGCCAGGGCGTCCCGCTCGCCCCGACGAACGCGGCGCCCGGCGGCGCGCGGGCCCTAGCGGAGGTGCTGCGCGCCCAGGGCGTCGACATCATCGTCCCGGACCAGCTCGACGAGGCGATCACGGCGGCGCCCGGCGCGACGCTGCTGCTACACGACCCCGACGGGATCCTCGACGAGGCAGCGCTCGACCGGCTCGAGACCGCGGGCGCGGCGCGGGTCGTCCTCGTCGACCCGCACGACTCGGTGCTCATGGCACTCGCGCCCGAGGTCATGCCGAGCGGCGGGACGGCCGAGCCGGCCCAGGCCGACTGCGGCGTGCCGCTCGTCGAGCGGGCCGGCACGATCGCCGGCGAGTCCCGGCTCTACCGCGTCACGGGCGACGCCCAGGGGTGCTGGGGCGCCGGCGGCGACGACTACCGCGTCGCGGTCGCCGACGGCGGCCGCCTCATCGTGACCGGCACGACGGGCGCGCTCAGCAACGAGCAGATCGTGCTCGCCGGCAACGCCGCGTTCGCCCTCGGGCTGCTCGGCGAGCACGAACGGCTCGTCTGGTTCCATCCGACGCTCGCCGACGCCGCGACGTCCGCGCCCCCGACGATCGGCAGCCTCTCCCCCGCCTGGGTCGTCCCCTTCGCCCTGCTCGGCGTCGCCGTCTTCCTCGCCGCCGCCGTCTGGCGCGGCCGGCGGCTCGGCGCGCTCGTCGTCGAGCCGCTGCCCGCGGTGGTGCGCGCCGACGAGACCATGCGCGGACGCGCCCGGCTCTACGCCCACGCCGGCGCACGGCTCCGCGCCGCCGACGCGCTCCGGCTCGGCGCGCTCGACCGGATCGCCGGCGTGCTCGGCCTGCCGTCCTCGGCGACCGTGGATGCGATCGCGGACGCGGTGGCGGCGCTGCTCGGGCGACCCCGCTCGGCGCTCCTCGCCCTGCTCCGCGACGAGGAGCCGCGCCGCGACCGCGAGCTCGTCCGGCTCGCGAACGACCTCCGCGCCCTCGAGCTCGAGGTGCGAGAGACCCTCGGCCGGCGAGGCGGTGCATAGGATCGCTCCATGGCAATCGGCGATGAGCGCGTGCTCGTGGTCATCCCGGCGTTCAACGAGGAGCTGAGCGTCGCCGATGTCGTCGCGGAGGTGCGGCGGAAGTCCCCGTTCTGCGATGTGCTCGTCGTTGACGACGGCTCGACGGACGCGACCTCGATCCGCGCTGCCGAGGCCGGCGCGCTCGTCGCGACGCTGCCGTTCAATCTCGGCGTCGGCGGCGCGATGCGCACCGGCTACCGGTTCGCATTCCAGCACGGCTACGACATCGCGATCCAGGTCGATGCGGACGGACAGCACGATCCGGCGAGCATTCCCGCGCTCGTGGCGGCCCTCGGCGCCGGCGACGGCGCCGATCTCGTGCTCGGTGCACGGTTCGCCGGGGAGGGCGACTATCGCGTGCGCGGGCCGCGAGCATGGGCGATGCGCGTGCTCGCGGCGATCCTGAGCCGGTCCGCGCGCACGCGGCTCACCGACACGACCTCCGGCTTCCGCGCCGCCGGGCGGCGGGCGATCGCGCTCTTCGCCGAGCACTACCCGGCCGAGTACCTCGGCGACACGATCGAGGCGCTCGTCATCGCCTCGCGCCGCGGCCTCGTCATCCGGCAGGTGCCCGTCGCGATGCGGGCGCGCGTGGCGGGAACGCCGTCGCACGGCTTCGCGAAGTCGGCGATCTACCTCGCTCGGGCGGGGATCGCCCTCGTCTTCGCCTACCTTCGTCCCAGGTCCGCCTACCGGGAGGCACTGCCAGCGTGAACGTGACGACCTACGTCTTCGGCATCGTCGCGGCGGCGCTCGTGCTCATCGTCGTGATCGACCTGCTGCGGCGCCGACGACTCCGCGAGCGCCATGCGGTCTGGTGGCTGGTGGCCGGCACCGTCGCCCTCGTCCTCGCGGTCTTCCCCGCGATCCTCGACTGGCTCGCCGGACTCCTCGGGATCGCGCTTCCCGTCAATCTCGTGTTCTTCGGCAGCATCGCCGTCCTCTTCCTCGTCGCGCTCCAGGCGAGCTCGGAGCTCACGAAGCTCGAGGACCAGACCCGGACGCTCGCCGAGCGGGTCGCGCTCCTTCAGCTCGAGCTCGACCGCCTCCGCGAGGAGCGCACGAAGGGCTGAGCGGCTCACCGGTCGGCATCGACGACCGTTCGGCGCGCATGCCACCGCGCCAGACCGACGCCATGGATGGCCAGGCCGACGATCGGACCGGCGAGCAAGGCGGCGACGAGGCGCGGGTCGAGCGGCATCGGCCAGGGCGGCAGCAGCACGGCGACCGTCACGAGTGCGGCGGCGACCCAGCCGAGGCTCTGCCACCAGTGCCGCGCGGCGGCCAGCAGCGCCGCGCCGGTCACGTAGAGACCGGCGACCAGCCCGCCCGAGACGACGACGAGACCGTAGACCTGGCCGGTCACGACGAGCGCCGGGGAGAACACCGTCTCGACGGCCCAGGGGCCGAGGAGCCAGGCCAGCACGGCGAGGACCACGACGCCGAGGCCGAGGACGCCGAGGACCGCGACCGTCCGGCGCCGGTCCGCGCCACCGCGGAAGCGGACGATGAGGAACGCTTGAAGACTGATCGCGACCGTGGCGATCGGCGAGCGCAGGATGGTCGCCGCGAAGATGAGGGGAGCGATCGACGCCGCGGTCGCCCCCGGGGCGAGCCCGACCAGCGCCGGCAGTCCCGTGCCGAGGAGTGCGGCGGAGGCGGCGCCGGGCAGCGTCGACGCGATGTTGCCGACGAGCATCCGGGTCGGCACGTCGAACCGGATGCGAGCGACGATCCGGCGTCGGGCGACGAGCCAGGTCACGACCGGGCCGAGGACGAACGGTGCCGCGACGAGCCAGGCGATGGTCGCGGCATCCGTCCCGAGCAGGAGGGCCGGCACGACGAGCACGACGCGCAGCACCGCGTCCACGAGGATCGCCAGGCCGACGAGCCCCCAGAGGCGAAGCCCGGAGAGCACGCCGCCGATGGTCGCGGCGAGCACGTATCCCGCGATCGCGAGCAGGAACGGCCAGATCAGCGCCGGCACCGCACCGCCGAAGAGCGCGGGTCCGGCGAACGCCATGACCAGCGCACCGGCCACCACGGCTGCCGCGAGCGTCCATAACGTGAACGCGCGGAGCATGGGCCCCGGACCGGGGGACTCCGGCGGCGCCTCGATCGTGGCGCGGCTCACCTCGTTCTGCACGGCGGCGAGACTCGCCGTGACGAAGTAGGTCACCGACCAGAAGACGGCGAACGCGGCGTACTCCTCGATCCGCAGCACCGCCGGCGCGATGAGCGAGATGAGGTAGGCGCCCACGCCGGCGACGACCGTCGCAGCGAGAATCGGGAGCGTCCCGCCGAGCCGCGCGACCGACCGACCCGATGCCGCGTCCACCGGACACACGATAGCCGGGCGGGCCTGGCACGCTCGAATAGACTCGCTCGCATGACCCGGGAGCGACGCGTCGGCCGGTTCCTGGTCTGGATCGCGGGCTTCGCGCTCGCCGCCGTGTCGCTCCTCGGATGGGCCTACGCGTCCGCGCCCGGCTCGAGCCCGGACGACGACTTCCATCTCGCGAGCATCTGGTGCGGCGTCGGCGAGCGCGCGGGCCTGTGCGAGCAGGCGCCGATCCAGGACCAGCGGCTGATCCCGGCCGATGTGCTCGGGGCGACCTGCCATGTCCGCGACGAGGATTCCAGCGCCGCGTGCATCATCGTCGAGGACGCGCGCGCAATGGTCCCGACCGATCGCGGCAACTTCGACGGCCTGTACCCGCCCGTGTTCTACGCGGTGACGGGCATCTTCGCGAGCGACGACGTCTGGGGCTCGATCGCGGGCATCCGGCTCTTCAACGGCTTGGTCTTCCTGGTGTTCCTCGGCGCGCTCCTCCTGTTCTCGCCCCGTTGGGCCCGCGCACCGGCGACGCTCATCCCGATCGTCACGCTCGTGCCGCTCGGCCTCTACCTGGTCGCGTCCGTCAACCCGAGCAGCTGGGCGATCACCTCGGCGCTCGTCGTGACGTGCGCGCTCCTCCTCATCCCGGGATCCGACGGAGCGCGGCGGATCGGGCTCGTCGCCGTGGCGGTGCTCGGCACCGCGCTCGGGGCCGGTGCCAGGGCGGACGCCGGGCTCTACGCGGTGCTCGCCGTCGTCGTCGCGCTCGTCCTCGGACTGCGACGAGCGCGTTCCGCGTGGTGGCTCGTCGCCACGGGCGTCGCGATCGTCGTGATCGCCGCGCTGTCCTACCTCGGTGCGGGTCAATCGTCCGCGGCGACGGAGGGGCTCATGGGCAGGCCGCCCGCCAGCCTCTCCGACGCGCTCTTCCTCTTCGCGACGAACTTCTTCGAGATCCCGCAGCTGTGGGCGGGGGTCTTCGGATACTGGGATCTCGGCTGGTTCGACCTGCCGCTCAAGAGCTTCGTGTGGGTCATCGGCTGGGCGGTGTTCGCGATCGCGCTCTGGGTCGGCCTGCGACGCATCGGACCGCGCAAGGCCGTCGCGCTCGGCATCGCGTTCGCCGCCGTCTGGGGTTACCCGCTGTTGCTGCACGTCCAGTCGCAGACCTATGTCGGCTCGTTCGTGCAGCCGCGGTACGTGCTGCCAGGCATGATCATCCTCATCGTCGTCGCCCTGCTCGACGAGCCGACGACGCTGCGGCTCGCGGACCATGGGGCGGCGCAGCGCTGGATCGTCGTCCTCGGCCTGGGGATCGCGAACGCCCTCGCGCTGTTCTCGGTCATCCGGCGCTACGTCACGGGGAACGATGCGGGGGGCCTGGACCTCGATGCCGGCATCGAGTGGTGGTGGACCGAGTCGCCCGCGTTCTCGCCGATGGTCGTGTGGGCACTCGGATCGGCCGCGTTCGCGGCGCTGCTCGTCCTCGTGCTCGGTCGCCGTCCTCGGGCGGTCGCTAGTCTCGAAGCATGACCGACCCCAGACCGGCGTTCGATCGTCTCAGGAACGAGGTCGGGAAGGCGGTCGTCGGTCAGGACGCCGCCGTCTCGGGGCTCGCCGTCGCGCTCCTGGCCGGAGGGCACGTCCTGCTCGAGGGCGTGCCGGGCGTCGCGAAGACGCTGCTCGTCCGCGCGCTCGCGCGGGCGACGAGCCTCACCGCCCGCCGCGTGCAGTTCACGCCCGATCTGATGCCGGGGGACGTCACGGGCTCGCTCGTCTACGACGCGAAGGCCGGCGACTTCGAGTTCCGCGAGGGCCCCGTCTTCACGAACCTGCTGCTCGCCGACGAGATCAACCGCACGCCGCCGAAGACCCAGTCGGCGCTGCTCGAGGCGATGGAGGAGCGGCAGGTGACGGTCGACGGCGTCTCTCGGCCGCTGCCGGACCCGTTCCTCGTCGCGGCGACGATGAACCCGATCGAGTACGAGGGCACCTACACGCTGCCCGAGGCGCAGCTCGACCGCTTCCTGCTCAAGATCGTGCTCGACCTGCCGGGGCGGGACGAGGAGCTCGAGGTGCTCTCGCGGCACTCCGCGGGCTTCGACCCGCGCGACCTGGCGGCCGCCGGGGTGGAGCCGGTGCTCGACGCGGCGACCATCGCGGAGGGCCGCCGACTGGTCCGCGCGGTCGGCGCGGCGCCCGACGTCCTCGGCTACGCCGTCGACCTCGCGCGGGCGACGCGCCTCTCCCCCTCCGTCAAGCTCGGCGTCTCCCCGCGCGGCTCGACAGCCCTGCTCGCGGCCGCGAAGGCCTGGGCGTGGCTGAGCGGCTACGAGTCGGTGACGCCGGACCACCTGCAGGCGATGCTGCTGCCGGTCTGGCGGCACCGCGTCGAGCTGCGGCCCGAGGCCGAGCTCGAGGGCGTCACCGCGGATGCGATCCTCGGCGCCGTCCTGCAGCAGGTCCAGGTCCCCCTGTGACCACTCCTTTTTCAGGCGTGGCGCGGCGTTCTCAGGCCAGCGGGCGCCGGGGGCCCCGCGCCACGCCTGAGAACGCCGCGAGAGGCCTGAAAAGGGCGGGGGGCTGATGGCGATCAGCGGATGGTTCGTGCTCGTGCTCGCCGTCGGCGCGGTGCCGCTCATCGCGATCGGCGAGTGGTGGGTGCTGCCGGCTTGGATCGCCTGCTGCCTGCTGCTCGGGGCGCTGGACCTGCTGCTGGCAGCCTCGCCGCGAGCGGTGCGCGTCGACCGCGAGGTGCCCGCCCGGGTGCGCCTCGGCGACTCGGTGCGGGCGACCGTCCGGATCCAGAACGCGGGCCGGCGGACCATGCGCGCGCTGGTCCGGGACGGCTGGCCGCCGTCGGTGCAGGCACGTCCGGGGCGACACCGCGTCGTGGTCCCTCCTGGCGAGCGCCGCACGCTCACCGCCTCGCTGACGCCCTTCCGCCGCGGCTCGCGCCCGGCCGCCGACGTGACGATCCGCTCGTTCGGTCCGATGCGACTCGCGGCGAGACAGGCCTCGCTCCGCGCCCCGGCCACGCTGCTCGTGCTGCCGCCGTTCCATGCGCGACGCCACCTCCCGTCGCGGCTCGCGCGGCTCCGCGAGCTGGACGGCTCGACGAGCGTGATGGTGCGCGGGCAGGGCACCGAGTTCGACTCGCTCCGCGGCTACGTCCGCGGCGACGACGTCCGGTCCATCGACTGGCGGGCCTCCGCCCGGCGCCCGACCGCGCTCGCCGACCGCGGCGATCCGGACCTCGTCGTGCGCACCTGGCGTCCGGAGCGCGACCGCCGCGTCGTCGTCATCGTCGACTCGGGCCGGACGGCGGCCGCCCGCGTCGGCGACGAGACGCGTCTGGACACCGGCTACGAGTCGGCGCTGCTGCTCGGCGCGCTCGCCTCCGCGGGCGGCGACCGGGTCGATCTCGTCATCCACGACCGTCGGGTGCGCGGGCGCGTCCAGGGCGCGACGGGCGCGGCGCTGCTCTCGCGCATGGTCGACGCGATGGCCGCGGTCGAGCCGGAGCTGCTCGAGTCCGACTGGACGGCGCTGCCCGGCCTGGTGCGGTCGGCGACCAGCCATCGCGCGCTCGTGGTGCTCGCGACGACGCCCGAGTCGCCCGCCGCGGCACGTGGCCTGCTCGCGGTGCTGCCCGAGCTCGCCCGGAAGCATCTCGTGCTCGTGGCGGCCGTCGAGGACCCCGCGGTCGCGGCGGCGACGAGCGAACGGGCACGGCCCTCCGAGGTCTACCTCGCCGCCGCCGCGGAGCGGGCGCTCGCGGACCGGACCGCGCTCGCCGCCGCCGTCCGACGGCTCGGCGGCGACTGGGTCTCGGGTCCACCCGCCGAGCTGCCGCCCGCCGTCGCCGACCGCTACCTCGACTACAAGGCATCCGGACGCTTGTGAGGCGGCACGCCGACCGTTAGCGTGGGCGCGAACGCCGCGTACCCGGGCGGCACGGAATGGAGTGCACCATGACGACTCCCGAGCCGACCACCCCCGTGGTCCCGGCCCCGACCGCCGCCCAGCGGCACGCCGCCGAGTTCCTCGGCACCTTCCTGCTCGTCTTCGGCTCGATCGGCACCGCGCTCTTCGCCGGCGACACGGTGGGTCACCTCGGCATCGCGCTCGCCTTCGGCCTCACGCTGTTCGCGGGCATCGCCGCCTGGGGGGCGCTGTCCGGCGGCCACTTCAACCCGGCGGTCACGCTCGGCCTCGCCGCGGCGGGGCGCTTCGAATGGCGCGCGGTGCCGGGCTATCTCCTCGCACAGCTCGTCGGCGGCGCCGCCGCGACCTCGGCGCTGTTCCTGATCGGCCTCGCCGGACCCGAGGGCTGGCTCCAGGGGGCCCAGTCGTCCGGCTTCGCGAGCAACGGCTTCGGCGACGCCTCGCCGGAGGGCTTCGGCCTGGGCGCGGCGATCGCGATCGAGGTCGTGCTCACGGCGTTCTTCGTCCTGGTCATCCTCGGCGTCACGCACGCGCTGCGCGGCACCGTGCTCGCGGGCCTCGCGATCGGGCTCATGCTCACGCTCATCCACCTGGTCTCGATCCCGATCGACAACACCTCGGTGAACCCCGCCCGCTCCATCGCGACCGCGATCTACGGCGGCGCCGAGCCGCTGACCCAGCTATGGGTGTTCATCGTGTTCCCGCTGGTCGGCGGGCTCCTCGGCGGATGGCTGCACCGGGGGCTGTTCGAGCGCCGCGCCGCCTGAGCGACCGGCTACGCCCTGTCCGCCCGCCAGCCCGCGGTGAGGCGGCGCGCGCTACGCGCTCTGGCTGCGGAACCCCAGCTGGAACTCCGACGCCTCGGCGGACTCGCGCTGCAGCTTGCCGCTGATCGAGCGCGCCGTCTTCATGAGCTCCACGGCGACGGCTCGAACGTTGACGCCCGTCTCCGCGACCGCTGAGACGGCCGCGACGCCGATGCCGTTCGCATCCAGCACCGGCGCGGCAATCGTGACCCAGCCCGGACGGGACTCCTCGATGGCGGCGCCCCAGCCTCGCTCCCGCACCATCGCGAGGTGGCGTCGGAACTCCTGCGGATCGGTGATCGTCCGAGAGGTTCGCGCGACCAGCGGCTTCTCGAGATACGCCTCGAGCCGCGACTCGGGCCCGAAGGCGAGGAGCGTCTTGCCGCTGCCGGTCGCGTGCAGATGGGTCCAGAATGCGACCCCGCTGCGACGCAGCATCAGATTGCAGCTGGAGTCGCGAACGTACTCGATCCGCATGACCGTGAGGTCGTCGGTCATCACCTGCAGCGTCACATACTCGTGGATCACGGCGAACAGCTGCTCGAGATGCGGCCGTGCGATACGTGACAGCCGCTTGTACGGCGAGACCTGCTGACTGAGCGCGAAGAACCTCGGGTTGAGCCTGAACCCGCGATCCCCGTGGTCGAGGAAGCCATTGGTCACCAGCGACATCGCCAGCCGATAGACCGTCGGCTTCGGAAGCCCGGTCCGCACGACGATCTCGCCGAGCGTGAGGGGCCGATCGTCGACGAACGCGCCGATGATGGCGAAGCTCCGCATCACCACCGACTCGCGCCCGCCGCTCATCTGCTCGTTCTCACTCAACATCGAGCTGGACTCCCTTGTCAGCTACCCGGCCGGACGACCGTTCCAATGGACTGCACGATAACTCCGCGGAATTCGTTGCCGCAACACGGCACGCGACGATCCGGCCCGCATGGAGGGGCCCCTCAGACGGCCCCTTCGGCGCGCAAGCCGTCGAGGTCGAGGCCGAGCCAGTCGCGATACACGGACTCGTTCGCGGTCCCGAGGGCGCCGCCCGCCTGCTCGACCCTGATCCCCGAGCGCGAGAAGCGCGCGGCGGGCCGAGGCATCATGACGCTCCCTCCTTCGCCGTCGTCATAGGGGATCAGATCGCGGCGAGCCCGGAACAGCTCATCCGTGGCCACCTCGGCGACGCTGTTCACCGGGCTGCAGGGGATGTCCGCGGCGGTCAGCTCCTCGAGCGCGCTCGCGCGGGCCTTCTTCGACAGCCAGTCGCGAAGCGCCGTGCCGATCTCCGTGACGTCGCGCTCGCGGTCGCGATCCTGGTCGTCGAAGTAGCCGCGATCGAGCAGGAAACGGTCGATGAGCTCCAGCCGCTTGGCATCGATCGACACCACGAGGGCCCAGCTGCCGTCCGCGCATCGGCCGATGCAGCGCATGTTCCGCGAGCTGAAGTAGCCGCCCCGCACGGGCTGCCTCCCCGTCGCGTTGTAGTCCGTGATGCTCATCCCCATGAGGTAGAGCATGGGCGCGTACAGGGAGAGGTCGATCTCCTGCCCGAGTCCGGTCCGCTCCCGGTCGCGGAGCGCCATGAGCGTCGCGGCGACGGCGGTCATCGCCGCCATCTGGTCGGCGACCGGCTGTCCGGGCGGGGTCGGCCCGCCGTCCGGTTCGCCGGTGACCGCGGTCAGTCCGCTCAGCGCCTCGACCAGCGAGCCGTATCCGGGCCGATTGGCCCACGGGCCGTCCTGCCCGAAGCCGGAGACGTGCACCAGGATCAGGCCCGGGTTCTCCGCGGAGAGCGTCGCATAGTCGAGACCCCAGCGCGCGAACGTGCCCGGCCGGAAGTTCTCGATGATCACGTCGGCGCGCGAGGCGAGCCGACGGTAGGCGGCGGCGCCGGCCGGCGTCGAGAGGTTGCAGGTGATGCACTCCTTGTTCCGCGAGAAGAACTGCCACAGCCCCTTCGACTGGCGCCGGAAGTGCTCACCGGTCGGGTGCTCGACCTTGATCACCCGGGCGCCATAGTCCCCGAGCACCATCGCCGCCATCGGCCCCGCGATGACCGTCGCCGTGTCGAGGACCACGAGGTCCCCGAGCGGCGTCGGCGATCCCGCGTCGCTCGGAGGCTTCGAATCGTAGGTCTCAGTGACGGACATGGCCCTCCTCGGGGTCGTGCGGACGGTGATCAGGCATCGAGCGGCGATGGCGCCGCGCGGGTGAGCAGGGCGGCGTCGGCGACGAACCGGGCCTGGTACGCGCGGCGCGTCTGCACAGCATGGCGGATCGCCCGCGACGGGTTCGCGATGATGGCGCGGGCGAGCTCCTCGGCCACGGCGAGGTGCTCCCCAGGGGCGGCGACCGCGTTGATGGCGTCGCGCTCACGGAGCTCCTCGGCCGAGGCGAAGCGACCGGTCAGCGTCAGCTCGTCCGCGAACGAGGCGGAGCTGCGGAACGCCATGAGCGCCCAGAGGCTCGACGCGTAGAGGCCGCGCACGACCTCGGTCATCTGGAAGCGGGTGCCCGCCTCCGCGACGACGAGATCGCATCTCAGCGCCAGCACCATCCCGTAGCCGACCGCGTAGCCGTGCGGCGCGGCGATGATCGGCTTCCACTCGATGCCCTCCTCGAAGAGCTGGCGCCGGGGATCGGCGAGAGTGCGCGCCCGGCGCTCCTCCGCCGGAAGGCCGTGCCCGGCGGTGTCCGCTCCGCTGCAGAAGGCGCGACCCTCGCCGGAGAGGATGCCGATGTCCGCGGCGTCGTCGAGCTCGAGTCGGTGGAAGGCGGCGCGCAGCTCCTCGAGCATCTCGGGCGTCAGCGCATTGAGCTTCTCCGGCCGGCCGAGCGTGATCCGCGCGATCCGGTCGGACACCTCGTAGCGCACCGATCCCTGCGCGCCGCTCATGCCGGACCCCCGCCGGCGTGCCCGTGGGGGACGGCGCGACCCGTGAATCGGGGCTCGCGGCGCTCGCGGAACGAGGCGATGCCCTCGGCGACGTCGGGCTGCTCGTCGTTCCACATCGCCCACACGGCCGAGCGCGAGAGCACGTCGTCGAACGTCGAGGTCTGCGCGTCGTGCATGAGGGCCTTCGTGATCGCCACGGCGAGCGGCGCGCGGCCCGCGAGCGCCCGGGCGAACTCGAGCGTGCGGGCGAGGAGCCGGTCGTCGTCGACCACTTCGCTGACGATCCCCAGCTCGAACGCGCGGTCGGCCTCGTAGATCTCCCCGAGCCATGACATGCGCAGCGCCCGGTCGAGACCCATCGCTCTCGGGAACAGCCAGCTCCCCCCTTCGTCGGCGAAGAGCCCCACGTTGCCGCTGGCATCGCCGAGCCGGGCGCTGCGGGCGGCGATGCGGTAGTCGGCGGCGAGCGCGAACGCGAGGCCGCCCGAGATCGCGGGACCGTTCACCATCGCGATGACCGGCTTCTCGACGCCGCGGAACGCGGCGCAGACGCGGTGCGGACCGCGACTGAGGAGGCGCTGCGAGGCCATCCGGCTCTCGCCGCGGAGGATCTTCGTGCCGGCGATGGTGTCGCCGGCGGCGAGACCGGCCTTGATGTCCGCGCCCGAGCAGAAGCCGCGCCCCTCGCCGGTCACGATCAGCACCCGCAGGGCGTCGTCGACGGCGTACGACTCGACGGCCGCGACGATCTCCTGGCACATCTGGAGCGTGTAGGCGTTGAGGCGATCCGGCCGACGGAAGGTGAGCCGGGCGACGCCCTCCTCGACCGTCTCGACGGTGATGGTGTCCATCCGGGAGCTACCGTCCCTGGAACCGCGGCGTGCGCCGGCCCTCGCGCCAAGCCGCGTGCCCCTCCTGCGCATCGTCGGAGAGGAAGGTCAGCAGGCCGCGCATCTTGGTCGCGCGCCGGGTGATGTGATCGGCGATGCTGTCGCGCAGGTCGGCCTTGATGAGGCGCACCGACATCGGCGCGTTCGCGGCGAGCTTCGCCGCCCACGCGGTCGCGACCGGCATCAGCTCGTCGGCCGGCACCGTCACGTTGGCGAGCCCGATCTCCTCGGCCGTGCGCCCGTCGACGGGGTCGGCGAAGAGGCACATCTCGGTCGCCTTCGCGGTCCCGACGCGCAGCGCGAGGATGCCGATGCCGGGGAAGGCGGGGAAGATCCCCAGCTTCGCCATCGGGAAGCAGTACTTCGCCTCCTCGGACGAGACGACGAGGTCGGCGCAGAGCACCATGTTGAACCCGCCGCCGTAGGCGAGGCCGTTCACCGCGGCGATGACCGGCTTGGTCGAGTTCCACATCGCCTCGAGCAGGAGCTCCTCGTTCGCCATCGGCTCGAGGATGCGCTTGGGGCTCTTGATGCTCGTGTGCTTCTCGGGATCCTTGATGTACGCCCCGCCGCAGAACCCGCGACCGGTTCCCGTGATCACGATCACCCGGGCTGAGTCGTCGGTCTCGAGCTCGTGGAACGCTCGAGTCACATCCGCGAGAATGCCGTCCGACCACGAGTTGAGGTACTCGGGACGCTGCATCGTGATGATCGCGACCCCGTCGGCGATCTCGCAGGTGATGTTCTCGAACTCCATGGGGATCCTCTCCTCGGACGCCGACCGATCGGGCCGGACTCGCTTCCTGTCGGGCCGGAACGACAACCCGATGCCGGGCGGACCACGGCGACGTGGGCGGCCGGCTCAGCGATTGTGGAGTGGACCGCGGGGCGGAGGGAAACGCTGGTCTCGCGCGACGAGACTAGGGTTTGCCGGGGTCGAGGCGGCGAGCGTAGAACAGCATCACCGCCAGTCGGTGCACTCCATCTGGTGTCTCTTCGCGCTGTCGACCGCATGAGGAAGTGCGATCGAGGCCTCCACGCAGTCATGAAAGGCGTAGATCTTGTTGCCATCGAAGTCATCAAGAAGAGTTCTGGCTCTGTCCATGATCGCCGGTCTCGCGCTCGCGATCGCCGGATGCTCCTCCCAGCCGGACGCTCCGGCTCCCTCCGAGCCCTCGTCTGCCGACGGGGCGTGGGATGCCGAGCTCATCGAGCAGGCCAAGCAGGAGGGCGCATTCGTCATCTACGGGAACGCCGCGGCCGAGCAGGGCGAGGGGCTCACCGAGCAGTTCAAGCGGGACCTGGGCCTCGAGGGGATCCAGGTCGAGTACAACCGCTTCACCTCCGCGGAGCTGCTGCAGCGGTTCCAGACCGAGGCGGCCTCCGGTCACATCCTCGCGGACTTCATCCTGAACGCGTACCCCTCGCAGTTCACCGCTCCCGAGAACGCGGACTACTTCAAGACCCTGACGCCGGAGCTGCTCCCGGAGCTCGAGACCTACCAGGACATCGCACCCGAGAACGTCACGGAGACCGGCATCCGCTACAGCGTCACGCCGTTCGCCGTGCAGTACAACACGGACCTGCTCCAGGGCGACGACGTCCCCACGAAGTGGGAGGACTTCACCGACCCGAAGTTCAAGGGCCAGATCATCCTCAACGACCCGCGCACCAATCCGGCGTACAACGTCGAGCTGCACTACATCGCGGAGGAGCTGGGCGACGACTGGCTCCGGGCGATCGGGGACCTCGACTACCAGCTCACCGCCTCCGGGGTGACCGGCATCCAGCAGCTCGCCGCCGGCGGCGCGATGGTCATGTTCCCGACGCCGAACCAGGCGCAGACGCTCCCGGAGGGCGCACCCGTCGGCTTCATCGTGCCGGAGGGCGTCACCTTCGTCGCGGAGTCGTGGTTCGGCCTCACCGAGGACGCGGCGCATCCCGCGGTGGCGCAGCTGTACGCGAACTGGCTGCTGAGCAAGCAGTCCCGCGAGTTCGCGTGCGCCCAGAAGCAGTGGAACATGTCGATGAACGTGGACGGCATCCCCGGTGCCGAGGAATGCCCGGTGCGCACCGAGTTCCAGTCGATCACGGACACCGAGGAAGTGGCCAAGGTCGCGAGCTACCAGCAGCACATCTGGGACCTGCTCAAGCTGCAGTAGCCGGGGCGACGGGGCGAGAGAGCGAACGATATGACCACCATGCAGACGGCAGCACCGGTTCGACCGGTCCGGCGCAGCAGGCGGCTGACCCGCGGTCAGGCCGTCGGCTGGACCTTCAGCCTCCTCCTGATCGCGGTGCTGGTGTACCCCGTCGGCACGATGGTCTGGCGCGCTCTCGCCCCGCAGGGCACCCTCGACCTGGAGGGGGTCGCGGGCACGTTCACGGGATACGGCCTGTGGAACGCGACCCTGAACACGGTACTGGTCGCGGTGCCGGCCGCGCTGATCGCGACGCTGATCGGCGCGACCTTCGCCTGGCTCAACGAGCGCACCGACGCCGCCTTCGGGCCGCTCGGGCGGCTGCTGCCGATCCTCTCGATGCTGTTCCCCACGTTCGCCCTCGCCTTCGGCTGGCTCGTCGTCGGCGACCGGACGAGCGGATTCCTCCTGGGGGTGCTGCGATTGATCGTCTCGCCGTTCGGGATCGAGGTCGCGGCGCTGCCGATCGGCATCGCGAGCTTCGCCGGCCTGATCTTCCTCTACTCGATCACGCTCGCCCCGTTCGTCTACGTGCAGTGCCAGGCGGCGTTCCGGCAGCTCGATCCCTCGCTCGAGGAGATGTCGAGGATCGCCGGGCGGGGCCGCCTGTCGACGTTCTTCACGGTGTCGCTGCCGTCGATCCGCCCGGCGGTCACCATGAGCCTGTTCGTCACGCTCCTGCTCGGGGTCGGGATGTACTCCATTCCGGCCGTGATCGGCACGCCGGGTCGGATCACGGTGCTGTCGGTGTACATCGCGAACCTCATCAACGGGCAGTACCCGCCTCTGATCCAGGAGGCCACGGTGATCGGCCTCTGCCTGATGATCCTGATCCTCGCGGTCTGGCTGATGCTGCGCGCCTCGCTCAATCAGGGGCGCTACGCGAGCGTGGGCGGACGGGGCATCCGGCCCAATCGGATCGCGATGGGCAGATGGCGCGGCGTCCTGCGGGCGGCGATGTGGCTCTACATCGTGTTCGCGGTGCTGCTGCCCCTCGTCGGCCTGGTCGTCGTCTCGTTCGAGAAGTACTGGACGCCCGACCTGGTCCAGGGCGGGTTCTCGTGGGAGAACCTGCTCGCGTTCACGAAGGTGCGCGGCGGCGGCATCGCGCTGATCGGGAACACGCTCTGGATCTCCGTGGTGAGCGCGACCGTGATCGTCATCGTCGCCGGGCTCGTCGCGATCGGGTCCACGGGTCGGAGCCCGAGGCTCTACGCCGTCGTCGCGAGCGTCGCGACCAAGGTGCCCTTCGCGATCCCGACGATCGTCATCGCGGTCGGCGTGCTGGCGACCTTCGGGTTCCCTCCGTTCAACCTCAGCGGTACCTACTGGATCCTCCTGATCGCGTACTTCTTCAGCATCCCCATCGCGAGCATCGCGGCGGAGGCCGCGGCGAGACAGGTCGGGCCGGAGCTGGTCGAGGCGGCGCGCGTCAGCGGTGCCAGTCCCCTGCGCAGCATCCTCCGGGTCAACCTGCCGCTCATGCTCTCCGGGCTCGCCGGGGCGTGGGTGATCACGTTCGCGCACGTCATGGGCGACCTCAACATGATCCCGATCCTCTCGAGCGCGACGAACCGCGTCGCGGGCACCGCGCTCATCGACATCCTCGGGGGCGGCGGCAGCATCATCGCCGCGGCGCAGATCAGCCTCATCATCGGCCTCGTCACCCTCGCGGTCGTCGTCGTGGTCACGGCGATCGCCCAGCCCCGGTTCACCGGCCGAGGCAGGCGCAGTCGCGACGCGGCCGCCTCCTAGCAGCTTCCCCGTCCCTGAGAAAGGCATCACCCTTCCATGAGCTCAGCACCCATCGCCGAGACGTCTCCCGCCGCCGAGACCGGCGCCTCGACCGCGCCCTCGGAGCTTCCCGCGGTCGAGGTCACCGGCCTCCAGAAGTCGTACCGCGGCCACCGGCACCAGGCGCCCGTCGTCGCCCTCAAGGGGGTGGACATCACCGTGCACCCGGGAGAGTTCCTCGTCCTGCTCGGGCCGAGCGGCTGCGGCAAGACCACGACGCTGCGATCCATCGCGGGCCTCGAGACGCCGGACGCCGGACGCATCGAGGTCTCGGGCCGCACCGTCTACGACGGCCAGCAGGGGATCAACCTGCCCCCCGAGCGGCGTCGTCTCGGGATGGTGTTCCAGAGCTACGCGCTCTGGCCGCATCTGACGGTGGCGCGGAACATCGCGTTCCCGCTCCGGTCGAAGAAGGACCTGAAGCGCGGCGAGATCGACGAGCGCGTCGACGACATCCTCACTCGCATGTCGATCGCGGGGCTGGGCCACCGCTACCCCGCCGAGCTGAGCGGCGGGCAGCAGCAGCGCGTCTCGCTCGCCCGGGCGCTCGTGGAGAACCCGGCCGTGGTGCTGTTCGACGAGCCGCTCTCCAGCGTGGACGCCGCCGTGCGCCGCGATCTGCGCGCCGAGCTGCGCGAGCTGAAGGAGCGGAACAATTTCGCCGGCGTCTACGTGACGCACGATCAGGACGAGGCGATGGAGCTCGGCGACACGGTCGCGGTGATGGGCTCCGGCACCGTGCTGCAGCTCGACACGCCGCGCAACCTGTACGAGCGCCCGCAGTCGGTCGGCGTCGGAACGCTGGTCGGCCGGATGAACGTGCTGCCGGCGGAGCTCGTCGTCGACGGAGACGCCGCCGTCGCGCGTTCCGTGCTGGGTGCGGTGCCGGTGACGCTGGAGACGGCGAGCTCCGCCGGAGAGGGCCGGCTCGGGATCCGGCCGGAGGATGTCGTGCTGAGCGCCGCACCGACGCCCCGGAGCGTGGAGGCGACCGTGAGGACGACGCTGTTCCTGGGGGCGCACCTCGATGTGGTCCTCGAGGTCGGCGGCACGCCGATCGTCGCCTCGCCGTCGCGCGAGGGCCCCGTCTACCAGCCGGGGCAGTCGGTCTGGATCGACACCGCGCGGTCGCGGGTGCGATGGGTCTCGGCCTGATCGACTGACGACGCCGCCGCGGGATCCCGCCATGATCGTGCTCGTCCACGGAGCCTGGCACGACGCGTCGTGCTGGGCGGACGTCGTGGCCGCGATCGAGGCACGCGGCGTGCGGGCGCTGGCGGTAGACCTGCCGATCGAGGACCCCGCGAACGGCGCCACCGCGTATGCACGGGCGATCATCGACGCAATCGAGGCGAACGGCACGGGGGAACGGGTCACGCTGGTCGGCCACTCGCTCGCAGGCCTCGTGGCCCCCGTCGCGGTGCAGGAGCTCGGCCCCGGCCGGGTGGACGCCCTGGTGCTCGTCGCGCCCCTGCTCCCCGAACCGGGCCTGTCGCTGCGAGACGCCGTCTCGCGCGAACCCGACATCCATGCGATGGGCCCGGGGCAGACGCGGATCGCGCCGCGCGTGACGGCATGGACCGAACCCGCGGCGACGCGAGTCCTCTACGCCGGCGTGTCGGACGAGCTGGTCGGGCGACGCGGGCTCACCACGCCGGACGCCGATGCGCGCGTCCGGCGTGCGGTCGAGCGGCTGCGGCCGCAGGGCTGGACGATCGACGTCGAGGTGACGCCGCTGCTGCGCTGGCCGGAGGTCCCCACGACCGTCATCGTCTGCGAGGCGGATCGCGTGCTCTCGCCCCATCGCATGCGGGAACGGGCGCGGCGGCTCGTCCCCGGACGGGTCGTCGAGCTCCCGGGCGGCCATTTCCCGCTCGTCACCGCGCCGGAGCGGCTCGCCGAGCTGATCGTCGGCGCAGCCTCGGCCCGGCCCGAGCCGGTTCCCCCGGTCGCTGATCCGGATCGAGAAGGGTGACCCATGGACACCGAGCTCCCCGATGTCTCTGCCGGAGACGTCCGCCCGCCGACGCGGACGCAGTGCGAGTCGATCGCGGACGCCGTCCAGGCGCACGGCGCTACGCACCTCTTCGGGCTGATGGGCGACGGGAACATGAGGGCGATCTCGGCCGTCGCCGGCCGCGGCGTCGAGATCGTGCAGGTCCGTCACGAGAGCGCGGCGGTCGCCATGGCGCAGGGCTACGGCTGGTCCTCGGGACGGGCGGGCATCGCCTCCGTGACCCACGGACCTGGCCTCACGCACACCGCGACCTCGCTCGTCGCCGCGGCGCGCGATCGCGCTCCGCTCGTGCTGCTCGCCGGCGAGGCGCAGGCCGGGGCGCAGGCGATCGACCAGGCGCGATTCGTGCACGCCTGCGAGTCCGTGTACTGGTCTGCGGGACCCGAGGACGACGCCGGCGCGGTCGTCGCGGACGCCCTCGAGTGGACGACTCGATATCGCGTCCCCGTCGTCGTCGGTCTCCGCCCGCGGCTCATGGACGAGCCGGTGCCGGCGCAGCCGAGCCCGCGACGGTCGTTCCCGCCCGCGGACGAGCCGACAGTCGAGGACGACGCGCTGGCCGCGGCCGCGATCGTCGACGCGATCGGGACGGCGAGCCGACCGGTTCTGCTCGCCGGGCGAGGAGCGAGCGGGAGCGAAGCCGCCCAGCTGCTCGTCCGACTCGCGGAGCTGACCGGGGCGGCGCTCAGCACGACGCTGCCCGCGAAGGGCCTGTTCGACGGTCACCCGAACGACATCGGCGTCTGCGGCGGGCTCGCCCACCCGGAGGCCGAGCGGGTGCTCGGAGCCGCCGACCTGATCGTCGCGTTCGGCGCGAGCGTCGGACCGCTCACCCGACGCACGCTCGGCGGCCCCGAGCATGCGTTGTTCCCCCGCGCCCGAGTGCTGCGCGTCGACGCCCGCCGAGTGGAGGACTCCGCGAGCGAGGTGGTCTTCGGCGAGGCGCACGCGAGCCTTCGGCTCGCTCTCGACCGGCTCCGGTTCGCGGACCTCCGACGAGATCCTTGGTTCCCCACGCCGAACCCGTGGCCGGAGTGCTGGCGCGAGGAGCTCGAGGGCTATCGACCGACGACGCGTCCTGGCACCATCGACCCGCGACAGGCGATGGTCGACCTCGATCCCCTGCTGCCGGACGACGCCGTGCTGGTCATCGCCAACGGGCACTCCTCCGGCTTCAGCGCGGGACTGCTGCGGGGCACCCGGCCGCGTTCGATCTGCCTGGCTCAGGGGTTCGCCTCGGTCGGACTGGGGCTGCCGACGGCGATCGGCGTCGCATTGGGGGCGCCAGGACGCCGCGTCGTGGCCTTCGAAGGCGACGCGGGCTTCATGATGCACGCCCAGGAGCTCGAGACCGCCGTCCGCGCCGGCGTCCGGCTGACGATCTTCGTGCTCAACGACGAGGCGCTCGGCTCGGAGTTCCATCGCGCCCACAGCGAGACGGAACGAGTCCTCGCCGAGATTCCGGCCCGCGGCATCACCGGGATCGGGACCGCCGTAGGCGCCCTCGCGATCCGCGTCCGCGTCGCCGCCGACGTGCGCTCGGCGACCGAGCAGGTGCTCGGCGCACCTGTCGGGCTCGCGGAGCTGCTCATATCGCGCGAGGTCGAGAGCCGCCACGAGCGGGCCTGATCGCTCCCCGCGCCGTCAGCCCGCGGTGAGGCGGCGAGCGCCGGCCTCGAACTCGTCAAGGTCGCCGGTCTGCCCCGCACGGTAGGCGCGGGCGCCGAGCCCCCACTGATAGGCGAGGAACGCGAGCAGGGCGACCGTGCCGATCCCGGTCTTGATCCACCACGGCCAGTCCTGCCGCGTCACGAGTCCCTCGATGAGTCCGCTGACCAGCAGCGAGACGACCAGCCCGATCGCGACGGCGAACAGCGCGCGACCCTCCTCCGCGAGCGCGGCGCCGCGCGTCCGGGGACCGGGCGCGATCCACGCCCAGAAGATCGCGAGACCCGCGGCCATCGCGACGAACAGCGAGTACAGCTCGAGCTGGCCGTGCGGCGAGAGGTAGAGCAGGAACACGTCGAGCCGGTCGTGCGTCGCCATCACCGCCGCCGAGGTGCCGAGGCCCTGCGCGTTGACGATGAGCGAGTACGGCACGAAGACGCCGAGGATGCCGAAGGCGACGCACTGCGCGGCGATCCAGGCGTTGTTCGTCCAGACCAGCGAGGCGAACGCCGTGCCGGAGAACTCCGAGTAGTAGGCGACGAAGTCCTCCTTCGCGTACTGCTCGAGCTGCGCCGCGCTGCCGAGCGCGGCCATCAGCTGGGGCGAGGAGGCCGCCCACACCGCGTACACGGTGACGAGCAGCAGGAAGGCGAGCGCGACGGCGAGCGTGACCCAGCGGATCCGGTAGAGGGCCGCAGGCAGCTGCGCGAGGAGGAACGCCGGGATCCGCTCGAGCGGGTTGGCCGCGGTGCCAGCGAAGCGGAGCCGCGCGCGGCCGATCAGCACCGTGAGCCGGTCGCCGAGCGCGACCTGGCCGGCGGTGCTCCGGATCGTCGCGAGGTCGGCCCCGGCCGCCTGGTATCGCGTGACGAGCTCGTCCGCATCGGCGCCGCTGAGCACACGGGCCCGACCGAGCCGGTCGAGACGGTCCCACTCCGGCTCCCGGGCGGCGGCGAGCGCGTCGAGGTCCACGCCATCGCCTCCGCTCGGCTCGCCGCGTCCATCCGGCACGGGTGCGTCAATATGGTCCCATGGCCGTCGACGATCTGGTGACGGGCGACGCGGTCGCCGTGGAGCTGCGGCCCGCCTCGTTCGCGCTCCGGGCCGCGAGCGCGGCGATCGACGTCGTCAGCACGGGCCTGCTCGCCGCCGCACTGGTGTGGCTGGGCCTCCAGGCGCTGCCGGGCGGCGACCGCGCGACCGTCACGGCGCTCGTCATCGTCATCCTGGCGTGCTGCCTCGTCGTGCTGCCGGCCGGCGTCGAGACGCTCTCCCGCGGCCGCTCGCTCGGCCGGCTCGCCACAGGCATCCGGATCGTCCGCGACGACGGCGGCGCGGTCGCCTTCCGTCACGCGTTCGTGCGGGCGCTGCTCGGCGTCCTCGAGCTGTATCTGACGGTCGGCGGGACCGCGGCCGTCGTCGGCCTGCTGTCGCCGCGGACGAAGCGCCTCGGCGACCTCGTCGCGGGCACCTTCGCGATGCACGAGCGGGTGCGTCGACCGCGTCCCCTCGCGCTGCCGGTGCCGGAGCCGCTCGGCGAATGGGCGCTCGTCGCCGATGTGGCGCGCCTGCCCGACGCGCTCGCGCGCCGGATCGCGAACTTCCTGCGGCAGGCGCCGGGGATGGAGCCGGCGAGCCGCGAGACCGTCGCCCGGTCGCTCGCGGACGAGGCCGCGGCGTACGCGCACCCGGTCCCGGACGCGCCTCCGGAGGCGTTCCTGGTCGGCATCGCCGCGCTGCGCCGCGAGCGCGAGTCGCGCGCGCTCGCCCGCCAGTCGGACGTCGCCGCGAGGCTCGAGCCGGTCCTCGCCGCGAGGCGGGGCCTACCCCATCGCGGTTAGCCGACCGGACGCGGTGATGGAGGAGGCCGGGCGACGGCCGTCTCGAGATCACCACAAGGACGGGGCTGGGTTTCGAGACGCCCGCTCCGCGGGCTCCTCAACCAGCGAAAAGGCTCAGTAGCGGTAGTGGTCGAGCTTGTAGGGGCCCTCGACCGGCACGCCGATGTAGTCGGCCTGCTCCTGGGACAGCACCGTCAGCTGCGCGCCGAGTGCGGGCAGGTGCAGGCGCGCCACCTTCTCGTCGAGGTGCTTGGGGAGGACGAACACCTGGTTCGGGTACTCCCCCTGCTTCGTCCACAGCTCGATCTGCGCGAGGGTCTGGTTCGTGAACGAGTTCGACATCACGAAGGACGGATGGCCGGTCGCATTGCCGAGGTTCATGAGCCGCCCCTCGGAGAGGACGAGGATCGAGCGGCCGTTCGGCAGCCGCCACTCGTCGACCTGCGGCTTGATGCTCACCTTGACGGCGCCCTCGAGCGCCTCGAGGCCGGCCATGTCGATCTCGTTGTCGAAGTGGCCGACGTTCGCGATGACCGCGAGATGCTTCATGGCGAGCATGTGCTCGACCGTGACGACGCCGAAGTTGCCCGTCGAGGTGATGATGAAGTCGACCTCGCCGATGACGTCGTCGAGCCGGGCGACCTGGTAGCCGTCCATCGCCGCCTGCAGCGCGTTGATCGGGTCGATCTCCGAGACGATCACCCGCGCGCCCTGGCCGCGCAGCGCCTCCGCCGAGCCCTTGCCGACGTCGCCGTAGCCGCAGACGAACGCGACCTTGCCGCCCATGAGCATGTCGGTCGCCCGGTTCAGGCCGTCCGGGAGGGAGTGCCGGATGCCGTACTTGTTGTCGAACTTCGACTTGGTGACGGAGTCGTTGACGTTGATCGCCGGGAAGCGCAGCTCGCCCTTCTTCGCGAGGTCGTAGAGGCGGTGGACGCCGGTCGTCGTCTCCTCCGTCACGCCCTTGATCTCCGCCGCGATGCGGGTCCACTTGTCGGGCGAGACCGCGAGCGAGGCCTTGAGCACGTCGACGATGACGTGCCACTCGTGCGGGTCGGCCGCGGTCGCGTCCGGCACGGCGCCGGCCGCCTCGTACTCCGCGCCCTTGTGGACGAGGAGGGTCGCGTCGCCCCCGTCGTCGAGGATCATGTTCGGCCCGATCCAGTCCGCGCCTTCGGCGGCGGCCTCCGCCGACCAGTCGAAGATCTGCTCGGTGCACCACCAGTACTCCTCGAGCGTCTCGCCCTTCCAGGCGAAGACCGGGGTGCCGCTCGGCGCGTCGACCGTGCCGTCCGGTCCGACGACGACCGCCGCGGCCGCGTCGTCCTGCGTGGAGAAGATGTTGCAGCTCGCCCAGCGCACCTGCGCGCCGAGCGCGACGAGCGTCTCGATGAGCACCGCCGTCTGGACCGTCATGTGCAGCGAGCCGGCGATCCGGGCGCCCCGCAGCGGCTGCGTGGGACCGAACTCCTCGCGGAGGGACATCAGGCCCGGCATCTCGTGCTCGGCGAGGCGGATCTGGTGCCGTCCCGCCTCCGCGAGTGCGAGGTCGGCGACGCGGAACTGGAGGGCGGTGACGGCAGAGGTCATGCCTGCAATTGTCGCATGCCGACCCTGGTCAGCAGCCAGCCCTGCGGCGGGGCGGTGCGCTCGGCGTGGCGCGCGCACAGGTCGTAGGAGTGCGGCTCGGCGACGGTCGCGAGCGGGCCGAGCACGGCCATCCGGTCCGCGTAGACGTAGGTGAGCGTCGCGACGGCGTCATGGCCGCATCCCACCCGACTGCACGCTCTGGCGTTCACTCCCCGCACCCTCCCAGGTCCGTTCCGATGAACGTACACTCGACGAGGTGGCCAGGTCTGCACGACGCTCCGTCCGACGGGGGCATCCGGCGAGCCGGCACGGGCGCGGCATGCGCAACGTGGTGACCGGCCCGTACCTCCCGCCGCTGACGACGCGCGTCGTCCTCTTCGAGTCGACGGTCGCCTCGATGGCCGAGTACCTCACCGACCTGTGGCCCGACGATCTCGCCGACGTGCGCTTCGAGGTGGCCGGCCTGCCGGCCGGCCGGGTCTCCGACGAGGGCGTCGACCGCTGGCAGGTCGATCGGGCGAACCGCCGGGTGGTGCTCTACCGGGTGCCGATCGAGCGGCTCACCCGGTTCCACGTGCGGGACGAGTACCACCTGGTCCTGGTGATCGAGTCCTGCGTCGTCCGGGCGGTCGCGGAGCTGCTCGGGCGGGACCCTTGGGACCTCGCGCCGGAGCGGTTCCGGCACTTCTGACGGTCGTCTTCCGGTGGTTTCGAGACGGCCGCTACGCGGCCTCCTCAACCACCGGGGTTGGCCCACAACCACCGGTGGTTGAGGAGCCCGCGCAAGCGGGCGTCTCGAAACCACCCCCGCCTCGGGGGCCACCGGGAGCGGGGCTAGCGGCCCATGCCGCGGTAGGTCCACCCGGCGGAGCGCCAGGCGGCCGGGTCGAGGACGTTGCGGCCGTCGACGATCGTCGGCGCATCGGCGACGAGGCCCTGCGTCGCGACCGGGTCGAGCCCGCGGTACTCCGCCCACTCGGTGACGAGCACGACGACGTCCGCGTCGCGCAGCGCCTCGTGGGTGTCCGCGACGTAGCTCAGCTGCGGGTGCCGGGCCCTCGCGTTCTCGATCGCCTGCGGATCGGTCGCGACCACCTCGACGCCGAGCCCGCGCAGCCGCACCGCGACGTCGAGCGCCGGCGAGTCGCGGATGTCGTCCGAGTCGGGCTTGAACGCGAGGCCGAGGATCGCGACGCGGCCGAGGTGCCGCCGGGCGCCGAGCGCCTCGAGCACGAGGTTCACCACGCGGTCGCGGCGGCGCAGGTTGATCTCGTCGACCTCTTTGAGGAAGCCGACGGACGCGCCGACGCCGAGCTCCTCGGCGCGGGCGGTGAACGCCCGGATGTCCTTGGGGAGGCAGCCGCCCCCGAAGCCGACGCCGGCGTTGAGGAAGCGCCGGCCGATCCGGGGGTCCATGCCGATCGCGTCGGCGAGCATCGTGACGTCGGCGCCCGTCGCCTCGGCGATCTCCGCCATCGCGTTGATGAACGAGATCTTGGTCGCGAGGAACGCGTTCGCCGAGACCTTGACGAGCTCGGCGGTCGCCCAGTCGGTCACGAGCCGGGGCGTCCGCCGTGCCACGATCGGCGCGTAGACGGCGTCGAGCACGGCGACGTCGGGCCACTCCTCGACGGGGTCCCGCGGCGAGGCCCCGACGCGGCCGACGCCGTAGACGAGGCGGTCGGGCTCGACCGTGTCCTTCACCGCGAAGCCCTCGCGCAGGAACTCCGGGTTCCACACCAGGGCGGCGCCGGCGTCCTCGACGAGCTCGGCGAGCCGCGCGGCGGTGCCGACCGGCACGGTCGACTTGCCGACCACGATCGAGCCCGGCCTCACGACGGGCGCGAGCGCCTGGAACGCCGCGTCGACGTAGGAGACGTCGGCGGCGCGGCCGTCGCGCGACTGGGGCGTGCCGACGGCGACGAAGTGGACGTCCGCGTCGGCCGCGTCGGTGAGGTCGGTGCTGAACCGGAGCCGCCCCGCCTCCACCTCCGCGCGGAGCAGCTCGTCGAAGCCCGGCTCGTGGAACGGCGCCTCGCCGCGCGCGAGCCGCTCGATCTTCGCCGCGTCCACGTCGACGCCGACGACCTCGTGCCCGATCGAGGCCATCGCGGCGGCATGGACCGCGCCCAGGTATCCGCATCCGATCACGCTGATCTTCATCCGGCTGAGCCTACTGGCGCGAGTTAACAGCGAACCGACGATGGGAGAACACTCAGGAATGCACGCGGACCGGCTGCTCGAGCGGCGCCTGCGGGAGCAGCGGCGACTGCGCGACGAGGCCGTTCCCACCGCTCACGATGGCCGCGTGCAGACCCGACATGCCGCTCAGGGAATACTCCGCGCCGGCGGTGAGCGTGGCGGAGACCGCCCCGCCCGCCGGCACCACGAGCGACTGCTCGCCGGCCGGAGCGCCGAGGGTGACGGTGCGCTCGGCCGCGCCCGTGTTCGCGACCCAGAGGCTGGTGCCGAGCTCCGCCGCCGAGATCACGGCGGTCTCCCCCAGCCCGCCGGCGGGCGAGTACCACGCGAAGTCGATGCCGGCGCTGCCGGTCCTCGACGCGCGCACCGCGCCGACCAGCGGCTCGGCGGCCGTCACGACGACGGTGTAGGTGCCGGGGGCGATCCCCGGGATCGGCACCTCGGCGACGGCGCCGTCGGCGATCGTCACGTCGAACGACATCGGGCTGGCGACGCTCGGCGCGTCGATGTGGGCGTCCCCCGGCGCCTCCGCGTCGAACTCGCGGGGCTGCGCGAGCGCCTCGGCGAGCGTCGAGCCGTCCGGGACGAGCGCGACGGTCGCGGTGACGGCGCCGGCGTCCGGTGCGAAGAGCCGGAGCGTCGGCATGGTGTCGTCCTGGTCGATCGGCGTCGTGTTGAGCGGTGCGAGCGCCTGCTCGCCCTGGACGAGGACGCCCGGGATGACGAGCTCGGTCGAGGGGCTCTGCTGCCCGCTCAGGTCGACGCCCCCGGGGACGAGCGTGCGGATGATCGACTCCTGCAGGAAGGCCGCGACGTTGCCCCCGGTGCTCGAGATGCCGATGACCGGCGCGCGCTGCTCGAGCGAGAAGCCGTTGACCGGGATCACCCGCTGCGAGCCCGCCGGGATGACGATGCCCTCGAGCCCGACCGCGTCCACCGCGCCGAGCTCCCCGTAGAGGTCGAGGTCCACCGTCGCCTCGACGCTCGACGGGTTCGAGATGGTCAGGATCGAGGTCCGGCCGAGCTGGGTCGAGCCGCCGATGATCCAGGAGCGCAGGGCGGGCTGCTGGCAGGAGGCGGTCGTGTAGCCGACGACGTTCCCGCTCGCCGCGCGATCGCTCTGCACGCCGGCGACGATCGGCGGCTCGCCGTCCACGGGGGTGACGAAGCCGAGCCGTGGCGCCCGGGCGGTGCCGCCGGTGCCAGCGTCCGACTGGGCGAGCGCGCCCTCGGTGAGCTCGCCGGAGGCCGCGGAGAAGCGGACGACGGGCGTGTCCAGGGCGGTCGCGTCGCTCGCGTTCTGCCCCGACTCGTCGGCGAGCCGCAGCAGCGGTCCCGGGCAGACCAGGGTCTGCGAGGCCGGCTCCGGCTCGACGATCGTCTCCGGCGGCGTGACGGAGAACGTCGGGGGCGTGAGGAACACGGACCCGATCGCGACGACGACGGCGACGCCCACCGCGACCAGGCCGCCGGTCGCCCGCGCGCCCCAGATCGCGACGGAGCGCGCGGAGATGCGGGCCGGCGTCTCGGCGTCGTCGGCCTCGGGCTCGGCGAAGGGATCGCGCGGATCGGTCACGACGCACCCCCCTCCGTGCTGCGCAGCGACCGCACGCGGCGGCGGCGGGTGGTCGGGACGGCGAGCAGGATGGCGAGGCCGAACACGACGATCTGGACGATCGCGGCGACGGTGCCGCGTGCGGTGTCCCAGGGGCCGGGGCCGGGCTCGATCGTCACGGGGCCTTCGGCGGCGCGCTGCCAGAGCAGGCCCTGCGCGGTGGCGCCGACCGCGACGAACTCGGCGCGGCCGGAGATCGCGTCGACCGCCCGGAGGTAGGCGGGCGAGTCGACGCCCGCGGTGTCGAGCAGCAGGTACTCGATGCCGAGCTCGTCGAGCGTCGAGACGACGTCCATGCCGCTCGTCGAGACGAGGTTCCCGGCGAGGACGGCGATGCGCTCCTGCACCGGCCCGACGGTCGTCCGGGTCGTCTGCAGGGTGAGCACCCGCTCGGCGGTGGGACCCGCCCCGCGATGGAGCGCGGCGGCGATCGAGTCCTCCCCGGTCGCGGTCAGCTCGAGGGTGCCGACGCCGGGGCGCTGCGAGGCGTCCGCGGTGATGATCGCCGGCAGGACGCGCCCGTTGCTCGGGACGAGCTCGCTCTGCCCGATCGAGCCGGAGACGGCGAGCGGCACGGCCGCGATGACCACGCCGAGCGCGGCGACGATCCCCGGCACCGCCGCGAACCGGCCGAGGCAGTCGAGTCCGACCGCCATGGCCGCGAGCAGCCCCAGCCAGTACAGGCTCAGCCCGCTGCCGGCCCAGATCGCGGCCGCCTGGCCGCCGACGACCGTCACCGCCAGATGCGCGGACGCGACCGCGGTGACGAGCCCGACCGCCGCGATGACGAGCCCGGGGATCGCCCGCTCGCCGCCGCGAAGGAAGAGCGCGAGCAGCGCGATGACGGCGACCGGGGCGACGGCGATCGCGAGGATCAGCGGCCCGGGGACGCCGGCCAGCCACGACATGCCGCTCGCCGCCGCGAAGCCGCTCCAGTCGGCGAAGCCGGCGGTCGGCGAGCCGAGCAGCAGCTCGAGCGTCCGCGGGGTCTCCCGCACCACCGGCACGCCGGGGTCGGCGAGCAGGGCGAGCGGCGCGCCCCGGCCGAGCTGATCGAGCACGAGCGGGGCGAAGAGCGCGGCGGCCGGGACGACGATCGTGATGAGCCGGTGGATGCGGTGCGGCTGGACGACGATGAGCAGCACGAGCAGGACGACGAGCCCAGGGACGAGCACGGGCGCCGACGCGGCGACGGCCGCGAACAGCAGGCCCGCCACCGCCGCCATCGACCAGGAGCGCCGCGCGTCCATGACCGCGAGCACGAGCCAGGGCAGCAGCACGTGGGCGACGACCGCGCCGAGCTGCCCGCCGGAGATGCCCGCGAGCAGGGGCGGTGCGGCCGCCCAGGCGATCGCGGCGATCGTCGGGCCCCAGCCCGTCCGCGCGACCCGGGCGGCGGCGAACCAGGCGCCGAGCGCCGAGAGCGGCATCGCCGCGATGACGAGGACGGCGACCGCGGTCGACGGCGACCACCAGGTCGTGGACCCCAGCAGCGCGAGCACGGCGCCGAACGGATCCGCCGAGCCGAGGTAGCCGCCGTCCTCGAGCCGCCAGCGCACGCCGAGGGCGGCCCAGAGATCGCCGAGCGGCCCGAGCGGGGCGAGCGCACCGCCGGCGACGGCCGGCGCGCCGAGGAGTCGGCCGAACGCCGCGGCGGACGCGATGGCCGCGAGCAGCACCGCCCAGCCGCCGCCGGCCGCGAAGAACGCGGGGCGCTCCCGCTCCTCGACCGGCCGGTCCGCGGTCCTCGCCTCGACCGCGAGCTCGCGCTCCCGGAGCTCTCTCGCGTCCCGGCCGGTGATCCGGAACGGCGCGATCGCCGACCAGTCGATGGTGCGCGAGGCGGCGATGGCGCGGCGAGCCCGCATCACCGAGCCGTCGAAGAGCGCGGCGAGGCCGGCGCCGAGCTCTCCCGGCGCCATGCCGGGGCGCTTGGCGAGGACCTGCCACAGCGCGTAGCCGATCGAGAGCGGCAGGAGCGCGAGCCAGAGGAACGGGACGGCGATGCCCGGCGCGTAGCTGAGCCGGCGGTGATACTGCGCTCGGCGGCGGATCATGTTCCGCGTGCCGCTGCCCATCGAGCGGCGGCCGAAGAGCTCCACCGGGCCGGCCGTCGCGACCTTCGCATCGGGGACGCGCTCGACGCGGTGGCCCGCGAGCCGGGCGCGCACGCCGAAGTCGAGCCCGGCGTCGGCCGACGGCAGGCCCTCGTCGAAGCCGCCGAGCCGAGCCCACACCTCCGCGCTCACGAGCATGCCGGGCACCGCGACGCCGAGGACGTCGGTCGTGCGGTCGTGCTGCGCCTGGTCGAGCTCCGAGTTGACGAGCTGGATCGAGGCGCCGGAGCCGGTGATCGTCTCGCCGAAGCCGAGGATGATCTCGGGGTCGTCCCAGCGCACCAGCTTCGGGCCCGCCACGACGACGGACGGGGCCACCTCGACGGCGGCGAGGAGCGCCTCGAGCGCGCGCGGGTGCGCCGCGCTGTCGTGGCCGAGGAACCAGTACCAGTCGGTCGTCTCGGCGCCGATCGAGCGGCCGAGCGCGAGGCCGATGACGCTCGCGAGCGTGCCGCGCTTCGCGCTCGCGACGAGCGCGCCCGGCAGCTGCTGGTTGAGGATCGCGAGGGAGGCGTCGCTCGAGGCGGAGTCGATGGCGATGATGCGGTCGGGCGGACGCGTCTGGGCCTGCAGCGCGCCGATGGTCGCAGGCAGGTACTGCGCGCCGTTCCTGGCGACGAGGACCGCGGTGACGGAGGTCATACGCAGTCGACCCTAGGTCGGCGGCGGGATCGCGCCCGGGTGCCACACCGCGCGCGGCGGTGTCTGGACGCCCGCTATGCGCGACGGCGGAGCCGGCGCCGCTCGCGCTCGGAGAGCCCGCCCCAGATGCCGAAGCGCTCGTCGTTCTGCAGGGCGTACTCAAGGCACTCCGCCTTGACCTCGCACGAGGCGCACACGCGCTTCGCGTCGCGCGTCGAGCCGCCCTTCTCCGGGAAGAACGCCTCGGGGTCGGTCTGCGCGCAGAGCGCGTCGACCTGCCAGGCGAGCGGACTGTCGTCGTCGTCCTCGGTCGGCCGACGGACCCCCGGGACGCCGAGGCGGACCGGGTCGACGAACCAGTCGCCGGGCACCTGGCCCCGGATGCTGCTCGTCATGGTGACTCCTTCGTGCCTGCCCCGCGCGTCGAACGTTGCCCGTAATTACACCGCTGTAGTTCTCGCGCGTCAAGTCGTCGGGGCAATACATCGAGATCGGTCTCCGGGACCGCTCCGACACGCCGGAGGACGCGGTTCAGCGGGCGGCGTACAGCGCGCCCGCGCCCGAGATCCGCAGGGCCGGCGCGTCGAGCGCGAGCACGGCGTCGCCGCGGCCGACGCGGACCGAGGAGGACCCGCCGGTCAGCTCGAACTCGCCGTCCGTGCAGAGCGCGATGAGCGGGCCCGCGAGCGCGAGCTCGGCCGGTCCGCGCAGCAGTGCGAGCGAGAAGCCGGCGCCCTCCGGCGCGTACAGGGCGCCGCCGTCGATCGGCGTCGCGGCGAGCAGCGGCACCGGGCCTGCGGCGCGGCGCAGTACCCGCCCGAGCTCGCCGACGTCGACGTGCTTGGCGGTCAGGCCGCCGCGCAGCACGTTGTCCGACGGCGCCATCAGCTCGATGCCGATGCCGTCGAGGTAGGCGTGGACGTTGCCCGCCGGGAGGTACAGCGCCTCCCCCGGCTCGAGCACGACGTGGTGCAGCAGGAGCGCGCCGACGACGCCCGGGTCGCCGGGATGCAAGGCGGCGATCCGCGCCGCGTACCCGAGGCCCGCCGGCCTCGTGACGAGGCCTCGGGACACCGCCTCGACCGCCGCCCGCGCCTCGGCGCCCGCCGCGAGGAGCCAGACGAGCGCATCGCCGAGCGCCGCGTCGTCGCCGAGCCGGTCGAGCAGCGGCCGCACGCTCGCGGCGCCCGCCTCCCCCGCGGCCGAGCCGATCGCCTCGGCCGCCTCGGCTGCCGGCCGGAAGCCGCTCAGCGCCTCGAAGCGCGTGACGGCGACGACGAGCTCGGGCTTCGGGTGGACGTCCTTGTAGTTCCGCTCGGGCGCGTCGAGCGGGATGCCCATCGCGTCCTCCCGCCGGTGTCCCTCCCGAGCCTGCTCCGCGGTCGGGTGCGCCTGCAGGGAGAGCGGCGCGGCGACCGCGAGCACCTTGAGCAGGAACGGCAGCTCCGGGACGAGCCCGGCGAGCGGCTGCCCGGTCCCGGCGATCCGGGCGGACGAGCCGGCGTGCGCGCCGAGCCACAGCTCGGCCTCGACCGCGTCCGTCGCCGGCCGGCCGAGCAGCGCGCTGATCGCGCCGCGGCGACCCCAGGCGTAGTCGCGCGGCTCGTTCTCGATCGGGAGGAGCATGGGGGCTCGTCAGCGTCCGGACTGCTCGGTGAGATCCGCCTCGACCATCAGCCGCACGAGCTCGGCGAACCGGATGGTCGGCTCCCAGCCGAGACGCTCGCGCGCCCTCGTCGCATCGCCCACCACGAGGTCCACGTCGGCGGGCCGCATGAACTCGCCCGACTGCCGAAGGTAGGGCGACCAGTCGTCGATGCCGACGACGGCGAACGCCGCATCCAGGAACTCGCGGATCGAGTGCACCTCCCCCGTCGCGACGATGTAGTCGTCCCCGGCGTCCTGCTGGAGCATTCGCCACATCGCATCGACGTAGTCGCCGGCGAAGCCCCAGTCGCGTCGCGCCTCGATGTTCCCCAGCACGAGCTCGTCCTGGAGCCCGAGGGAGATCCGTGCGACGGCCTGACTGATCTTCCGCGTCACGAACCTCGGATCGCGCAGCGGCGACTCGTGGTTGAAGAGGATGCCCGTCGAGGCGTGCATCCCGTACGACTCGCGGTAGTTGATGGTCATGTAGTGCGCGTAGACCTTCGCGACGCCATAGGGCGAGCGGGGATGGAACGGCGTCGTCTCCCGCTGCGGCACCTCCTGGGCCTTCCCGAACATCTCCGAGCTCGACGCCTGGTAGAAGCGCACGGCCCGGCCTGTCTCGTCCTGATGGAGGCGGATCGCCTCGAGCACGTTGAGCACGCCCAGGCCGGTCACCTGGCTCGTCGCGAGCGCGTTCTCCCAGGAGTGGGCGACGAACGAGATCCCGCCGAGGTTGTAGAGCTCGTCCGGCTGCGCGGCGAGCATCGCGCGAATGAGGCTCGGCAGGTCGGTCACGTCGCCGGTGTGGAGTCGGACCTCCGGCAGCTCGTGCCGGAGCAGCTCGGCCCGCGGGTTGTTGACGCCGTGCACGAGCCCGCTGACCTCGTAGCCCTTGTCGAGGAGCAGCCGGGCGAGATACCTGCCGTCCTGCCCCGTGATGCCCGTGATGAATGCGCGTGGCAACGACCGCTCCTCGCTCCGGCTCGGCCCGCCGCCGAGTCGCGACAACGCTACCCCAGCACCCGCCGGTACACCTCGGCGGTGCGGGCCGCGACGAGGTCCCAGTCGAAGGTCCGCGCCCAGGCCGGTCCCGTCTCGCGCGCGCCGTCGGGAGCCGCGAGGGCGTCCCGGACGCGATCGGCGAGCGCCTCCGCGTCGCCGGGCGGGAAGTACGCGGCGACGTCGCCGCCCACCTCCCGGCCACAGGACGCGTCGGCGACGATCGCCGGCGTGCCCTCCGCGAGCGCCTCGATCGTGGGAAGCCCGAAGCCCTCGTAGCGGGAGGGGAAGAGGAAGGCGCTCGCACGCCGATAGACCTCCGGCAGCTCCGCATCGCTCGGCGCCAGCCGGATCACGCGGCCGGCGACGCCGCGCTCGCCGATCGCCGACGTCTCCTGCTCGTTCAGCGGACCGCCGCCCACGAGGACGAGCGCGAGGTCGGGCCGTTCGGCTGCGACCGCCGCGAACGCGTCGAGGGCGACCGGGAAGTCCTTGTACGCCCAGCGCTGGCCGACGTAGAGGAGATAGCGCTCCGGGAGGCCGGCGGGCGGCTCACCGGGCGAGAAGAACGCGTCGCCGACGGCGAGGTGGACGACCGTCACGCGGTCGCCGATCGCGTCGCCGTAGAAGCGCCGGATGTCCGCGGCGGTGCTCCGCGAGATCGCGATGATCGCGTCGGACCGCGCGCAGTAGCGGCGCTTCGCGAAATGCGGATTGCCGAGCGGGAACAGTCGCGGATAGACCTCGGGCGTCATGTCGTACACGGTCGAGACGCGCGGCCCGCGCCACAGCCTCAGATAAGCCGGATGGCTGAAGGTGTGGTGCATGAGATCCATGGGAGGCAGCTCGGACGGCATCGTCCGAGGCCGGCCGAAGAGCCGCCAGGACGTCCATTCGACGCGATCGCGGAGCCGGCCCGGCTCCGGCCGCCGCGGGACGAGGCCCGACTCGGCGAGATGGAGGTTCCGCGTCGGCCCCGAGAGCAGCACCGGCTCGACGCCGTGCTCGGGCAGCCTCCGGATGAGCTCCACGAAGTACTTGCTGATGCCGCCGCGACGCTGGGCCTCGAAGATCTGATCGTCGAATCCGACGCGGATGCCGCCGGAGAACGCCATCTCACCATTATCCCTGTGCCTCCGGGACGCCTCGCCCGGCACGGATAGACTCGACCGGGCCCTGCGAGGGCCCGAGAATTCGAAGGAACGCCATGGCGAAGCGCGCACTCATCACCGGCATCACGGGCCAGGACGGCTCCTATCTCGCCGAGCTGCTGCTCGCCAAGGGCTACGAGGTGCACGGCGTCATCCGGCGCGCGTCGACGTTCAACACGGCGCGCATCGATCACCTGTACGTCGACCCGCACGACCCCTCGGCGCGGATCTTCCTGCACTACGGCGACCTGTCGGACGGCTCGCGCCTCGTCACCCTCCTGCAGGAGGTGAATCCCGACGAGGTCTACAACCTCGCCGCGCAGTCGCACGTGCGGGTGAGCTTCGACGAGCCGGAGCACACGGCGGACACGACCGGGACCGGCACCGTGCGGCTGCTCGAGGCTGTCCGGGCGGCGGGCATCTCGCCGCGCTTCTACCAGGCGTCCTCCTCGGAGCTGTACGGGGCGACGCCGCCCCCGCAGTCCGAGACGACGCCGTTCTACCCGCGGTCGCCCTACGGCGCCGCGAAGCTCTACAGCTTCTGGATCACGAAGAACTACCGCGAGGCGTACGGGCTGTTCGCCACGAACGGCATCCTGTTCAACCACGAGTCGCCCCGCCGCGGCGAGACCTTCGTGACGCGGAAGATCACGCGCGCGGTCGCGCGCATCAAGGCGGGCGTGCAGCGAGACGTGTACCTCGGCAACCTCGACGCGGTCCGCGACTGGGGCTACGCGCCGGAGTACGTCGAGGGCATGTGGCGGATGCTGCAGGCGGAGGAGCCGGACGACTACGTGCTCGCGACCGGCGTCGGCTACACGATCCGCGACTTCCTCGAGGCGGCCTTCGGCCACGTCGACCTCGACTGGCGGGAGTTCGTGAAGTTCGACGAGAAGTACCTGCGCCCGACCGAGGTCGACGCCCTCATCGGCGATGCGACGAAGGCCGCGGACCGGCTCGGCTGGACGCCGACGGTCGACGGCGTCGCACTCGCCCGCATCATGGTCGACGCCGACGTCGCCGCCCTCGAGCACGAGGGACGGCACTGGATCGACACGCCACAGCTCGCGGGGTGGAGCCGGGCGTGACCGGCGTCCCGGCCGACGACGGCCCGCGCGTCCACGACGACGTCGACTACGCGCCGGGGCCGCTCGACCGCGACGCGACGTTCTACGTCGCGGGCCATCGCGGGCTCGTCGGCTCGGCGATCGTCCGTCGGCTCGAGGGCGAGGGGTTCTCCGACATCGTCGGCCGCACCTCCGCCGAGCTCGACCTCAAGGACCGCGACGCGGTCTTCGCGTTCTTCCGCGAGACGGAGCCGCGCTACGTCGCGCTCGCCGCGGCGAAGGTCGGCGGCATCGTCGCGAACGACACCTACCCCGTCGAGTTCCTGTCCGACAACATCCGGATCCAGACGAACGTCATCGACGCGGCCCTCGAGGCGGGCGTCGAACGGCTGCTCTTCCTCGGCTCCTCCTGCATCTACCCGAAGTACGCCCCGCAGCCGATCCGCGAGGACGCGCTGCACACCGGCTACCTCGAGCACACGAACGACGCGTACGCGATCGCGAAGATCGCGGGCATCATGCACATCCAGGCGGTGCGCCGGGAGTACGGTCGGCCGTGGATCTCCGCCATGCCGACGAACCTCTACGGGCCGAACGACAACTTCAACCCGCAGGGCTCGCACGTGCTGCCGGCGCTCATCCGCCGCTACTCGGAGGCGGTCGAGCACGGCGCGCGCACGGTGACCAACTGGGGCACCGGCACCCCCCGCCGCGAGTTCCTCCACGTCGACGACATGGCGGCCGCCTCGCTGCACCTGCTCGAGCACTACGACGGCCCGCAGCAGGTCAACGTGGGCACCGGCTCGGACGTGACCATCCGCGAGATCGCCGACACGGTCGCACGGGTCGTCGGCTTCGAGGGCGAGACCGTCTGGGACACCTCGAAGCCGGACGGCACGCCGCAGAAGCTGCTCGACGTCTCGAAGCTCGCCGAGGCGGGCTGGACCGCGCGGATCGGCCTCGAGGAGGGGCTGCGCTCGACGGTCGAGTGGTTCCACGAGCACGAGCGCTCGCTGCGGGAGTAGCCGGGGGCTCAGTCCGACCTGACGAGACCGGCGGCCCGCAGCGTCGCCCAGCGCACGGGCGCCTCCCAGAGACCGGAGAGCGGGCGCAGCCAGCGCGGGAGGTGCGAGACTCGGACCTCGCTCGCCTCGCGGACGGAGTCCTGGCGCTGGCGTACGGAGAGCGAGTCGGGGTGCCACCGGAACGACGCGAGGGTCTCGCCGAGGTACGCGAGGCGACCGACCTTGCCCAGCCGGATGAAGAAGTCGAAGTCCATCGCCCAGCCGAGATCCTCGCGGAGCGGGCCGACCTCCTCGACGGCGCTGCGGCGGAACAGGGAGCCGGGCTGCGGGATGAGGTCGGGACCGAATCGCAGCAGCGGTGCGGCCCACCAGCCGGAGCGGTTGCGCCACACCTGCTCGCCGTCGGGTCCGATGTAGTCGCAGGCGCCGTAGGTCGCGACGGTCTTGGGATGCGCGTCGAAGTGCGCCTCGGAACGCGCGATCGCTCCCGGACGCAGCAGGTCGTCGTCGCCGAGCCAGGCGAGGAACTCGACGCCCTCGCCGGCGGCGGCGAAGCCCTGGTTGATCGACGCGGTCAGGCCGGGACGCCGCTCGTCCGCTTTCTCGTCCGCGAGACCCTCCGCGATGAGCTCCGTCGCGTCGAAGGACGCGGGCGCCACGATCAGGATGCGAGCGTCACCGGCCTCCCGGATCGATGCGAGCGACGCCCGGAGGTAGTCGAGCCGACGGCCGAGGGTCGGCACGACGACGAGGGTGCGGGACACGGCTGTCGAGCCTAGCGCTCCGGCGCCTCCTAGACTCACCGGGTGGCCCCCGATCGCGTCGTCGCCGTCGTCGCCGCCTTCCACCCCGACCACGGCTTCGCCGGGCGGCTCGAGGGCGTGATCGGGCAGGTCGCCGCGACCGTCGTCGTCGACGACGGCTCGGCGACCGAACGAAGCGGGCCCGCGCAGGTGGAGTGGCTCCGCCATTCGTCGAATCGCGGGATCGCCGCGGCGCTCAACACCGGGATCGCCCGGGCGCGGGAGCTCGGCGCCACGCACGTGCTGACGCTCGACCAGGACACGGAGCTCGCGGTCGACTACGTCGCGACGGCGCTCGGCGTGTTCTCCCGGGCGCGCGGCACGCGTGTCGGCGCGGCCGTCGCCGACGTCATCAACGGCACGCCGTCGCGGCCGACGTGGACCACCGCGGAGGGGCTCGACCTCGCACCCGAGGCCATTCAGAGCGGCATGCTCGTCGCCGTCGCGTGCCTCGACGCGGTCGGCGGCTTCGACGAGCGGCTCGTCATCGACAGCGTCGACCGCGAGTTCTGCCACCGAGTCCGCGCCCACGGCTGGGCGGTGGCGATCGCCGGCGGTGCGGCGATCCGCCACGAGATCGGGCGGCTGGAGCCGCTGCGCGGCGGCGGCGCATACGAGTGGCACGAGCCCTTCCGCCAGTACTACATCGTGCGCAACGGGATCGTCGTCGCCCGCCGTTTCCGCCGCGAGGAGCGCCAGTGGTCGCGGGCGATGCTCCGAAGCACGTGGGACGAGGCACGTCGGATCGTGCGGAACGGCCCGCGGAGCGGGCGGCACGCGATCGCGACCGTCGTCGGGGGGATCCACGGGCTCGTGGGGCGGCTGGGGCGGCTGCCCCGCTGGCTCGAGCGCGTACTGCGCTGAGACGGCCTCAGCTCCGGGCCGCTCGGGCCGCCGACTCGATCCGAACGGGCATCCGGGTCGCGCGACGGTGCCCCGACCATTTCGCGACCTGATACCACGGGTTCACCAGGAGCCATTTGATCCGCTCCCCCGGACTCCACTCGCGGTCGCGGACGATCCGGGCGGAGTCCCGCAGGATGCCCGCCACGGTCACGCGGAACGCCTGCCCGTGGGACATGGCGGGGATCTCGGTGCCGATGCGGCGCAGCCCGAGGACCTCCTCGACGGCACGACGACCCGCCTCGCGGATCGTGAGATCGTTCGAATGGATGACGGCGGCCCGCGGCGCGTAGGCCTTGCGCAGACCGGCCGCGAGCACATCGCGCCCGAAGAGCTGGTCCTCGGCGTAGGAGACGTCGCGATACGGCACGGGGCCGGTCAGGACGGAGCGCCGGGCCGCGGCATTGACGTCCGAATAGAACGCGGCGGCCTCGAACTCGCCGATCGTGGCGAAGGTCCCGGCATCGCGGAACACGGTGACGCCGAAGTCGGGACCGAGCCCGGCGAAGGTGGACGCGATCTCGTACTTCAGCATCGGATGGCAGTGCGGCCGCGGCACCTGCTTGCCGAGGACCGCGACGATGCGGTCGTCGTCGAGCATCGGCGCGACGAGCTCGGCGAGCCAGCGCGGGGTGGCGGGCGTCGCATCGTGCGTGAGGTAGGCGACGAAGTCGCCCGTCGCGAGCTGCGCGGCGAGCTGGCGGGTCCGGCCGTGCCCGAACTCGGCGTTGGGGATCCGATGCAGCCGCACCCGCGGATGCCGCGCGACGATGCCGAGCGTGCCGTCCGCCGAGCCGGAGTCGATGACGAGAATCTCGACCTCCCCATCGAACTCCTGCCCTTCGACCGCGGTCAGGATCTCGTCGAGGTAGCGCTCGCCGTCGTAGGTCAGGATCGCGACCGTCGCACTCGTCACGACGTCTCCCGCAGGATCTCCGCCCAGGTGCCCCGGATGCCCGCCTCCAGCCCGACGAGCTCGCGCGCTCCGAACTCCGCGCGGAACCGGGAGCTGTCGAGCACGACCCGCTGGACGAACGTCGCCGGCGCGGGACGGTACCGGACCTCGACGGCTCGTCCGGTCACGGCGCGGATGGTCGCGACGAGCTCGTCGACCGTGACGCCGGTGCCGCTGCCGATGTTGTACACCTCGTGCGTCGGCTCGCCCTCCGCCACGTCGACCAGCATCCGCGCGACGTCCCCGACGGTGATGAAGTCGCGGACCATCGAGCCGTCCCCGAGGACCGTGAGCGGCCGGCCCGCGGCGAGCTCGTGCAGGAAGATCGGGATGACCCCCTGCCGCCGGCCGACGCCCTGCCGCGGGCCGTACGGGTTCGAGATCCGGAATGCGACCGACTCGAGGCCCGAGCGTCGCCGGAAGTAGCGCAGATAGCCTTCGATCGCGAGCTTGCCGATCGCGTACGGCGAGACGGGGTGCGGCACCAGCCCCTCGTGCATGAGCGGCGCGTCCTGGTCGCCGTAGATCGCGCCGCCCGTCGAGGCGAAGAGCAACCGCCGCACACCCGACTCCGCGGCGAGCCGGAAGAGCTCGATGCTCGCGGGCACGTTCGTGCGCAGATCGAGCGTCGGATCGTCATCCGCGGTCGCCGGCGAGGTCGTCGAGACGAAGTGGAACACGTACTCGTGCCCCGGCACCGCACCGGCCAGGTCGGCGACGTTGAGGATGTCGCCGACCACCTGCTCGACGTCCTCCGCGGCGAAGCGGGTGACACCGGCGGAGAACCGGTCGAAGACGGTCACCTCGTGACCCCGGGCGGCCAGCTCGTCGACGACATGCGAGCCGATGAACCCGTTGCCGCCGACGACGAGGAAGCGGCTCATCGCATCCCTCGCTCGAACGCGTCGAGGAACTGCCGCCCGGAGACGGCCCAGTCGGCGCCGCCCACGCTCGACGCCGCCCGGGCGGCGCGCCCGGCGGGGTCCGGATCGTCGAGGATCGAGATGATCGCCTCCGCGAGGGCGGCCGGCACCGGCTCGGTGTAGACGATCTCGGGGTGGTCGGAGACGAGCCGGTTGTTCGGCGCGTCGTTGACGACGGGGATGGTGCCTGCGGCGAGGAGTTCGAGCGGCAGCAGCGAGAGATTGCTGAACGAGAGCACGAGCCCGGCGGCGCAGCGGTTGTAGACCGGCCCGAGATCCTGGACCGAGAGTCCGTGCAGATTGCGGTGCGGGAAGGGCACATCGAGCCCTCGCAGATCCTCGCCGACGAGGTTGATCGTCACCCCGGGTCGGGCCTTGGCGACGAGATCGAGGGCCATGAGCCCTAGACCCAGCCCGCGGCGCTCGGTCGTTCGGCGGGCGTAGAAGAGCACCTCGTTCCGAGGGCCGGCATCCTCGAGCAACCGATAGTGCGAGGCGTCGGCGCCGAAGTCGAAACGGGCGGTCTCCATGCCGTACTCGACATGCAGCTTCTGCTCGAGCCATCCTCCCGCGGTGATGCCGCGGAATCCGAACCGATAGGTGGCCTCCGCGAGCGCCGACGAGGTGCCGGCGCCGGTGAACCAGGGCTCGAAGTCCTGGACGAAGTAGAACCGGCGAGCCGACGACGGGCTGCGGAACGACGGGTAGGCGGTCTCCCAGCCGGTCGCGAACATCGCGTCGACGTCCTCGCCGACCTCGCCGTCCCAGACCCGGAACTCGACCGCGACGTCCGGATAGGAGGGAGAGTCTCGGACGACGGCCTGAGCGCCGATGGCGGAGACCTCCGCCTCGTTCGAGTAGAGGTAGACGATGCAGCGGTGCCCTGCTCGCTCGAGCACGCGGATGAAGCGGAAGATGTTCTGATGGCCACCCGAGTTCTCGCCGGGCGGAGACATGATCCAGGCGACGGTCCAGGGCCCGGGCCCGCGGTCCGCCGGCGAGGCGACCGCCGGGTGCGGCGTGCGCCAGTCGACGGCCTCGGCGTCGGCGAACCGCACGAGCCCGATGCCGCGGTCGTCCCCGCGCTCGAGCCGCGAGGCGATCCGCCGGAATACCTCGCGCACGCCCTGCTCGCGGAGCACGCGGAACGCCTTGCGGACCAGATTCATCGGACTTGAGCATAGCGTCGGGCCGCCCGGCGGGCCGGGGGTAGCGTGGTGCCGTGCCGCCGGCCCCTCTGGACGAGACGCTCGATGCGAGCGTCGTCATCGTCGACTGGAACGAGCCTGAGGTCACGCTCGACGCGGTGCGATCCGTCCTCGAGCAGACCGGGCCGACGGTCGAGGTCGTCGTCGTCGACAACGGGTCCGAACGGACGGCGGACGGCCATCCGGCCGGCGCGCTCCCGGACGTCCGGATCCTGCGGCTGCATGAGAACGCCGGGTTCGCGGCCGGCGCGAACGCCGGGATGTCCGCAGCGCGCGGACGCGCCGTGGTCCTGCTCAACAACGACGCGCGACTCGAGCCCGGCGCGCTCGGGGCGCTGATCGCACCGCTCGCCGAGCCGCGCGTCGGTGCGGTGACGGCGCTCATCCTCTTCGCCGACCGCGACGTGGTGAACTCCACCGGCGGCGAGGTGACCCGCTCGGCGAACGGGCGGGACCGCGACTGGCAGCTGCCGCTCATGGAGCTGGCCCGGCCGGCGGGCCCCGCGCCGGCGTTCTCGGGCGGCGCCGTCGCGCTGCGGCGGGAGGCCGTCGAGGACGCCGGCGGCCCCTTCGACGAGCGGCTCTTCATGTACTACGAGGACACCGAGCTCTCCTGGCGGCTCCGTCGCCGCGGGTGGGAGATCCGGTACCAGCCGACTGCCATCGTGCGCCACCGGCACGCGCACTCCTCGCGGGCCGGATCCGACTTCTTCCTCCGCCTCAACGAGCGCAACCGGCTCCGCTTCGCGTTCGTGCACGGCACCCCGGGCGTCATCGTCCGCGCGTGCTGGCGCACGTTCGCGGGCGCGCTGGCGCGCTCGGTTAACGGCGACACGCGAGGCGCGCGCCGCCGGTTCGCTGCGCTCGGCCACGCGCTCCGCCGGCTCCCCGAGCTGCGCCGATCCCGGCGCTCGGCCGCCGTGAACGCCGCTGTCCCGCTGCGTCGGCTGTGGGCGGACGCTCCTCGCGATTAGCCCTGGCGGGCATTGCAATGCAAAGATGCTCCGATGGACCGCTTGTCGCTCGCGGGCCGCTACCTCGAGATCGCCAGCCGGGGGCTTGAGCTAGGCCCATCGCACAATCCGACGGTCCGGAAGTCGGACGGCTATCCCGTGGAGATCCTCGACCATGCCACGCAGGCTGAACTGCGAAGCAAGTACGTCGAGCACGGACTCGACCAGGACAGTCTCGATGCGATCGAGGAAGTCGACTACATATGGTCGGGCGGGTCGATGCTCGATGCGATCCCGGAGACCGGCGTATTCCACTGGATCATCGCGGCTCATTTCATCGAGCACACCGTGGACATCGTCGGTTTCCTAGCGGACTGCACAGAGCTTCTTGTCGATGGCGGCAGCGTGCTGCTCATCGTGCCGGACAAGCGTTACACCTTCGACCGGTTCCGGCCCCTCACCTCACTCGGCGATGCCCTCGACCAGTCCCACCGGAGCACGCGCTTCCACCCCGTCGGCGCCATGGTGGACGAATCGGCGAACGCGGTATGGACGAACGGCGCTCTGACTGCCGTTCCCGGCACGACGGGGGTTGTGACGACGCGATCGGAGACGCTCGAATCCGTGTTGCGCGCGGAAGCCGCTGCGCTCGCCCAGACGGAGTACCACGATGTGCACCGCTGGATCTTCACGCCCAAGTCCCTGGGACTCCTCGTCGAGGATCTGGCCGAACTCGGTCGGCACGGACTTCGCGTTGAGGCCATCGAGACCTTCGATAGCTATGAGTTCGTCGTCGTCCTCCGGAAATCGGCACAGCCATTCGTTCGTTCGCAACGACGGGTCGAGGCGATGCTCGCGATCGAGGATGAGCTGCTCGGCAGCGACGTCAATATGTTGAGAGCGGAGCTCGAGGCGATGCGCACGTCGATCTCCTGGCGGGTCACCGCGCCACTCCGTAGCGCACATACGCTCGTGCGCCGCATGTTCCGCACACGATAGCCTCTCCGCTGGATCAAGGCCGAAGCAGATCGATCAAATATTTCCCGTAGCCCGACTTGACGAGTGACGTGCCGAGCCGACGGAGCTGCTCGTCGTCGATCCAGCCCTGCCGCCAGGCGATCTCCTCGATGCAGCCGATCTTGAAGCCCTGGCGGTCCTCGATGACCCGGACGTACTCCGCGGCCTGCATCATCGACTCGAAGGTGCCCGTGTCCAGCCAGGCGGTCCCGCGGTCGAGCACCTGGACGCGGAGGCGCCCGGCGCGCAGGTAGGCGTCGTTGACCGCGGTGATCTCGAGCTCGCCCCGCTCGCTCGGCTCGATCGACTTCGCGATCTCGACGACGCCGTTGTCGTAGAAGTAGAGGCCCGGCACCGCGTAGGAGCTCTTCGGCCTCGCCGGCTTCTCCTCGATCGAGATCGCGTTCCCGTCCCCGTCGAACTCGACGACGCCGTACGCGCTCGGGTTCGACACGTGATAGGCGAAGATCAGGCCGCCGTCGATGTCGGTGTGGCCCTCGAGCGCCGTGCCGAGACCGGTGCCGTGGAAGATGTTGTCGCCGAGGACGAGCGCGACCGAGTCGTCGCCGATGAACTCCTCGCCGATGATGAACGCCTGCGCGAGCCCGTCCGGTGAGGGCTGCACCGCGTACGAGAGCGCCATCCCGAGGTCCGAGCCGTCGCCGAGCAGCGCACGGAACTGGTCGTGGTACTCCGGCGTGGTGATGATGAGGACCTCGCGGATGCCCGCGGCCATCAGCGTCGACAGCGGGTAGTACACCATCGGCTTGTCGTAGATCGGCATCAACTGCTTCGAGATCCCCTTGGTGATGGGGTGCAGCCGGGTGCCGGAGCCGCCGGCGAGGATGATGCCGCGCACGGCGAACGATCCTACCGGGCGCCGAGCGAGCGTCGGTAGGCGACCGCCTCGTCGTAGGCGGGGAGGGCGCCGGCGGCGAGCGCCTCGGCGAGCGACGGCGCCTCGCGGTCCTTCGCCGACAGCACCAGCTCGTCCGCCTCGAACGGGAACTCGAGGCCGATCGCCGGGTCGAGCGGGGAGATCCCGTGCTCGCGCGGCGCGTTGAACGGCTCCGAGACCAGGTACGCCACGGTGGTCTCCTCCTCGAGGGCGACGAACGCGTGGCCGAGCCCTTCGGAGAGGTAGAGCGCGCCATGCCCGGTGTCGTCGAGACGGACGCCCTCCCACTGGCCATAGGTCGGTGAGCCGACCCGGATGTCGACGACGAAGTCGACGATCGCCCCGCGCAGGCACTGGACGTACTTGGCCTGGCTCGGCGGCACATCGGCGTAGTGGATGCCGCGGACGACGCCGCGCCGCGACAGCGAGACGTTCATCTGCGCGAGCGAGAAGGGGTGGCCGATCGCGTCGGCGAGCGACTCGGCGCGGAAGGCCTCGAAGAATCCCCCGCGATCGTCGGCGTGGACCGTCGGGACGACCTCCCACGCGCCCTCGATCGACAGCTCACGCATGCTCATTGCGCTCCTCCTCCTCTTCGAACGCCGCCGCCGGGTCGCCGACGACGACGTAGAGCGGGCGACCCATCGCGACGTTCAGGGTCACGCCGATGTACTCCGCGACGATGCCGAGCGACACCAGGAGCGCGCCCGAGCACAGCAGCGTGATGACCGCGAGGGAGGTCCATCCGGGCTGGTCGACCTCGCCCATCGACCACGAGACGACGATGTACACCGCGAGCGCGACGCCGAGCAGCGCGAGGACCACCCCGAGCACCGAGACGATGCGAAGACCGCGGGTGCCGCTCGAGAGCACCATGCGCCAGAAGTGGGCGAAGAGCGCCCGGGTCGAGTACCCGGACTGCCGCTCGCCCTCCGACCGGAGCACGACCGGCGCGAGCGCGACCCGGTCGTTCACCCAGCCGAGCGCG
>Ga0182737_1000222_pt1 | contig 98492 bp, 97 predicted proteins | sample eDN5th30CBELigOP_FD_128878 | JGI IMG/M metagenome (GOLD analysis project Ga0182737, IMG submission 128878) | Enriched Organic Plus compost microbial communities from Emeryville, California, USA - eDNA 5th pass 30_C BE-Lig OP (version 2) (version 2) ... | reverse complement strand
CAATCAAAATCTTCTCAATCACAAAACCACCCATAACGCGGGGTGGAGCAGCCCGGTAGCTCGTCAGGCTCATAACCTGAAGGCCGCAGGTTCAAATCCTGCCCCCGCAACCACTGAGACTTGAATATTTGACCATTCAAGTCGTTTAACACAAAGCTCCTCCGCGTATGCGTCGAGGAGCTTTTTCTTTTTGTGCTCCGTCTCCAGTTCGCCGGCGCGCCGCTTCTCCAGGTAGTCGTGCTGCTTCAGTGCCTCGAACTGCTTCTCGAGAATCGTCGCCGCCTCCATCGCAGCCAGGATCGAGGCGATCCGGCCATGGACTTCGAGCGATGCCGGCTGGTGGCCCGGGGTCTTGCCGATCACCACCTTCTGGATGAACTGGCGCACGATGTTGATGAACGGCTGCTTCGTCTCGGTATCGGCGTGCTCGCGCAGGTAATGGAAGGCGGAGTTGATGACCAACTCGACGGCCCCCGGACTGACCTCCGCCTTCAGCCTCCTGATCCTCCCCCCGAAATCCTCCTCTGCCGGCGCCGGCCTCAGCTTGGCCTCGAGGCCGGTGCGCCGCTCCTCAAGCGTGTCGAGCATATCGTCGAGGGCGGCAAGGCGAGGGCGGCCCTCGGCGGCGCGATCGCTGATCTGCTGGATGATCTGGCGCTGTTCCTGCTCGGCGGTCTTCAACTCCACAGAAATGCGCTGACGCTCGTCGGGTTCGTTGCGGATCGAGGCTGCGATAGTCCGGCGAACCTCCTCGGCGATATCGTCGAACACCCCCATCCCGAAAAAGGCAGCGGGCAGGCAGGACAGAACCCGATCCTCCAGGTTCTTGCGCAAAATGGTCTTCTGGTTGGTGCAGCAGCCGCCGCCGAGGCCGTCGACCGGCAGCTTGCTCTTGTGGTTCGAGCAGCCGTAGCGCTCCTTGGCCATGATGGCGTAGGAGCCGCCGCACTCGGCGCATTCCAGCATGCCGCTCAGCAGGTAGCTCGGCCGGTGTGTCCTGTTCAGCCGGTTGGTGGTCGTGCGGGAAAAGTTCTCCAGCGTCGTCAGTTGCCGTTCCTTCACGCGCGCCCAGAGTTCGTCGCTGACGATGCGCATGGCGGGAACCTCCGTCACGACCCAGTCGCTTTTGTCGTTGAGACGGGCGGTTCGCCGTTCGGTCTCCGGGTTCTTGCGGTAGTTCTGCTTGTTCCAGACGATCCGGCCGACATAGAGCTCGTTGTGAAGAATGCCGGTCTGGCGTTTGCCGTCGCCGCGGATCGTGTCGTCGCGCCAGTACTTGTGCTGCGGCGCGGGCACGCCGCGGGTATTGAGGCTCTGGGCGATCGCCGCCGGACTGACCCCGTCAGCATATTGCTCGAAGATCCAGCGCACGATCTCGGCTTCGGCCGGTTCGATCTCGCGCAGGCCCCTGATCCGGTCGCCGTTGGCGTCGCGCTGCTGGCCGAGCCGGTAGCCGTAGGAGAGGCGTGTCGTCGCCTTGCCCTTGCGTGCCGCCGTCTTCATGCCTTCGCGGGTGCGATAGCGGATCTGCTCGACCAGCTCATGGCTGAGCGTGGAGCGCATATGCAGCTCGATATGGCTGATCGGCTGGCCGGCCTGCACCGTCCAGATCGCCGTGTCGTGGTAGTTGAGTTCCTTCAGGATCTTGGAGCTGTGCTCGACGTCGCGCGACAGGCGATCGACGGTGACGCAGAGGACCACGTCGATCCGCTCGCGCTTCACATGCGCCAGGAGCTGCTGGATGCCGGGGCGCGATGTGAAGGAGGTTCCGCTGATAGCGGAATCGGCATAGGTCTCGACCAGCTTCCAGCCCCTGTCGGCGACGAAGGTCTTGCCGAGTTCGACCTGGGTCTCGATCGATACCTCGTTCTGGCGGTCGGTCGAATAGCGCGCGTAAAACAGGACGGTCTTGGTCATGGGGTACTCTTCAGTTCGAATGGGCGAAGTGGGGGACATGGTAGCCGGCGGCGGGGGACTTGAGAGCCCCGCAGCGATGCCAAGTCGTCATGGCCTGGCGGTTGGCAGGTGCCGGCGGCAATAATTACCGCCAGGGGCGAGTTGCGGTTCAGCGCTGGTAGCCCATCGCGGTACGATAGGCCGCAGCCTCATCGGTGTTGCCGCCAATCCAGCCATGCTCCTGAAGTTTGAGCAGGCTGTCGGCGACGCCATCGCGCGCGCCGCACCACGTCCAGCCGGTATCGGCGGGGCGGATAATGAAGACTTCGGTGGCTGTCACCATGATCCGCGTTGCCCCGGTCTCCGCCTTGACGGCTTCGCGAAACAGCCGGTCCCGCTCCTTGGCCATGCGCTTCTCCTCTGCCGTACGATGGTCCGGCTTTTTGCGTGAGGGCGCTTTCGACGGGATATGCGCTGCGGCGATGCGGTGGGTGATGACGAAGACGCCGTTCACCCGTTTGCGGCGCCCCGGAGCCCTGTCGATGTCGATCATAAGGCCATTATTGGCGGGGCCGCAAAACAGGTCGCCGCTAACGGCGACGCAGTGCGTGGTCAGGAAAACGATACAGGGGTGGCTCTTCTGAATGCCGGTGCGGTGCTTCAGATAGGCCGCAAGGGTCGGACAGCCGGCAACGTCGTGCCACTCGCCGACATAGCCCAGGGCCCGCATCGTCTCCTCGATGTCGGTATCCGACATATAGTTGATGATCGGAGAGCGCGAACGGTGCACCCAGCCTGCTCCGAAGCGAACAAGCCGGACGGCGTCTCGTACGCGCGAAAGCGGCTCGCCGGTAATCGAGGCGATCGCGCTCGGGGCAGCGTACGGGTAGGTCCTGGTGTCGTTATCGACGTCGTGGAGGTGGTGGGTCTTGATCGCACCGAGTGCGGACGGGAGGTAGATGATGTTGGGCACGTTCGGATCCTTCGTATCCAGGGTGGAATTGAAGGAATGCGCTCACCACTCTGGATCCCTCAGGCGTCCGTTCGCCCTCGATCCCCATCATCTAATGCCTGTAAAGCCACCACACGGAAAAGGTGACACAGGCTGGGCAATGCTCTGCAGGACGGTCCGCACCGGGCCAGAGCCTCTGTTAAAAATCGGTACGCCACTCGATCATCGGTGTCACGAGCGCGCCAGGAGTCCTCTCTTGCAAGATTGTCCCGGTTAGCAAAAAGCCAATCAAAAACCAGTTTCCGCCATGCAAGGGCTTCCGCTGGCCGCATTCCTGCCGAGGCGTTCACCTCAGCCGCCGGCGACATTATCCATACCCTTTGCGAAATCAACGCGGCGGCCTGGAGGGAGCCAAGTTTATTTGAAAACTTGGCTGATCAGGGCTTAATCAGATCGATAGCATTTTAGCGAAACGGATGGATGCTGATGAGCTGATCTTAGGTGATCTGTCCCTCAGCACTCTGTAAATCCGATTCAGGAATCAAACGGCGTTTAACCGAGTAATGGGGGGAGGAGCCGTAGAGATTGTAAACGCCGTCAGGCGTTCCATCGGCAGCGTGGGATAGCCAAGGCCGGAACCGGCAGGCAGGTAGAGCGGAACCGCTCAGTCGCCCTGATCGGCGCCGTCGGGATAGAGCAGGTGGGGCTTGCGCCGGAACGGCCAGTCGCCATCCCGGTACTTCTCGACAAGCCCATCGAAGACGGTGCGGGATTCGTGCTCGTCGAAGCCCTGCTTGACCAGCATCTTGACCACCCGCTTTTTAAACTTCCCCAACGCTTCCGTTGCTCCTTCGGCTGCCATGGCGGAGATCGCCATGAACAGTGCCGTCCGGGCAACGTCGTCGCGTCCGGGGCGCTTGGCCTTGCGGTCGGCGTCGCGCAACTTCTGCTGCCGTTCGCGCTGTTTGCGGTTGCGGATCTCCTCGGACTTCGCTGGCATACACTCTTCCCTATCAATCCCCGCCACCGATGCCAGACCACCGCCCGCCCGGCAACGCCGTTTGCAAGGAATCGGAAATCCCGGTTTATGAATCGTTTGTCCGTGGTTCTGAATCGAATGAGCGCAACTTGAGATGCATTGCGGGCACGTTGAGACAGGTCGAGGTGACCTGGCGAGGGGCAAACGGCGGTCGTGAATCAAATGATCAGCGTTCGGAATCAAAAATCTCGAAGCCGGAATCAAATGACCGCAATTTGTCTCAACGTGCGGACACGTTGCGATGACGTGCGCGCAACCTGACAGGACTTGCCAGCCGTCTCCGGCGGGGGCTATCGCCTGCCGCGGGTCATGTCCGTCGTCTCGGCTACCGGCCACGGTTCATCCGTGGAGACGGGTTCCGTCTATCCTCCGCGCGGGTGTGCCGCGGCGTGACCGGCTTGGCGGACGACGGAGAACGGACGTTGCGCATGGGCGACGTGGAGATAGCCATATTTACTTGGCGCTCCGTTTTTTGTCCCCGACACGTCTTCGGCTAGGCCGTTCAGGTGAGTGGTGACGTGATCCCGCTTCGCGCTTTGATTTGAGATTCAAATAATACCTTTCGATTATAAGTAATAAATCTCGGAAAATAATTGCATAAATAAGCTTATGTCGGTTAAAATTTGGATACATAGAAATATTTTTTGCGAAAATACGATCAAAAATAAAGCATTAATACGATTCTATATTATGCTTTGTTTTTACTTGAATTTGCATGGTGGCGATTCCGGTGCGATCATAGTGTAATTCGATGAGAGTTTCATCGGATACCAAAGTATCTCGTAACGCGGAGACTTCCATGCATACAAAGATCAACAAGACGACCGCGACCGCCGCCTTCTCTTATGAAGACAACGGTATCGGGCAGACGCTGCGCGAGCAGCTCGAAGCCAGCGCCGCCCATATCTTCGACCTCGGCCGCCGCACGACCGAGCAGACTTTCGAACTCGGCGATCATCTGGCCCAGGCCGCGGACCTCCTGGCCGACGGCCGTTTCGACAAATGGGTGAAGACGCGCTGCGGTCTCTCTGCGCGCAGCGCTCGCAACAATATGGCGGTGTTCCGCAATCTCGGTCAGTTCCGTGACGAGTTGGTCGACCTCTCGGTCGGAGCGACCGTACTGTACCACTTGAGTTCGGCGACGGAGGACCAGGTCAAGGCGGCGATCGCCTTCGCCGAAGACAATGGGCGTCTGCAGGTCGCGGATGTGAAGGCCATTCTGGCCGACGGCCAGGAGGGCGACGACAAGCCAGAGACGGGCGACCAGCGCAACGTCGGCGGTGTTGGCGGACTGAAGGCGCTGATTGCCATCAAGGTCCGCGATGGTCTGAAGGCGTTCATTGCCCATGTCGTCGCGATCTGCCAGGCGATCGAGGCTGCGTTGGCCAAGAGCCGGGTGATCAAGGAAGCGCTGGCGAAGGAAATCCAGGACATCGCCCGTGTCGCCCGCCAGGAACTCGAAAGCCTGGCGCTGTTCATCGAGCCGGATCTCGATTGGGGCCGCAACACCAAGCCAACGAAGTTCCCGAAGAAGACCGGCTGGGCCGAGGTCAATGACACGCTCTACACATTGGGTGGTGTCGATGCCTGGCCGAAGTCGAAGGAGATGCGGGACTGGCTTGCACTGCATGTGCTTCCGGTGCTCGGCTGGGCGGTGTCGAAGGAGCGGGCGCCGGAATGGCCGCTCGCGGTAACAGATGCTCCGGCTTCCGAGCCGATGGTTCTGGGAGAGATCGACAGCGCCGGCGATCGTCAGGATGCCGAACCGGCAATGCCGGACGAGGTCGCGAACGACGCCGATGTCCCGGATGAGGTGATCGGGCGGTTTGGCGCCGCACTTGAAGAGGCGACCGGCGGCTTCATGACAGTCAGCCGTGAGGCGCCTCGGAGCCGCAAGCAGGTTGCCAAGGCGCCGCCGCTTGCGGATGACGCTGTCGTTGAGATTGAGCCGGCGCCGGCGCTCGTCCGGTAAGATGCAGCTTGCTCGAAGGCCTCGGCCTTCCCACCGAACTCAAGAGGGCCGCGTTGCGGCCCTTTTCCTTTTGGCTTCGGATGGCGCTGATCCTCGGAGCCGATTGTCGGTTATAGGGCGTGTGAGCCCGGCGTTAACCTTGTACCGGCTTTGTTCTAATTTTGCGCTCCGGGTCCTTGAGCCCGCCCGCCGGTCCTGCCAGGGTAAGGCTGTTCGGAAGACCGGACACGAAACGGCCCAAGCCGATGCTGGTAACATCGACAAGGGCCTGACCCTCAGCCTTCGTACAAAGGAATCGGGCTATGACCACGCATACTCTCTCTGTCCCCGCCGGGGAAGTTCTCCGTTCGACCGCCGCCGCGGCCTCCATGTTCTCGCAGCGCTCGTTCGGCCTCGGGGCACGCAGCATCGGCGAACCGGCAGCCCTGCGCCGCCATCCGCATCTCGTTCGCTTCGCCGAGGTCGAGGCCGATCTCGACCTGCTGATCGACCGCGCCATCGCGGCGATCGCCGACGGCGAACCGGTCGAGGACGAAATCCTCGGTCACTACGTCCACATCGCCTCGCTCGTCCGCGCCGTCTCGTTCCGTGAGGGCAAGCTCCTGGAGCAGGCGGTCGAGCGTCTGGCGAAAGCCAATCCCAACATCGTTGTCCTGACGCAGTCGCTGAAACTGCCGCTGGTCAAGGCGGCGCTCGAAGCCGTCTCCGGAAACGACTGGGAAAGCCTCGACGGCATCAAGCTCGACTGCGAGGCGCCGGCCAAGGGCAGCTATACGCCGGACCTGATCCTTGTGAACCGCGCCCGGCACACCGCCTACATCCTCGACCTCAAGCGTTCGCTCGCGTCTTACGGCGACACCAGCCGGCTCGAGGAGTTGAAGCTGAAGATGATGGCCTCGGCGATGGTGCTGCCGGACTGGCTCTACAAGAACCAGAAGCGCCTGATGGTCGACACCGTCGAAGTCGCGATCGTCGACGGCGCCAGCCGTCCGAGCGATCATGCCGCCGGCATCTGGGCCCTGTCCGAGATCGACGACCTGCTTGAGATCGATGGGGTCGCCGCCTGTATGGCCGAGCTGCGCCTGCGCTTCGGCCGCCGTGTGCAGCAGCTTCTGGAAGTGGAAGCGCGCAAGGCCCTCGGTGTCGTGCCGAATGCGGCATCCGCCTCGGCAGTGTTCGGTAAGTCACCGATCGCGCTGAACGGTCCGGCGCGCAGCTACGAGGAAGAGTTGGCGATGGCCTCGCGAGAAGACGGTGATGGTCACTATGACCTCGGCTGCTTCGACGAGGATCAGGACGATGAACCGGAGCCGGTCCGCATCCGGGTCGGCTTTGCCCGCCGTCCGCGCCGGCACTGACGATCTGCCAGCTTAACGGCACTGATCGCGGCCGCGCCGACTGCGTGGCCCGCTTCCCCTTCTTCCCTTCCGAACACGCCGGATGCCGATGCACTCCGGTGAGGAGACAGTCATGTCCATCGATACCCACAGCCCGTCTGTGGCCGGCTTCCGTTGCGAGCCGATCACGACCGATACCGTTGCGTTGCCCTGTGTTCGCAGCAGGATGGCGCCCAGCTTCAATCCCGCGGGCGGTGATCGCGCCACCGAACATCCCGACGATCCCGCAGTCCTGATCGGCCTGGCGCTCGCCTTCGTCCGGCAAGGTCCACTGCTGGATGGCTTTGTGCCGGAGCCTGTGATGCTCCGGCTGCGTGCACTTGCTGACAGCGGCAATGCCGCATGCCACCTGCTGCTTGACTGGCTTCAGAACCGCAATCGCGACCTCGATCGGCGCGAGGTGTTGCCTGTCATGTCGGCTGGCAGCCACCGGCCACGCCATTCGCCACGCGAGCGTGTGTTGGCGAAGATCGCGAAGCATGGTCGCATTGACGGGCGTCGTCGTGGCCGGATGCGGCCGCGCGATCCGGTACAGAGCGTCAAAACGGCAATTATTGCCGCGGAAACCGGAGGGCGCGCCGATGGATAAGCTCTCCCGTCTGTTCGTTCTCCGGCTTCGGCATCTTGCCCGCCGCGAGGCGCGCCGGATCGCGCTGCGCAATGGTCTGCTCGAGGCAAGGATGGTCGATGTCGATGGCCACATGCTCTGCCGCTACAGCCCGGCCTTCGACACGACAAGGCTGACCGGCGATCCGGTTCGGGATGGTGCTTGGTTCCAACGGAATTTTGGCGCGGGGCTGGTCGCGCCGAAGGAAGCGGGCAAGCCAGGTTCCGGCCCCGGTCCCAGCGGCGGCGGGGATGTCGTGATGATGGAGACCGTCGATATGACACCCGTCTCACCGCTGCTCGCCTTTCCCCGAAAGCGGGGCGGGGCAGTCGCACAAGATGTGGTGCCGGGCAACGGTATCGATCGGCGGGCCTATGCGGTCGGTCTCGTGGATCGAGCCGCCACCACGCCATTGGTCACTCATATCGTGGCAGCCCTGGTTCTGGCGCGGGTGGTCAAGGACGGAGGAGGGTCCTTTCGGGAGCTTGTCTATACGCTGACCCGTGTGGCGCCTGTCGTTACCCTGCATGCGCCGCTCGATGGTTTTGAGCGGGAAGTGCTGCGGCTGCTGGAAAAATCCCGGCTGCTGCCTGGCGACCCGTTCGTGGTCGTCGAGTCGGATCTCATGTACGACGACAATCACTTCGATGTCGTGGAAGGCGAGACACGCAGGCATCTTATGACGTTCTCGGGCGCCGGCGTGCATCGCGTCACCGGCAATGCCCTGCGCCGGCGGATGATCAGCGCGCTGTCGCGCGGCTTTCCGATCCTCGCCATCGCGGAGAAGCGATCGGACATTCCATCGCTGCTGCGGATCTCGGCCGACCTGTCGCTGGAGACGGGGAAGCTCGACCACAGGTTTGTCGCTGACCTGGTCGAGGTGCTCTATCCGGATGAGGCAATCGGGACGCTCGGCCTGCCGTCGGATGCTGATGCGCGCTGGCTGTCGCTTGAGGATCTCGTCCTTGCCTTCCGCCCGGGACGGCATATCAGGGACGTGCTGCATGTCCTTGCGACGCTGATCGATCGCAATCGCGGAGACTTCGAGGAAGAAGATGGTGACGAGGGGGACGATAGGACGACTGGATCGGCATCGACCAGTGCCTCCCCCGAGAAACCTCAAGGGTCGGACAAGAAGCCGTCCGACAGCGAAAGCAGCGGCCGCTGGAAGAAGGACAAGCCCTCGGGCGCGGAGGTGATCCAGCCGGAACCTTTGCCGACGGCCGATGAGCCCGGCCGCAAGCCGCCCGTGACCGTCGAAACGCTTTCCGGATACGGCAAGGCGAAGGATTGGGCGCTCGCTCTCAAGACCGATCTCGACGATTCCCGCGCCAGCATCCTCACCTGGTCTGAGATGAGCACCAGGCTGCTGCTGTCCGGCCCGCCCGGAACCGGCAAGACGACCTTCGTCCGGGCGCTTTGCAACAGCCTGCAGATCCCGCTGGTGGTCAGCTCGGTCTCGACCTGGCTGCAGGGCGGACATTTGAACGATGTCATCGACAGGATGAGCAAGACCTTCGTCGAGGCGCGGGCCATGGCGCCGGCGATCCTGTTCATCGACGAGATCGACGGCATCGGCAAAAGGCAGCCGGCCGAGCGGGAATATGCCGACTACTGGAATACCATCGTCAACAAGGCGCTGGAGCTGCTCGACGGCGCCGTCAGGAACGAGGGGCTGATCGTCGTCGGCGCCACCAATAGGCCCGAGCATATCGATGAGGCGATCAAGCGCTCCGGGCGGCTGGAGACCCATGTCGAAATCCAGAGGCCCGATGTCTCGACGCTGGCCGACATCCTCGCCCATCATCTCGGTGACGATGTGATGGCGCTGGTCTCCGAGCCGGTAGCGGATGTCCGGGCGGAAGCCGAGGAGGGATTCTCGCTGAGGAAGATCGTTGCCGACTATCTCGAGGAAGACGCAGGAAGTGAACGGAAGGGAGCCCATCGATGACGGAACCGCAGAACACCAACGCGGCGGAAATGCCGCCAGCCGTGCAACAGGGCAATTGCGCCGATGCGCTCCTGCGGCGTCTCGCCACGCGGGCGATGGGACTGACGGGCGCAGACATCGAGCGCATCGTCCGGGAGGCGCGGTTGAAGGCGCGCCGCGGCAAGCGGGCGATCCGCTATCAGGATATCGAAGACGGCATTCGCGGTGATCGCCCACCTGTGCCCCATGATCTGCGCTGGCGCTTCGCCTACCACGAGGCGGGGCATGCGGTCGTCCATCATACCCTCGATCTCGGTCCCGTCCGTGGTCTCCACATCGATACCGGGCAGGGCGGTTACAATCTGGTCGGTTTCCATGCATGGGCGACCGACACCCGCGACTGGTGCGAAAATATGCTCACCATGCTGATGGCCGGGCGGGCGGCAGAACAGCTTATGCTCAAGCGTGTGTCGAGTGGTTCCGGTGGCGCCGACGACAGCGATCTGGCGCGGGCGACAAGGCTTGCCTTCGATATGGAGCGCACCCTGGGCTTCGGGGACGACCATCCGCTGTTCTATCGCCCACATCGCGATCCGGGCGCGGTTCTCGACCGTGACCCCGAACTGGCCGCTCGTGTTCACGGCAGGCTGGAAGCCGCACTCGACCGGGCGGCGGCGATCCTGAGAAGGCGTAGGCCGAGCTTCCATGCCCTCGCAAAGGCGCTGTTCGAGGCTCAGGCTTTGGATGAAAAGGCGGTGTTGCAGATCCTGACAGATGGTAACTGATAGTACGATAGTTGATGATGGAAGCCGAAGTGCGGCATGAGTGTTGCGGTCTGGCTATCGCAGTCAAAGCATAGAGCGGAAAAGCGCTGGATTGCTGTGGTCATCAAACGCAGCGGACAACGGCACCTTAGGTCTTCCGGACTGAAATGAGACGTCACAATCTCCGCCGGCCACCGGTGCGTCCCAGAATGCACGATTTCCTGCGGGTAGTGGGCAGGTGCAGCGGGCTATTGCTGCCCATGCGCTGAGTACTGACAAGCTCATGGACAGCGGACCCGTGTTCGTTATCGGAGAATGCGGTGCAGCCGCGCCTCCATCTGCGCTGCTGCATCTTCAGGCGTCATTGACCCACCGACCACAGCATTGAAGAGCGTGCGAACGACCTCACTTACCTCATTGTAACGGGGTGTCACCGGTCTCGGGATTGCGCTTTCAATGACGGCTCGCGCGCCCTCGATCCAAGGCATTTTCTTCTGGATATCCTGATCGCTATAGAGCGCTGTTTGTGGCGGAAGATAAGAAGCATCGATGGCCTTGATTTTGGTTGCTTCCGGCCCTGAGAGGAAGGCGACAAGCTTCTTTGCCTCCTCTTGATGTTGCGAAAAAGCGGAAACAGCCCACTCCCAGCCGCCGAGGCAACTAACGGCCTTGCCGCCATCTACGGCGGGAAGGTTCGCGACACCAACCTTGTCACGAACCGCGGAGTCGTTGCCCTGGAAGTTAGCCCAACCATAGCCCCACAGCGACGCAAAAACTGCCTTGCCGGCCTGGAACTCTTTCCGCGTGTCGTCAGTTCCGACCTCCGAAACGTTCTTCTTCGCAACGCCGTCGTTAACCAGGCCCTTCCACACGTTGAACGCAGCGACAGCCCCATCCTTATCAAAGGCGAGCTTGCCGTTATTGGTCAACTTATGGCCCGCGCTCCAATAGGGTAAGAGAAAGGTGCAGACGGCTCCTTCGATCGCCTTGCCCTGGAAGGAGAGGCCTTGCAAATCCGGGTTGTTTTCGCCGGCCAGGATTTTCTTGGCAGTTTCAGCAAGTTCGTTCCAGGTTTTCGGTACGGGGAGGCCGTACTTCTTTAGGAGATCCTTGCGATAATAGAGGAGGAGCGCGTCGGCGTGTGACGGCAACGCGACGATCTTGCCGTTGACCGTATTCGCGTCGGCATAGGCCTTCATATAGCTCTCGAGCATAGGCCCAGCGTCGGCTGCTTCGCCTAGCGGCGAGATCCATCCGGCAGCGCTGAACTGTGCGGGACGGATGATATCTAGAATCAGGACGTCCAGCGAGGGGTCACGGCTGGACAGGACCGTATTTAAGTACTGGGCCTGCTGTTCCGATGTTGTGCCACCAAGCTCGATCTCGATCTTAACGCCGGGGTTCTTCTGTTCGTAAAGATCAGCGATCTTGCGGTGCGTGGCCGGGCTCCCCTGACTCGAGACGAACATGCGCAGTGTTGTGTCCGCGTAGGCCGGCGCATGCAGTCCTAAGGCAAGCGCGGCCGCCGCCCAGGCGATAATGGGACGTTTCATATTGGTTTCTCCTCCGAGTTTGTTTCATCAAATAATAGCGCTGCAAATTTCTTCGTCAACTGTCGACGGGAAAATTGGGAAATAGAATCTTTTTTGGAAAGAAATTGCATATATTCAAATGGTTGAGAAGGAGTAGGTAAAACATCATAATAATAGCGCTACGATTTTATTTGATTTTTTTATCGCTCCTGCGTAACGTTCGCTTTGTCTGAGCCTAAGGCGGCACAGCCGCGCGTGGGCATATCGAGAGGAGAATTGAGTTTGTCAGAGCATATACGCTATGGTCTAATCGGCGCTGGCATGATGGGGCGCGAGCATCTTCGAAATATCGCAATGACGCCGGGCTCCAAGATTACCGCGGTTGCCGATCCGGACGCGGAGTCGCGTGCACTTGCGGCGGAAGCGGTGCCGGACACGGCGCAGCTATTTGATACGGTCGACGCGTTGCTCGACAGCAAGCTCGTGGACGCACTGGTGATCGCGACGCCGAACGACACCCATACGGATGTCCTTTCCCGGATTCTTGACCGCGGTCTCAGCCTCCCAATTCTTCTGGAGAAGCCCGCCTGTACATCCGTCGAACAGATCTCCTGGATGGCGAGCGCGCTGGAAGGTTACAAGGCGCCGCTGTGGATCGGCATGGAATACCGCTACATGCCGCCGGTTACCCAACTGATCGACGAAGTGCGCAAGGGAACGGTCGGCGACCTGAAGATGATCTCGCTTCGCGAGCACCGCTTCCCCTTCAAGGTCAAGGTCGGTAATTGGAACCGCTATGCCGCCCGTACGGGCGGCACACTGGTCGAGAAGTGCTGCCACTTCTTCGATCTCATGCGGTTGATCGCCAATGATGAGGCCGTGCGCGTCTATGCGTCGGCTGGGGTCGATGTCAATCATGCCGATGAGCGGCGCGAAGATGGGCAGCGCCCCGACATCGTCGACAACGCATTCGTCACGGTGGATTTCAAATCGGGGATCCGTGCCTCGCTCGACCTCTGCATGTTCGCGGAGGGTGCACTCTGGCAGGAGGAGTTTGCGGTGACCGGCTCTCGTGGCCGAGTCGAGTGCTTCGTTCCAGGTTATCGCGGTCATGAGGCCGGGCTCCACTCGGAACTCGAAATCAGCCACCGAGAACAGGGTCGCCAGCCGGACCGTCGCGTTGTCGAGGTGGATGCCGAGGTGTTGCATGCCGGCGCTCACCATGGTGCGACGTTCTATGCCCACAGGAAATTCCGCGAGGCGATCCTGGGCAACGGCCCCGTGGAAGTCAGCCTGCAGGACGGCTTGAAGGCGGTCGCAATCGGCCTAGCAGCGGAATTGTCCGCGAAGGAAAAGCGGGTCGTCACGATCGATGGGCTGACGCTGAACTGATCTGTTCACGTCAGCGGAGGGACTGGATCGGCAATCTGGCCGATCCATCGCGGGGGCATCAGGCTTAATCCATTCCCTCGCGTGGCGTAGCTCCCCTAGCTGCTGCGGCGATGCTGCAGCGTGAAGCGCGTGTCGATAATGCGCGGCCCGCCGACCTTTTCCCCTTGCATACACTCTTCGATCAGTCGAGCCGCCTCGCGGCCAATTAGGTCCCCGGACGGGCGGATTGTGGTGAGCGGCGGATTGCAGGCGGCGCTGAAGGAAAGGTCACCGAAGCCGACGACCGCGAGCCGGTCAGGCACGGCGATCTTCATGCGCTCGCAGGCAAAGAGCACTCCCATGGCAATGTGATCGTTCGAGCACGCGATACCGTCCGTCTCGGGATGGAGCCGCAAGGCTTCAGTGAGAAGCATCGCGCCGATTTCGGCAGAGGCCGTATCGGGATGCTCGACCACCGAGGCGCTGGCGCCCGCGGCGTGTGCGGCTTGCATAAAGCCGTCGCAACGTTGCTTGGCGCGGTGGTCCTGGTGCATGCGGGCGCCGAGGAACAGCAGTTTGCGGCGGCCTTGCTGAATAAGGTGCTCCGCCGCCGCGATGCCGACCTGATCGTGATGGAAGCCGATGGCTGTGTCGATCTGCGGCCCGCCCAGCTCCCAGATCTCGATGACGGGGATGGCGACATTGGCTAGGAGGCGCCGTGTCGCCGGACTGTGGGATAGTCCCGTCAGGACGATGGCCGCCGGCGCCCAGGACAGCGCCATGCGCACCAGCTCTTCCTCTTCTTGCTCGTCATATTCGGTATGGCCGAGGATGAGCTGCAGCCGCTGTTTCTTGAGCGCCGTCTGCATGGAGGAGACCGTTTCGGCGAAGAAGGCGTTGCGCACCGAAGGCACGAGGATGCTGACGGCGCGGGAGGATGCGGCCGCGAGTCCTCCGGCCATGAGGTTAGGCACGTAGTTGAGCTTGTCGATCGCCCTGCTGATCGCCTGGCTTGCGGTTGCCGATACCGCTTCGGGTTTGCGTAGGAAGAGCGAGACGGTGGATGGCGATACATTTGCTAGTTCCGCGACGTCGGACATCGTGACGGACTGCATCTTTCGCCGATTGCGCGGCTGTTTTCGCATTGCTTTATCCATAACATTCTCCGTAGCGCTATTATGATAAACATATCACTATTCCGGCGTCGTGGCAACGCAATTTGACGTGTCGCGTATAGGTAATATGCTGAAAATAAAGTCTATTCTGTCAATTTTCTCCAGCACGCTTATTTTGGAGGGGCAAGCATAATTTTTGCAAGTGCGTCTTGCGTCGAGTAAATCGTAGCGCTATTATTAATTACAACGAGCCGGATGTCCGGCCATGCTTGGGAGAGGGGAATGGCTTCAGTCAGCCTGCGAAAGCTGGAAAAGAGCTACGGTGCGTTGCGCATCGTGAAGGGAATCAACCTGGAAATCGCCGATGGCGAATTCGTGGTATTTGTCGGCCCCTCGGGGTGCGGAAAGTCGACCACGTTGCGCATGGTCGCGGGCCTCGAAAGCATTAGCGACGGCGACATCAGGATTGGCGACAGAGTGGTCAACCGCCTGCCGCCGCGCGAGCGTGACATCGCCATGGTTTTCCAGGACTACGCCCTCTATCCGCACAAGACCGTGCGGGAGAACATGGGCTTCAGCCTGAAGGTGCGCGGCGTCTCGGCAGGGGAGGCTGAGACTCGCATAAACGAGGCGGCCGAGATGCTCGGCATCCCGCATCTCCTGGACCGCCGTCCCGGTCAACTCTCAGGTGGTCAGCGTCAGCGCGTCGCCATGGGGCGCGCGATCGTGCGTCGACCCAAAGTCTTCCTTTTCGATGAGCCGCTGTCGAACCTCGACGCCAAGCTGCGCGGCCAGGTCCGCACGGAGATCAAGCGTATGCATCAGCAAATCGGCACGACGATCATCTACGTTACGCACGATCAGGTCGAGGCGATGACCCTGGCCGATCGCATCGTCATCCTGAAGGGTGGCGATATCGAGCAGGTCGGCACTCCGGACGAAGTCTACAATCGGCCGCAGAGTGTTTTCGTCGGCGGCTTCGTCGGTTCGCCCGCAATGAATTTCGCCAAGGCTAAGATCGAGGCCGGGACCCTTGCCTTTGCCGATGGCAACCGGCTGCCGCTTTCGGCAGTGCACGCCGGGCGCGAAGGTTCTGCGGAAGGCCGCGAGGTGATTGTCGGCATCCGACCTGAGCATTTCGGCGCAGCTTCCGATCCGTCCGCGGCGATTTCAGTCCGCGTGCAGGTCGTTGAGCCACTTGGATCCGATACTCTGGTGCACTTCACCGTCGGTGGCGACACGCTGACCGCACGCATGCCACCCGAAACCCGTCCTGAGCCGGGGAGCGAGATACGCATCGGCGTCGATCCGACGAAAGTACATCTTTTCGATCCAGTGAGCGAACGTGTCATCAATTGAGGCCGGGAAGGCGTAGGGCGACCGACAATACGATGAGTGGATCGAGCTTTGGCCCTGCCAAAGCACCCACGTCCGTTCTTGTCGCCTCTCGAGCCCAATCCTCACCCTGTTTTCCGCAGGCAAGCATCAGTGCGCGCTTGCTGGATTTGCATCAAACATCGGGAGTTGCCCCCTGTGCCGACGACCTCCTATCAAAATGCTGTACGCACCGTCGACCGCGGTCCGTCCGCCTGGACGCGCTGGCTCGATCTCGGCGATCGGACGCTTGCCGTCGTGTTGCTGGCGCCGGCCGCAATCCTCTTGGCGCTGATCATCGTATATCCGGTGCTGCGCCTTGGCTATACCAGTTTCTTCAACCTGTCGCTGACCTCAGGCGTCCCGGCGGAATTCGTCGGTCTCGACAACTATCGAATAATGCTGGAAGATCCGGTCTTCTGGCAAGCAACCTGGAACACCGTTCTCTTTACGGTGATCACCGTACCCGGCGCCCTCTTGGTCGGGTTGGCACTGGCCTTGCTCGCGAACCTTCCCTTCGGCGTGCGGTGGCCGGTGCGCCTTTCGCTGCTCATTCCTTGGGCGCTACCGCTGTCCTTCGCCGGCTTAATCTTCGCCTGGTTCTTCCATTCGGAATACGGTGTCGTCAACGACATTTTGAACCGCTTCGGCTTCGAGGGAATCATCTGGTTCAATTCGCCGGGCTGGGCCTTTGCGGCGATCTGTTTGACGATCATCTGGAAGACTTCGTCCTTTATGGCGCTGATCATCCTGGCCGGCCTGCAGACTATCCCGCGCTCACTCTATGAAGCCGCCGATGTCGACGGCGCTGGCCGTATTCGCCAGTTCTTCGAAATCACTCTGCCGCTCTTGAAGCCCTCCATTATCGTAGGCCTGATCTTCCGCAGTATCACGGCGCTGCAGACCTTCGACATTCCGTACATGATGACCGGCGGTGGTCCTGGTACTTCGACCTCGACGCTTGCCATGTACATCCACCAGAACACGGTTTCCTTCCTCGATCTCGGCTACGGCTCGGCGCTCGCCGTCGTGATGTTCGCCCTCTCGATGGGGTGACCGCCGTCTACCTCCGCGCCATCCGGACCAAGGAGTAAGCCCATGAGTGCCGTCGCTATCCCAGGTTTCTCCTCGCTCCTTTCGGGCCGGCCGCTCCGCTTCATCGCCGGCACCGTGCTGATCGTCAACGGCATGTTTCCGGCGCTGTGGATCCTCTTCACCTCACTTAAGACGGAGGCGGAGCTGACCGCGAAGCCGATCACCTGGTTTCCGCATGCCCCGACGCTTGCGAACTACACGCAGGCCTTCTCGGACCAGCCGCTGCATCTTTTCCTGTTCAACAGCTTCATGGTGGCGTTGCTTTCCACCTGCCTGACGCTGCTCGTCTCGGTGCTGGCGGCCTATGCGCTGGCGCGGCTCAACCTGCGCTATCGCGGCCTGATCCTCTCGCTGATCATTGCTGTCTCGACCTTCCCGCTGGTGACGCTGCTGGTGCCGCTGTTCGAAATCATGCGCACGCTGAACCTCTTGAACACCTGGATCGCGCTGGTGCTGCCCTACACGGTGCTGTCCCTGCCGGTCTGCACGCTGATGCTCGTTTCCTTCTTCGAAGGCATTCCGCGCGATCTCGAAAACGCTGCGATGATCGATGGCTGCACGCGGCTGGGTGCCCTGTTCAAGGTGGTCGTGCCGCTTTGCGCGCCGGGCGTCTTCACCGCCGGCATCCTGTCATTCGTCAATGCCTGGGATGAATTCCTGCTGGCGCTGTCGTTCAACTCCAACCCGTCGCTGCGCACGCTTCCCGTGGGTATCCAGCTCTATCAGGGCGAGTTCGCCTTTCCCTGGCCGGTGATCTCGGCAGCCCTCGTCGTCGGTATCGTTCCGGTCGCCGTGCTGATCGTCATCTTCCAGGAACGCGTCGTCTCGGGTCTCACCTCGGGGGGGATCAAGGGATGACGAAGAAGCTTGATATTTCCGAACTGCGCAGCCAGCGCTGGTTTTCTTCCGACGACATGCGGGCCTTCGCCCACCGCCAGCGGACCCAGCAGATGGGCATGCGCCGCGAGGAGTTCATGGGCCGGCCGGTCATCGGCATCATCAACACCTGGAGCGAGATGAGCCCTTGCCACGCGCATTTGCGCGACCGGGCCGAGGCCGTCAAGCGCGGCGTCTGGCAGATGGGTGGTTATCCCGTCGAGCTGCCGGCGATCTCCGTCGGCGAGGTGATGGTCAAGCCGACGACCATGCTCTACCGCAACTTCCTCGCCATGGAATGCGAGGAACTGCTGCGCTGCCATCCGATCGATGGCGCCGTGCTGCTCGGCGGCTGCGACAAGTCCACGCCGGCGCTTTTGATGGGCGCTTTCTCGATGGATATCCCGGTCATTTTCTGCCCGGCCGGGCCGATGTCCAATGGCCAGTGGCGCGGTGTGAAGACGGGTGCAGGCACCCACACCAAGAAATACTGGGACGAACTGCGCGCCGGCAATATCACCCGCGATGACTGGGTCGATCTCGAAAGCCGCATGACGCGCTCGCCCGGCACCTGCAACACCATCGGCACGGCCTCGACCATGACCTCGATCGTCGATGCCATGGGCATGACGCTCTCGGGCGCCTCCTCCATTCCCGCTGTCGATTCCGGCCATTCGCGCATGGCGTCCGCCTGCGGATCGCGCATCGTCGAGATGGTCTGGGAAGACCTGAAGCCGTCGAAAATCCTCAACCGTGATAGCTTCCTCAACGGCCTCGTCGCCTATATGGCGCTCGGCGGCTCGACCAATGCCGCCGTGCACCTGATCGCCATGGCCAAGCGTGTCGGCATCGAACTGACGCTCGACGACATGGCCGCCATGGCCGGCAAGGTGCCGGTCGTCGCCAATGTCTTCCCGTCCGGGGAATACCTGATGGAGGATTTCTATTTCGCCGGCGGCGTCAATGCGATGTTGAAGAAGCTCTCGCGGCATTTGGCGCTCGACCGGCCGACCGTCAACGGCAGGACGCTCGGCGAGAGCATCACTGACGCCGATTGCTGGAACGATGATGTGATCCGTGGCGAGGACAATCCCGTCGTGCCGCTGTCGCGCGGCAAGACGCTGGAAGTGCTGCGCGGCAATCTCGCGCCCAACGGTGCGGTGATGAAGTCCTCGGCCGCCAATCCGAAGTTCCTGAAGCATGTCGGCCCGGCCATCGTCTTCGACGATCCGCGCACCATGAACAAGACCTTGGACGACCCGGACCTCGACATCACCGAGGATACGGTGATCGTGCTGCGCAATGCCGGCCCCGTCGGGGCGCCGGGCATGCCGGAATGGGGCAACCTACCGATCCCGAAAAAGCTCCTGAAGCGGGGCGTGCGCGACATGGTGCGCATCTGTGACGGGCGTATGAGCGGCACCCATTACGGCACCTGTATCCTGCATGTCTCGCCGGAAGCCGCCATCGGCGGGCCGCTGGCGCTGGTGAAGACCGGCGATCTCATCGAACTCGATGTCACTGCTGCCACCATCAACATGCGCGTGTCCGATGACGAGCTTGCCCGCCGCCGCGCCGAGTGGAAACCATCTGCGCCGATCTACGAGCGCTCCTTCGCCGCCCTCTACCAGCGCCATGTCGGCCAGGCGCACGAGGGTTGCGATTTCGACTTCCTGACCGGCACGCAGCCCGTGCCCGAACCGCCGATCTATTGAGGGATATCCCGTGAGCAACAATAACCCCTTCAAGTCTTGGCTCGGCGACAAGAACCGCGCCACCCCGCTCGGCACCTGGCTGATGGCGGCCGCACCCGCGACGGCGGAAGCGCTGGGCTATGGCGGCTTCGATTTCCTCGTGGTCGACATGGAGCATGTTCCGATCGAATTCACCGATCTCGCCCATATCCTGCGCGCCATCGGCTGCACGCCGGCCGACGCCGTGGTGCGGCTCGCCTGGAACGATCAGGTGCTGGTCAAGCGAGCGCTCGATGCCGGCGCCCGCACCGTGATGCTGCCTTTCGTGCAGAACGCGGAAGAGGCAAAGGCCGCCGCATCCTTCACCCGCTACCCGCCGCACGGTATCCGAGGCGTTGCCGCCGTGCATCGCGGCTCGCGCTTCGGCACGATCCCAAACTACCTGAAATCCGCAAACGACGACATCTGCACCATCGTGCAGCTCGAAACCCCGGAAGCGATCGAACGCCTGCCGGAAATTGCCGCTGTCGACGGTATCGACGCGCTGTTCGTCGGGCCGGGCGACCTTTCCGCCGCCATGGGCCATATCGGCAATATCGCTCACCCGGAAGTGCAGGCGCTGATCGAGAAGGCGGCGAAAGATGCGCATGCGGCCGGCAAGCCGGTCGGCATCGTCGGCCCGAACCCGGATATGGTGAAGCGCTTCATCGGCTATGGCTACGACTACGCCGCCATCGCCTCCGACATCGCCATGATGACCGGCCGCGCCAATGAATGGCTTGGCCAGATGAAGGGCGTGACCCAGGCGCCGGCCGCCGCAACGGCGGCTTACTGAGGAGACGATGGTGGAACACGGCTTCGCTCCCGTTTTCGCTTTTCAGGCCGCGCTTGGTGAATGCCCGCTCTGGTCGGTCGCCGAGCAGGTGCTTTATTTCGTCGATATCAAGCGTTGTCGCATCCACCGTTTCGATCCGGCAACGGGCGCGCTCGCCACGATGGAACTGCCGGAGGAAGTCGGCTGCATCGGTCTCGCCCAGGGTGGCGGCTTCGTCGCCGGTCTGCGCTCCGGTCTCTGGCTGCTCGATCGGGATGGCGTGCCGCAGAAAAAACTTGCCGATAACCCGGAGGACCAGACGATCAGCCGCTTCAACGATGGCGGCGTCGATCCCGCCGGTCGCTTTGTCGCCGGCACGGTTGACGAAACGCGGGAGAGGGGCATTGCTAGCCTTTACCGTTACGATAGCCGCGGCCTGAGCCGCCTTGCCGAAGGGCTGCTCACCTCCAATGGCGTCGCCTTTTCACCGGATGGCAAGCGGCTCTATCATTCCGATACGCTGCGCTACACGCTCTACACTTGGGATTACGAACCGGCGTCCGGAGCGGCGACAAACCGTCAGGTCTTCGCCCGCTTCGGCTCTGAGACCGACAAGGGCCGCCCGGATGGTGGCGCGGTCGATGCCGAAGGCTGCTACTGGACGGCGCTGTTCGAAGGCGGTCGCGTGCAGCGTTATGCACCGGACGCCACGCTTCTTGCCGAATATCCCGTGCCGGCAAAATGCCCGACCATGATCGCCTTCGGCGGCCCGGATATGAAGACGCTTTACTGCACCAGCGCCAGCATTGGCCGGCCCGCTGAAGAACTTGCCGAATACCCGCATTCCGGCGCGCTGTTTTCCATGCGCACCGATGTCGCCGGCCTCGCCCGGCCCCTGTTCAACCCAGCCCGCTGAGACAAAGCCCATGACCCGCGATACCGTCCGTTATCATTCGCTCGAAGGTCGCAACGTGCTGATCACCGGCGGCGCCTCCGGCATCGGCGAGGCCATGGTGGCGGCCTTCCGCGCGCAGGGCGCCAATGTCTCCTTCCTCGATATCGACGAGGCGGCCGGCAAGGCCACGGCGCAAGCGACCGGCGCGGAGTTTCATGCCTGCGATCTGACCGATATCCCGATGCTGCGCGACGCGGTGGCGACGGTCGAAGCACGGCATGGCGCAGTCGATGTGCTCGTCAACAATGCCGGCAAGGATGACCGTCACCGGTTGGACGAGGTCGAGCCGGACTATTGGCGGCGCATGCTGGCGCTGAACCTCGATCACCAGTTTTTCGCGACGCAGGCCGTCGCCAGAGGCATGCGCGAGAAGGGCCGGGGCTCCATCGTCATGATGGGCTCGGTCTCGTGGATGCGCGGCAATCCGGTCATGGTTGGGTACACGACCGCGAAGGCTGCGATCAACGGGATGACCCGAACGCTTGCCCGCGACCTCGGTCCCGATGGCATCCGCGTCAACTGCATCGTGCCCGGCGCGATCGTCACCGAGCGCCAGAAGGCGCTTTGGGCCGGTGCAGAGGAAAGCCAGAAATTCATCGACCTGCAATCGCTGAAGTTCCGCCTCGATGCCGGCCATGTCGCCCGCCTCGCGCTGTTCCTCGGTTCCGACGAAAGCGACGGCTGCACCGGTGCCAATTTTATCGTCGATGCCGGCCTCACACAGAACTGAAGGTCTCCGCCATGCTCCTCGACTCGGCGGAAGCCATTGAAACCGGCCTTCCCGTCCAGCGCCCGCCCTTTCTGCATCACGAGGATGACCGCTCCACCTATGCCATTCAGGACGCCGATCTCTATGCCGCCGACCTGGTCGTCGCGCCGGTCTGGCAGGCGAACGAAGAGGAGCGCACCGTCTATCTGCCGAAGGGGAGGCGGTGGGTTCATATCTGGAGCGGCGCAGTCCGTGAGGGCGGCCGCGGATTGACCGTTCCGGCGCCGCTTGCGCAACCGGCGGTGTTCTCCTGCGAGGCTGTGGCACAGGCAGAGCTTTTCGCTGGCATCGGGGCGATCTGACCATGAACATGTCGAACCTTGCTGTCCTGCTTCTGCTTGCGGCGGGCGCCTCCTATGTCCAGACCCTGACCGGTTTCGCGCTCGGCCTTCTGTTCATGGGCGGCGTTGGGCTGACAGGCGTTATGCCGCTGCCGGATGCCGCCGTGCTGGTCGGCATTCTCGCCATCATCAACGCGGCGCAGGTGTTGGCCAAGGGCTGGCGCGACATCGCAATGCGCGAATTCGTGCTGGTGATCTTCGTCAGCCTCGTTTTCCTCGTCGTCGGCTATTGGTTGCTGGGCCTATTGCTTTCCTCCTCGCTCGACTGGCTCAAGCTGGCGCTCGGCGCGATCATCGTGCTCTCCAGTATTCAGCTGCTGCTGAAGCCGGCGCCGCTGGATCAGCCGTCCAGGGCGGTCTCCTTCGCTCTTTTCGGGGCAATCGCCGGAATAATGGGCGGGTTGTTTTCCACCGCCGGGCCGCCGCTCGTCTATCATTTCTACCGGCAGCCTCTGCGCCCGGCCGCCATTCGCGAGACGCTCGTCGCCGTCTTCGCCGTGAACGCCGTGCTTCGGCTGTTGCTCGTCGCCGGCACCGGCGCCATGCCGCCCGCCTCCTTCTGGTGGGGGCTGCTCTGCATTCCCGTCGTCATGGCTTTCACTGCGCTTGCCCGTCGCTATCCGCCGCCGCTGACGCCAGTGGGACTGCGGCGCGTCGCCTTCTGCCTTCTGTTCCTGTCCGGCCTGTCGCTCGCTGCGCCTGCCTTCCTCAAGCTTTTCGGAGATTTCTCATGACGCACCCGCTCAAGTCAGCACTTCAGGATGCAAGCCTCTTCGTCGACAAGGCCTTCGTCGGTGGACGCTGGGTTGCCGCTACAGACGGCAAGGCCTTCGCCGTCACCGATCCCTTCGACGGTTCGTTGATCGCCAATGTCCCCTCGCTTTCGCGCAAGGAGGTCGCAAGTGCGATCGACGCCGCCGAAACGGCGCAGAGGCTTTGGGCGAAGCGCACCGCCAAGGAACGCGCCAAGGTGCTGAACGCGTGGTACCAACTCATCCTCGACAATGCCGATGACCTCGCGCTTATCCTCACATTCGAACAGGGTAAGCCGCTTGCGGAGGCCAGAGGCGAGGTGGTGTCGAACGCCGCCTATCTCGAATGGTTTGCCGAAGAGGCGAAGCGCATCGACGGCGACATCATCCCAGGCGCCAATGCCGGCCAGCGCATCATGGTGCTGAAGCAGCCGGTCGGTGTCTGCGCCGCGATCACGCCCTGGAACTTCCCGAACGGCATGATCACCCGAAAGGCAGGCCCGGCGCTTGCCGCCGGCTGCTCCATGCTTCTGAAGCCCGCATCACAGACGCCGCTCTCGGCGCTGGCGCTGGCGGTACTGGCCGAGCGGGCAGGGGTGCCGGCCGGCGTGTTTTCCGTCATCACCGGTGAGGCACGGCCGATCGGCGAGGAATTCTGCCACAACCCGAAGATCGCCAAGATCACCTTTACCGGTTCGACCGGCGTTGGCCGCTGGCTGATGAAGGAAGCCGCCGACGGCATCAAGCGCCTGTCGCTGGAACTTGGCGGCAACGCGCCTTTCATCATCTTCGACGATGCCGATCTCGATGCCGCTGTCGAGGGCGCGATGATCTCGAAATTCCGCAACGCCGGCCAGACCTGCGTGTGCGCCAACCGCATCTATGTGCAGGAAAGCGTCGTCGAAGCCTTCACGGAAAAGCTGCTGGCGAAGGTTTCGGGCCTGAAACTTGGCCGCGGCACGGAAGCCGGCACGACGCAGGGTCCGCTGATCGACGACAAGGCTGTGGCAAAGATGGAAGAACATGTAGCCGATGCGCTGGAAAAGGGCGGTAAATTGCTCGCCGGCGGCAAACGCAGCGCACTCGGCAGCAGTTTCTACGAGCCGACCGTCATTATCGGCGTCACCCAGGCGATGAAGGTGGCGAGCGAAGAAACGTTCGCCCCGCTCGCCCCGATCATCGCCTTCACGGATGAAGACGACGTGATCGCCATGGCGAACGACAGCGAATACGGCCTTGCGTCCTATTTCTACGCAAGGGACATGGCCCGCGTCTGGCGCGTCGCCGAGGCGTTGGAGGCCGGCATGGTCGGCGTCAACACCGGTATGATTGCCAACGAGATGGCCCCCTTCGGCGGCGTAAAGCAGTCCGGTCTCGGCCGCGAGGGATCCAAGTATGGCATCGAAGGCTTCCTCGAGTTGAAATATGTCTGCGTCGCAGGGCTCTGAGATGACCCGGCGTATAGTCTCCCTTTAGCGATCCTCCCTATTTCTGCCCCGAGAGTTCGATGCAACTAAGAAACTGCCACAATTTCCATGACTTCCGGGGTCTGGCCAAGTCTCGCCTGCCCGGCCCCATCTTCAACTACATCGACGGGGCGGCCGACGACGAGGTCACGCTTCGACGCAACACCGACGCGTTCGAACAGTGCGACCTCGTGCCCGGCGTTCTTCGTGGCGTCAGCGACGTCGATCTCTCGGTCACGGTGATGGGCCAGAAACTGGCGCTGCCGGTCTATTGTTCGCCGACCGCGCTCCAGCGCCTGTTCCATCACGACGGCGAGCGCGCCGTCGCAGCGGCCGCGGGAAAATACAGGATGATGTTCGGTGTCTCTTCGCTTGGCACCATCAGCCTGGAGGAAGCCCGCAAGATCAACGACGGCCCTCAGGCCTACCAGTTTTATTTCCACAAGGATCGCGGCCTGAACCGGGAAATGATGGCGCGCGCGAAAAGTGCCGGCGTGCAGGTCATGATGCTGACGGTCGACAGCATAACCGGCGGCAACCGCGAGCGCGACAAACGGACAGGCTTTGCCATTCCGTTCAAGTTGACCGCCTCCGGCATCGCGCAGTTCATGATGCGGCCTGCCTGGGGCATCAATTACCTCACGCACGAACGCTTCCGCCTGCCGCAGCTTGATACCCATATCGACATGGGCAAGGGCGTGATGTCGATCAGCCGCTACTTCACCGAAATGCTGGACGACAGCATGACGTGGAAGGACGTCGCCGACATGGTCCAGGAATGGGGCGGGCATTTCTGCCTCAAGGGCGTCATGTCAGTCGAGGACGCCAAGAAGGCGGTCGATATCGGATGCTCCGGCATCGTGCTCTCCAATCACGGTGGGCGCCAGCTTGACGGGTCGCGCAGTGCCTTCGACCAACTGGCTGAGATCGTCGATGCCGTTGGTGACAAGATCGACGTCATGATGGACGGTGGCGTGCAGCGCGGCACGCATGTGCTGAAGGCACTGTCGCTCGGCGCCAAAGCGGTGGGCCTCGGTCGCTACTACCTTTTCCCACTTGCAGCCGCCGGACAGGCCGGCGTTGAACGCGCGCTCGACCAGATGCAAACAGAGTTGGTGCGCGGGATGAAGCTTATGGGCTGCACGCGGGTCTCCGAGCTCAATCGCGACAATCTCAGATTCCGCTAAACCGATTGCGAAAGTGCGTGCAGCCGGAGCCACTCGTTGCCCGAGCCGCCTGTTACCACAAGAAGTGCATTCATTCGATGCCGGATCCATCCGGCACTCAAGAGACACCGGACGTCTATCCAGCAAGAAGGGATAAAAATGATGAGAAACGTTGTTTTCCTTGACCGCGGTTCGCTTGATGCCGCTCTTCGGCCGTTCGAGTTCGGCAATTCCTACGTCGAGTACGACTCGACCGACACGGCGGATGAAGCGGTGGCCCGCCTGAAAGGCGCGCATGTTGCGATCGTAAACAAGGTGAAACTCGATGCCGAGATTCTCCGCCAACTTCCTGATCTGGAGTTGATCGCGGTCGCCGCGACCGGCACGAACATCATTGACCTTCGCTACGCTCAGGAACGCGGCATCACGGTCGTCAACATCCGCGACTATGCGCGCAACACCGTTCCGGAGCATGTTATTGCCCTGATCTTTGCGTTGCGCCGCTCCATTCTGCCCTACGCTCAATCGGTCAGAGCAGGTGCGTGGAACCGATCGAAGCAATTCTGCTACTTTGACTATCCGATCAACGACGTCGCGGGGTCGACAATCGGCATCGTCGGCTACGGGGCGCTGGGGCGCTCCATTGCCAAGCGTGCCGAAGCCTTGGGGATGAAAGTCCTGGCCTATGACAAAAACCCGGGTGAGGGTATCGTCGATTTCGAGACCATCCTTGCCCAGTCCGACGTCATCACGCTGCATGTCCCTCTGACGCCGCAGACAACCAACATGATCGGCGCTCAACAACTGTCGATGATGAAGAAGTCTGCCATCCTGATCAATACGGCGCGGGGAGGGCTGATCGATGAGAAGGCGATTGCCGTTGCGTTGAAGGACGGCGTGATCGCAGGCGCTGGCATCGATGTCATAGAGGAGGAGCCGCCTCGCAATGGCAACGTGCTCTTCGATCCCGAAATTCCGAATTTGATCGTTACCCCGCATGTCGCATGGGCGAGCCAGCAGGCGATGAGAGTGCTTGCGGATCAACTGGTCGACAACATCGAGGCCTATGTTCGCGGCAGCCCGCAAAATGTCGTCACGGCCTGAGACGACTTCGAGAGGCTGAATCAATGACTACCAGCGAGCAAGGTCCTATGCCCTTCGGCCATCTTCCGGATGGAAGGGTCGTCGAATCCGTCAGAATAGGTCGGGGTCCGCTCCGCGCCGAAATCCTGACTTACGGCGCCGTCATCAGGGATCTCCGCTTTGACGGGCATGGTCCACCGCTCGTTCTCGGGCTCAACGGCATGGAAGACTACGTCCTGCATTCCCGAAACTTCGGCGCATCCCCGGGCCGGTGTGCGAACCGCATCGCCGGCGGTCGGTTCGTCCTCGATGGCAAGGCCTATGAACTTGAGCGCAACGAGCCTGGTGGCCGAAACCACATTCATGGCGGCAGCACTGGCATGGCCAGGTCGCTGTGGGCAATCACCGGTTTGACGCACGACCGTGTCGAGCTGTCCATCCGTGACCCAGACGGGAATGCGGGCTTTCCGGGCACCGTTGAGGTGACTTGCACAATCACTGCGTCGGAGACAGGGGTGCTCAGCATGCGCTACGAGAGCAGGTGTGACGCGCCCTGTCCCGTCAATCTATGCCATCATGGATATTTCAATCTGGGGCATCGCTTGGATGTGCTCGATCATACCGTCCGCATAGCGGCTGAGGCCTATCTTCCGGTCAATGACGTCAAGATTCCCCTCGGTGTTCCCCAGGCCGTCGCCGGAACGCCTTTCGATTTGCGCACAGAGACCCCGCTCGGTGACCGTTTGCTGCAGTTGGAGGGCGGGTTCGATCACAACTTCTGCCTCTCGGCTGACCGTCAGGCTCTCCGTCCAATCGCCTGGATATCAGCGCCTGACGGTCTCCAGATGGAGGTTGCAACAACCGAACCGGGCGTACAGTTCTTCACCGCTCCGACGCTGACTTGCCTGGTTCCGGGCCTGGACGGGCGGCGCTATGGACCAGCCGCCGGCTTGTGTCTGGAAACGCAGATTTGGCCTGACGCCATAAACCAGCATGGCTTTCCCGACGTGGTGCTGAGGCCCGGCCAGCGGCGCGTGCAAGAAACGGAATATCGGTTTTCTTGGCCAGCTTGATGAACCACGGACTTTGGACGAGAGGCCGGGCAGTTCTCCGGCACCTTTCGGCGACCCAGAATCGGCGATCGAACCGCCAGCCAACCACCGGAAAGGCAAACATGCAGGACCCTCGAGTATTTCTGAGGACGCTATTCGACTCCGCGGTGAAAGCTGCTGATCCAGACCACAGACTCCGTCTTTTCCTGCCGGACGCTCCACGTGGGCGAACCGTCGTCGTTGGGGCCGGCAAAGGATCCGCACAGTTAGCGCGTGCCTTGGAGCGTATCTGGTCTTGCCCTATCGAGGGCGCGGTGGTGACTCGATATGGTTATGGAGCGGTCTGTGAGCACATCGAGGTGCTGGAGGCTTCGCACCCAGTGCCTGACGCTGCTGGTCTGAAGGCGTCCGAAAGATTGCTTGAATTGGTTCAAGGTCTCACCGCAGACGACCTCGTTATTGCCCTTATGTGCGGTGGAGGATCAGCCCTGCTTCCCGCTCCGCCGGAAGGGTTCGACCTCGCTGATGAAATCGCTTTGAATCAGGCGTTGCTGAAGTCGGGCGCGCCTATCTCGGCAATGAACGCAATTCGAAGGCAGTTCTCTCGGATTAAGGGTGGCAGGCTCGCGGTGGCTGCCTATCCGGCGCGCGTTGTCACGCTTGTCGTGTCCGATATTCCCGGAGACGATCCCGCACTCGTATCCTCAGGTCCAACGATCGCAACCGCTGGAAAGCCGGACGACGCCATCGCGCTTATCGAGCGATATCGGATTGACGTTCCAGAGAACATCCGGAGGCATCTGCAGGCGGGACTGCACGCTCCCGAGCCAACCGATGCGGCTTTTGCGCGGAACTCAGTCCACGTCGTCGCATCTGCCAAGGTGTCGCTCGAAGCCGCTGCCAAAACTGCCGCAAATCTGGGCGTGCGAGCGTTCATCCTGTCGGATTCCCTCGAGGGAGAGGCACGAGAGGCGGGGGCATTTCATGCCGCGCTCGCGCGCGAAATCGAGCACAACGGACGACCCTTCGAGCGGCCCGCTGTTCTATTGTCAGGGGGCGAGACAACCGTGACAGTCAGAGGGGACGGGAAAGGGGGGAGAAACACCGAATTTCTGCTCGCATTCGCCCTGAGCATTCAAGGAACCAAGAAAATCCATGCACTTGCCGCGGATACCGACGGCATCGACGGGAGCGAGGACAATGCCGGCGCGTTTGCAGACAGCTCTACCATCGATCGCATGATTTCTCAGGGTGTCCGCGGCGACGAACACCTGATGAGAAACGACGCCTGGTCCGCATTCGATGCGGTCGACGACCTTTTCGTCTGTGGTCCGACTGGCACAAATGTGAACGACTTCCGCGCGATCCTCATTTGTTAGCGACCTGTCAGATGTTGCAAGCTCAAGAATGGATCAATTGCCAGCGCTGTGATCCAGCCGGGATTGTCTTTTATCCCCACTTGTCGGGATGACAAATGCGACGATGACTAGACCGTCGCCGTGATCGGCATCGACATCGCATAAACCCCACATAGAAAGGAAGGGAGCCATCTCGGTGGTGTCCCTTCAGGTTTTCTCCCTTAAGCGTCCACGGCGACGTGGACGGCTGAAATATCCGGCTTCTCGAGAAAGACGCACGAATGCTGCCTAGTCCCATACCGCCTGGCGGATGGACATAGGCGCGATGCGCTGTTCAATGCGCAGGTTATAGACGGGTTAGTGCCAATGTGTTGCGGGACGTTCCGCAGGCAGGGTTTGATAGATGGTCGCGTCCACGGTCAGTGCCTCTTAAGCTCCGCTCTATGATTTGTAGCTTTTGCTCGGTTGTCCATCGTCCGCGGTGAACGTCATCCGTGGTTACCCTGATGCATCGATACTCGTTGGGCATAAGCCTTTGCTTGAGCCATTCTGCTTACGCCGACTGTCCGGTCGAAATGGAGGGCAGTTTAAACTGACAGAAACCGAGGGTACCAACATCTGCCGGGAAGAAGGTCGGTGTCCCGATCTTCAACGCGTTCTCGATTGCCTGACATGGTCGATCAGCGCCCGCAGTTTTGGCGGCATGTTGCGGCGCTGGGGGAAATATAGGAAGAAGCCCGGAAACGGCGGCAGGAAGTCCTCTAACAGCGAGACGAGTTCGCCGGCTTTCAGATGAGGGCGGAAGGTTTCCTCCGGCGCGAAGGTGATGCCGCCGCCGGCAAGGGTGGTGCGCAGCATCAGCCGCAGGTCGTTCGTGATGATCTGCGGTTCGACCGCCACGTCAAAGGTCGCGCCGTTTTCCTCGAACTCCCAGCGATAGGGCGCAACGTTCGGTGCGGGCCGCCAGCCGATGCATCGATGACGGACAAGTTCGCGCGGATGCGCTGGCGCGCCATGGGCCGCCAGATAAGCTGGGGCTGCAACCACCATCTCGCGCTGATCGCCGGTCAGAGGGATGGCGATCATATCCTGCTCGATCACCTCTCCCAGCCGGACGCCGGCGTCATAGCCGGCGGCGACAATATCGAACTCCTCGTCCGTCACAGTTACGTCGATCGTCACGCCGGGATATGCCGCCGCGAAGGAGGCAACCAGCGGACCGGACAGGAATCTTTCGGCGATCGAGGTAACCGCGATCCTGAGCAGTCCATGCGGCGCGGCGTCTCCCGCGACGCCTTCAAGCGCCGTCCCGATGTCTGTAAGGGGGCGGGACAGGGCGTCATAAAGCCGCTCACCCGCTTCGGTCAGACGCACGGAGCGCGTGGTGCGCATTACCAGGGTCGTGCCGAACAGATCCTCAAGACGCCGCATTCCCTGACTGATGGCGGAGCGGGTCACGCCCAGGCGATCGGCGGCGGCACGGAAATTATGCTCCTCTGCGACGGCGACGAAGAGTGGCAGCAGATTGAGATCGATCTTCATTGTTTAGCAATTCTAACCATCCAGTCCAATGACCGATGGATACCGTAACCAGGGACAAACGTCCATCTTGCTCCCGAAGGCAAAACAGGAGCACATTCATGGACAAGGTCATTCTGATTACCGGCGCCTCCAGCGGCATCGGTGAAGGTATCGCTAGAGAACTCGGCGGCGCCGGGGCAAAGATCTTGATTGGCGCCCGCCGGACCGATCGCATCGAGACCATCGCCGCGGGCATCCGCGCCGCGGGTGGCACCATCGAGGCAAGGGCATTGGATGTCACCGATCGCCAGTCGATGGACGCGTTCGCGAACGCCGCAGTCGCAAAGTGGGGCCGCATCGACGTTCTGGTCAACAACGCCGGCGTGATGCCGCTGTCGCCGCTTTCCGCCGGCAAGCATGACGAGTGGGAGCGGATGGTCGACGTCAACATCAAGGGCGTGCTTTGGGGCATCGGCGCTGTGCTGCCGGTGATGGAGCAGCAGGGCGGCGGCCAGATCATCAATATCGGCTCCATTGGCGCGCTCTCGGTCGTGCCGACCGCCGCCGTCTATTGCGCCACCAAGTTCGCGGTTCGGGCGATTTCGGACGGACTGCGACAGGAAAGCACGAACATCCGCGTTACCTGCGTCAACCCTGGCGTCGTGGAGAGCGAACTTGCCTCGACCATCACCGATGAAGGTACCTTGGCGGTGATGGATGCCTATCGCGCAGTCGCGCTTCAGCCGGTCGACATTGCCCGCGCCGTGCGGCAGGTGATCGAGGCTCCGGCCGGCGTCGATACCACCGAAATCACCATCCGGCCGACCGCATCGGCCAACTGAGGAACGGATATGCAAACCAGCCACCCTTATGTCGGTCTCTGGGTTACCGAGGACCGGCAGATCAGGCACGAGCTTCTGCCCAACGGTCGATATGTGGAGGCGCGCGGAAGGCGTGAGCGGGCCTATGAAGGCCGTTACGAAGTCTCTGGAAACCACATCGAATACTGGGACGATACCGGTTTTACCGCAGACGGGGATTTCATCGATGATGTTCTCCATCATGCCGGCATGATTCTGTATCGCCAGTGACGCGGATCGCATTGGGCCTTATCGCCTTTGAGGCTAAGGCATCGTGCTTCGATGGCTGTGCATTCGGCGGATTACACAGGACAGTGAAGTTGGCCCGGAATAAACTGCCGGCGATCGTGTCCCGGGGTCGCAATGGAAATCAGAGCTCTTGCAGCTTACTCCACCATCCACCGGCAACAACACACCGTTGATATAAGCCGTCTCATCGCTTGCAAGAAAAAGTTGGATGCAGAGTTCTGGTCCCTCGGCCATCGAGCAGGATCTTGTCGAATGGCTGGCCTCCAGCGCCGACTTGCCTGTCGGCGCTGGAGGCTTGTTCGTGTCCAGTGGGTCGCTGGCGAACCTCATGGGCTTGATGATCGCACGCGACAGGATGCTGCCTTCCAGGGAGCGGCAGCGCGGTCGATGAAAACCTTGGCGCTCCGTTGACCACGCGCCTCGATGGCTTCGTTGTCCTACGTGCCTGCACGATCAGTCCCAATGCGACCACCGATGATATCCGATCGATGGCGGGCGTCATGGACGAAGGGGCGCGCTTGCTGGTGGATAATCTTGGCTAGGGCGGCTGAGAAAGTGCGGAGGCTCTGATTATCGAGGGTCTTCTGAGCGCGTGGAAAGTCTTGCCGCTTATGAGGTGTCGGGAGCAGGAACGCGCCATGAATGGCGATGCAACTTAGCGGGACAGGGCTCGATCAGCAGGCTCCGTTCATCAGTATTGACCACGGCATTGCGTTTGTGTCCCTTGATCGTCTAGCCCGCATCGTAGCTACGCGGTCCGCCGCTTTCCGTTGTCTTACCGCTCTGACTGTCGATGATCGACGCCGAAGGACAGGGCTCACGACGCGCTCCCGATGGGCGATCACCAGCGCGCGGCGAATTTTTTGAGGGGTTTGCCGGCCTTTCTGGCGGGCTTCAGGTAAGACGATAGCTTCGCCATTCATTTCAAGAATATTGATGTGGTGGGTGATGCGCCAACCTCAGACATTGTGCTTCGATGCGGACCGCCCATAAGCTGCTTTCTGTCGTGAACTTTTCATAATAAGCCCTCGCATTGATTGCCATCATGCCAGCGCAGCGGGCTTTTGTCACCGTTCTCAAGGCTAGGTATGTTGTCTTAGAACCTCGATGAAGGCTTTGAGCCCAGCCGGTACGTGCCGATGGCCCGGATAATATAGGCATAGGCCCTCGATTTCGGGACACCAGTCATCTAGGATCGTTTCGAGCCTCTTCGCCGACAGACCCTTTCTCGCCGCTTCGAATGGTATATACGCCACTCCGATGCCGGCCTCTGCCGCCTCGATCATCATGGCTATATTGTCGAGAGTAATCGGACCGGGGACGTCGACCACGATCTCCTCGCCTCGCCTCTGGAATTCCCACCGATAAAGTCTACCGCTAGGCATTCTATGGCGAATACACCGATGCCGCGATAGGTCATCCGGCGTTTGTATCGGCTTTGCGTTCTTTAAATATTCCGGTGCTGCTACCGCGACAAAGCGGGTGAGCCCGCCGAACGGCACCACAATCATGTCCTGGGGAACCGACTCTCGGAAACGTACTCCAGCATCAAAGCCCTCTGCGACGATATCGACCAGCCGGCCTTCGCAAACGAAATCGACAGATATTTCCGGGTAAAGCGACAGAAAAGTGGGCACGACCTTTTCAAGCAGCATGGAAGCAACGACTGCGCTCATATTGATACGAACCGTGCCGCTCGGGCTTTGCTTGAAGTCGTCCACTTCATCCATGGCCGAATTGAGATCCTGCAACAACGGGCGCAACCGCTCGTGGAGCCGTTGTCCGGCCTCAGTTGCCGCAACGCTACGTGTTGTGCGATTCAAGAGCCTAAGACCCAAGCGGCCTTCCAAGGAGCGCATGATGTGGCTGAGAGAGGACGGCGATAAACCCATTTCGTCGGCCGCCTTGCGAAAGCTCTGGTGGCGGACCACGGCTACGAACGCCGTCAGTTCGGTGAAGGAAATACGCTCATTCATGTAATTTCACCATGATTATATCCAAGATTGAGTGGATAGTACCATGAGAGGTTCCGCATTATTTCCAGTGCTCAGAAATATTTGTGAGCAATGGAGTGGCTATGACACAGACATGGTTGATTACCGGTACGTCCTCCGGTTTCGGACGGATTCTTACCGAACGGCTTCTTGAAAGAGGGGACAGGGTTGCAGCAACGTTGCGTCGGATGAATGCGCTGAACGACCTGCAAGCACAGTATCCCGATCGCCTCTGGGTCGCACCTTTAGATTTGACGGATACCGTTGCTATTCAGGCGACAGTTGATCGCGCTTTCGCTGAGCTTGGTCATATCGACGTCGTCGTCGGCAACGCTGGATACGGTCTGTTTGGCGCAGGCGAAGAAGTCACCGACGAACAAATCGACCACCAGATTGCCACCAACCTGACCGGGGCCATTCAGTTCATTCGTAAGGTCCTCCCGCACATGCGCAATCAGGGCGGCGGCCGTATCCTTCAGGTTTCGTCCGAGGGAGGACAGATCGCCTATCCGAACTTCGGCCTCTATCACGCGACGAAATGGGGAATTGAGGGCTTCGTCGAGGCTGTCCGTCAGGAGGTAGAACCCTTTGGTATTATGGTGACGATCATCGAACCCGGTCCTACCAATACTGACTTCAAGAGTGGCCTAGTCCGGGGTCCCGTCATGGATGTCTACGATGAAACGCCTGCTGGCGCTGTCCGCAAGGCACTCGATAGCGGTACATTTGTAGTGACGGGCAACCCCTACAAGATGGTAGATGCCATCCTTCATTCGGCAACGAAGATACCGGCTCCTGTACGCTTGGCGCTCGGTAAGACTACTTATACCTCCGTCAAGGCGGCACTGACTGCCCGGTTGGCTGAGCTGGAAGCCCAGAAGGAAATCACTCTTGCAATGGACGACGAAGCGTGAACAACATGAGTGGCCGGAGCCAACTCTCTGGTGTTGAATAGGGAGGCCGTCGTGCGGTCAAGCCCGTTCTGGCGTGATTGGGCACCACGAATTTGTTCAGTTGAAAAGAACGCAGCGCGCGTCGGCGGCTTTTATTTCCTCAGGACGTTTCGATCTTCGGTTCCAGCGGTTTCTCTAACACCACGAAACGAAGATCATCACGCAGCGGCGCCCCAAACCGATTGTCACCGTAGGGGAACGGCTCCGATTGCCCCGTCAGGCGATAGCCGCGTCGGACATACCAAGCGATCAGCGTTCACGGACATTCACGACCGTGATCTGAACACGATTGCCGCCTCGTTCTTCTATCCATTGTTCGGCGGCGGACAGAAGAGTTTTGCCCAAGCCGGCTTCTGCCGTTCGAGTTCCGCGGCGAGTGATCCGAGAACCATGTCCCTCGATCGACCTCTTCCAGCCATACGCAATCGGAGAACTGACGGCTGGCAGGATCGACCCATTTGAGGAACGAAGCGTTCGGCTTGGACGCTAGGTCTGCCCTGACTAGCGCCTCGCTTGTACGATCGCCCGAGATGATTGTTGCCGCTTTCGTCCAGCCGGCTGACGTCCCCGATCCTCGATAGGCGCGGTTCATCAGTGAGACGACGGTCGGAACGTCGCCATCGGTAATAGGTTCAAACATATGTGGTCCTGCTGTATCGGTTGATGATTGCCTTGCCGGCATATGTGATGGCAGACGATGGATGCCCTTCAGGCTGGAAGGACCACGTTTTGCCGCGCGCGTGAAGCAACTCCACCGTCGCGCCGCCGAATTCACTTGCCGCATCGGTAACGACCGCGCCTTGTCTTCAAAATTCTTGTCTACGGCTGCCTCGTGTTATGTGCAGCCAGCCATTTGGGCGTACCGGGTCGTTCGTTGAATACCTAATATTTCGCAAGGGTTGTTGAGAATTCAGGGTATAGTCGATCGCGTCGGTGTCGCACCGCGCATTCGTTAGTGTCGCGCGGAAATTCGACAGTTCAGGCGGCGATGCCGTCCACCGGCTTGCCGAAGCGGCCGATATTGTCGTCGCCCCAGGTCTTCAAGGCGCCGAGAATCGGCTCGAGGCTTCGGCCCAGAGGCGAGATGCTGTATTCGACTTTCGGCGGCACTTGGGCGTAGACCTTGCGCTCGATGAGGCCATCCTCCTCCAGCTCACGCAACTGATTGGTGAGCGTGCGCTGCGTGACGCCACTGACCTGCCGGCGGATTTCGTTGAACCGCATCGTTCCCCCGAGCAGGTGGAAGAGGATGACGCATTTCCATTTGCCGTCGATCAGGCTGATCGATGCCTCGACCGAGCAGCCGGGATTGCAGTCGAACCGCGAATGGCGAACTTTGCCCATGATGGTATCCTTCGTATCCTAACATGCTTCAACGCATGTACGCCTTTGCATGAGGATATCAATGCCTGAACGCATTCCTCGGGTGAAGGCAGCGGTGGTCGGCGGTTAGCATTCGGCATCATGGGCACAGGTGCCGACATCAACGCGCCGATCTCCTAGTATCCATTTTGATACTATATGCAAATCTTGTGCGTATCGCGAAATCGCGGCCATACCTCTACATCAAGGCAATCCAAACGCCCGGCGGCTGATCGCCGGTGTCCATCACCACTGCCACGATTCAGGAGAATGCCCAATGCCAGAAACCAGCTTCATATCGCGCTCGATCACTCGTGCGGGCGCCTCAAAACTCATTTCTGCAACGATCGCCGCCGCCGAGCGTGTCGGCTTCGAACCCGTCGTGGCGATCGTCGATGCCGCAGGCAATCTGAAAGCCTTCGAGCGCAGCGACCGGAGTTCGTTTCTTGCCGTCAACATCGCCATCGATAAGGCCTACACGGCCGCCTCATTCGGCCTGACGACCGCCCAGTGGGTTGACTTGCTGGAAGATCGCGGCGCCTCCAACCTGCGGCATGTTCCCCGCGTCATGGCCGCCGCCGGCGGCTTCCCGATCATGGAGGACGGGGCAATCATCGGCGGTCTCGGGATTTCGGGCGGAAGCTGGTCGCAGGACCAGGAGGCCGGCGAAGAAGCGCTTCGCAATTTCGGCCAGTGATCCAGACACGACATATTCACACTACGGAGATTCCAATGAAAGCCATAGGATATAAGATGCCGTCGCCGATTTCGGCTGCCGATTCCCTTGTCGACATCGACCTGCCGAAGCCGGTCCCGACCGGGCGTGACATCCTCGTCGAGGTGAAGGCGGTTTCCGTCAATCCGGTCGACTATAAAGTCCGCCGCAGTGCGGCGCCAGCGGGCGCGGACTGGAAGATCCTTGGCTGGGATGCCGCCGGCATCGTGGCCGCGGTTGGTCCCGAGGTCACGCAGTTCAAGGTGGGAGAAGAGGTATGGTATGCGGGTTCCATCACCCGATCGGGAACGAACGCCGAGTTTCATCTCGTCGATGAACGCATCGTCGGTAAAAAGCCCGCCAGTCTCGGCTGGGGAGACGCCTCGGCCCTGCCGCTGACCTCGCTGACGGCATGGGAAGCGTTCTTCGACCGCCTCGACGTCAGGAAGCCGGTTCCCGGCGCGGCCCCCGCGATCCTCATCATCGGCGGTGGGGGAGGTGTCGGCTCCATTGCGATCCAGATTGCGCGGGAGTTCACCGATCTGACGGTGATCGCAACCGCTTCGCGTCCGGAGACGCAAGAGTTCGTGCAGTCGCTGGGTGCCCATCACGTCATCGACCATTCGAAGCCGCTGGCCGGCGAGATGGCAGCACTCGGTATCGGCGCGCCCGCCTTCGTCTTCTCCACGACTCAGACGGACAGGCATATCGCCGAAATCGCCGAACTGATCGCACCGCAGGGACGCTTCTGCCTCATCGACGATCCGGAAAATTTCGACGTCATGCAATTCAAGCGCAAGGCGGTATCTATCCACCATGAACTCATGTTTACCCGCTCGATCTACGGTACGGCCGATATGGCCGAGCAGGGGAGGATCTTGAACGAGGTGTCGCGCGGGGTTGATGAGGGCACGATCCGCTCGACGGCCACCACGCGCCTCAGCCCCATCGACGCTGCGAACCTGAAGAAGGCGCACGCGCAGCTCGAAACCGGCTCCTCGATCGGCAAGATCGTCCTCGAAGGTTTCTCCTGAATCCTGACCTGAAACGGCAGCCCCTTCCGGGGCCGCCGACAGTTTCCTTTGCCGCCCGCCATCGCGCGGCGCTCTAACGGCTGCCCTGATTACCGCCCCTGTTTCATGGTGGAGCAAAGTGACTTGACGCAATACCTACTAGAAGGTAGGTAAAGCTCATGAGCAATCTTTCTTCGACCTCCGACGACATTCTCCGCTGCGCCCGATCACTGATCACCGAGGTCGGGTACAACGGCTTCAGCTATGCCGACATCTCCGAAGTCGTGGGCATTCGCAAGGCGAGCATCCACCACCATTTCCCCAGCAAGGTCGATCTGGTCCGGACGCTCGTCGCCCGGTACCGCGAAGAAGCCGAGGCGGGGATTGCCGAGCTGGAACAACATCACCCGGAGCCCGCGGATCAGCTTCGCGCCTACACAGCCTATTGGGCGGCCTGCATCGGCGACGGCACGAGACCTTTTTGCGTGTGCGCCTTGCTGGCAAGCGAATTGCCAGCGCTGCCGCCCGAGGTCGCGCTGGAGGTCCGGGCCTATTTTCGTTCGTTCTCGGCATGGATCAACTCCGTCATGGAGCGGGGTGCGCAGCAAGGGACCCTCACTTTATCCGGCACCGCGCGATCCGAGGCGGAGACGTTCATTGCAACCGCACACGGCGCCATGCTCTCGGCACGGGCCTATGGCGACCCTGCGATCTTCGCCGGCATCACCCAGCCCCTGATCGAAAGGCTTGTCGCCGTTCGGCACTGAACGCGGGGACGGCCACCGGCCTTAGATCGCTCAAAAAACTACCATTGAGTTGGTAGTCATTCGACTTCTTCTTCGGCCTCTACGGGCTTCGGCGCGCCGTACAGGCTTCTTTCTACGCGCCATAACTACCTATCAGTAGGTAAGGGAGATAAAATGCTTCAGAAACTCACGCCGGCCCTCCTCGCTGCCGCCGTCACCCTGCCGCTCGCTGCGGCCGTCACACCCGCCTTCGCCGAGGGTGCCAAGGCGGAGCGCATTCAGGTGCGCGGCGCCATCGCCGGTTTCAACGGCGAAACGCTGACGGTGAAGACGCGCGAAGGCCAGACCGCCAATATCGCTCTTGCGCAGGGATGGATGGTGTCGAGCGTTGCGCGCGCCGCCGTCTCCGACATCAAGCCCGGTGACTATGTCGGGATCGCTTCGCTGCCGACACAGAATGGAGGCGACGGCGCGCTGGAGGTGCTGATCTTCCCGCCTGCCCTGAAGGGCGCCGGTGAAGGCAGCTTCGGATGGGACCTGAAGCCCAACAGCACCATGACCAACGCCACGGTCGCGGACGCGGTCAAGGATGTGAGCGGGCGAACGGTCACGGTCTCCTACCACGGCAAGGAAAAGAAGATCGCCATTCCGGACGGCACCCCCGTCGTCACCTTCGCCCCGGCCACAAAGGCCGATCTGAAGCCGGATGCGGTCGTCTTCATCCCGGCTGAGAAGGCTGCGGATGGCGCGATCTCGACGCACCAGGTCGTCGTCGGCACCAACGGCGTCGTTCCGCCGATGTGAGCCGCCGACACCACCGGCCGGACCCGCCCCGTCCGGCCGGTGGTGTCTCTACCTCGCATGTCGTTTCGTGGCACCAATGCAACCAACCACGCTGTCAGGATCGCCCCATGTCTCAGGAGACGCCGCAATCAAGGTCCCGCCGAAGGGTCGTCTTTATCCGGCGTCACGGCGTCGTGACGCGCCTGACGCATTGGCTGAACGTGCTCTGCTTCAGTTTCCTGCTCATGAGCGGGCTCCAGATATTCAACGCCTATCCGCGACTCCATTGGGGCCAATACGGCGCGGACGCCGATCCCGCCTTCATCGCGATCGGCGCGAATGAAATTGGCGGCGAGCCGTACGGCTTCGTCAAGATCGGCGGCGTCTCCATCCCCACGACCGGCGTTCTCGGCCTGTCGAAGATGGACGGCGAATGGACGCCGCGCGCCTTCCCTGACTGGCTGACGCTGCCCTCCTATCAGGATCTCGCCGCCGGCCGGCGCTGGCATTTCTTCTTCGCGTGGGCCTTCGTCTTCAACGGTTTCGTTTATCTCGCCTACGGCCTTTTCAGCGGGCATTTCCACCGCGATCTGGCGCCTGATCATCATGAGCTCGCCTCGCGCCATCTTTGGCGGGAAATCGTCGACCATGCCCGCCTGCGCTTTCCCGCCGGAGAGCATGCCCGGCGCTACAATGCGCTTCAGAAGCTCACCTATATCGCCATCATCGCCGGATTGCTGCCGTTGATGGTGCTGACCGGGCTGACCATGTCGCCCGGCATGGACGCGGCTTTTCCGATTCTTCTCGACATTTTCGGCGGGCGTCCGTCAGCCCGCACGCTTCACCTCATCTCGGCATCGCTGCTCGTTCTGTTCGTCGTCGTTCATGTCGCCATGGTCATCCTCTCAGGTCCCTGGAACAACGTGCGTTCGATGATCACGGGCTGCTACGCCATCCGGCAGGAGGGTCCAAACCCATGAACAGTCGTCCTACCCGCCGCCGCTTCCTGATCGGCGGCACGCTCGGCGCCGGTGCCCTCGCGCTCGGTGGCTACGGCGCCCTGGAACGGAATACGGACGTCGATACCGTGTTGCGGTCGGCCGAAGCGCTGACGATGGGCGCGCAGCGAACGTTGCTGCGGCACGGGCCGCTGGCCCGTGAGTTCTCCGAGGCCGACATTTCGCCGACGTTCCGGGTCAACGGCACGCAGGCGCCCGACTCTGAAGAGTATGCAGCGCTGCAGGAGGGCGGGTTCGCCGGCTGGAAGCTGAAGGTCGACGGATTGGTCGACCGGCCGCTGGAACTCTCGCTGGCGGACCTCAAAAAACTTCCCTCCCGCACCCAGATCACCCGCCACGACTGCGTCGAGGGCTGGAGCGCGATCGGCAAATGGACCGGCGTTCCGCTCGGCCTTGTTCTTCAGGCGGCCGGGTTGAAACCCAATGCCCGCTTCGCCGTCTTCCATTGCGCCGATGAGCTGGAGAAGACGCTCGACGGCAGCGGCCGGTACTACGAGAGCATCGATCTGATCGACGCGTTTCATCCGCAGACGATCCTCGCCTATGCGATGAACGGCGCGGATCTGACCGTGGGCCACGGCGCGCCGCTTCGGCTACGGGTGGAGAGACAGCTTGGCTACAAACAGGCCAAATACCTCATGCGCATCGAGATCGTCGACCGTCTTGATGGCCTCTGGGGCGGCAACGGCGGCTTCTGGGAAGACCGCGGATACGAATGGTATGCAGGGATCTAAAGGCGGCATCGCAAGGGAGAGCCGAAGATGAGTTGTTCACGACGCGAAAGCAGGGTCGGGCGGATTTCAGCCGTTGCGCCGACATCGCCGTCGTCCGCCGTCAGCATCTGCCACACCACGTCGATAACGTCGGACCCGGAAAACGCGTGGATCGCCCGCAGGCAGTCGGCCATCACAGCAGCGCTGGCGAGAGGACGCTCGGAGCGGTTCGACCCGGACGAACGCGATACCCGAAGCGAGCGCCGCTTCTCAGGCGAGAGCGAGCGAATAGGTAAAGGCAACTGGGATGAGGCATCGCCCTTCGGCAGGCACGTCAGCTATCTCTGATCGGCGAGAGCATCGCCACGACTGCGTTGGCCTAGTTCATTGCCTCGGTGGTGAGTGGTTCTCTCTTATCGCGGGAAGATCAAATGGCCCGCCTTTTGTGCTGATGGTGAAGATCGTTCATGATTATGTGGCGATGGCAATCCAATCACGAACGGTGAAAACGGCATAGAAAAGCGCAATATCGGTGAAGTCTGCGTCCCATGTAAACTGTTCATCTGCCACGATGGTAGCCGGGTATGCGACTCTCTGCCATATCTATCACGTGGGCGTTTCGAGCGCTGTTCGGTTCTCTCGCTCCAGTTTGGCAGGAAACTCGCCGATCACACGGACTCGGCGCGATTGCTCCAGATCGGAATGGACGGCGGCCAGATTTCGTGGTCGACGCCGATGTCGGCTTGCCGCCCAAGGGTAAACAGCATTCATCATGCAACGTTTTTACCGGGGCGTCATGACGCTACGCGATAGTGTTTCGGGCTGAAGCCCGTTTCCGCTCGGAACACCTTGGCGAAGTGGCTGGGGCTGTCATAGCCGACGGCGAGGGCGACTTCGATGATCTGCCTTTCCGTGTCGCGCAGCATATCCTTTGCCCGCTCAACCCGCCGCAGGATGAACCAGCGCGAGGGCCTTTGCCCCATGGTGTTGTGAAACGCCCGGCTGAAATGAAAGCGGCTCATCCCGCATAGATCGGCCAGCCGGTCCAGATCGAATGGCTCGGCGAGGTGCGCATCCATATGGTCGAGCGCCTTACGCAGTTTCCATGCCGGAAGCTGTGCGGGTTTGCGTCCCGTTGCGGCCTCCTTGTCGGCATAATGACGCAGAAGATGGATCGTCAGGCTTTCGAGAAGCCCTTTGACGAAGATCGGATTGGCCTCGCGCGAGGACCGCAGTTCATCAGCGAGACCGGTCAGGATGCCGCTGATCAGGAGATCCTGTCCACCGGACACATCGCGCATGCGAAGTCGGGAGGCATTGAGGCCAAGGGACGGAGCCGACCGGTTCACGAGTTCAAGCCCAAGGTAGAGGTGCATGACTTCAAACGGCTGCTCCGGCGCCGCCTGCCATCGCATGAGATAGGGCATGTTCGTTTGCGTCAGGTAGAATGCGCCAGCCCTGACGACACCGCCATGCCAGTCGCCATCGGGGTCGCGCTCCTCGACCGTCGCTTCTCCCGATATCACCCAGACGAGAAGCGGCTCGACCACGGCCGGGATCAGCACCTCATCTTCGTGTTGTGCACGACGGAAGATCTGCGCTTCGACATCCTTCCAGGCATCGCCCACGCCCTGCGCAGTCTTCCGGCCGCGAATGTGCTGTTCCAGGGCATGGCTAGCGGAATGTGGGGATGAGCGGCGCATGTTACGGACCTTTCAGCGCAAGATCGCGATAGTTTTAGCAAAGCTGCGAGCGAACGAAAGTCCCGACCCTTCTAAATCCATCCTCGTAACCACAGCCGTCACATGGCGGCCAATGAAACGGAGATCATCATGGCTATCAAAGGTAAGGTCGCCCTCGTCACCGGCGCGTCCAGTGGCATCGGGGCGGAAACTGCGCGCAAACTTGCGGCAGAGGGTGCCATCGTCGGACTGGCCGCCCGGCGCAAGGACCGGCTGGAAACGCTGGTCGCGGACATCGCCGTTGCCGGCGGCGAAGCCGTGGCGCTTGAAACCGACGTCGCCGATGCCGCGTCCTGCAAGGCCGCGGCGGAAGCCCTGATTGCCCGGTTCGGCTGGATCGACGTGCTGGTGAACAATGCCGGGCTGATGCCGCTTTCGGATATCGACAGCCTGAAAGTGCACGAATGGCAGCGCATGGTCGATGTGAACGTCTCGGGCGTCCTTAACGCAACGGCCGCGGTCCTGCCGCAGATGATCGCGCAGCATTCCGGCCATATCTTCAACCTGTCCTCGATCGCTGGGCGCAAGATCTTTAAGGGCCTCACCGTCTATTGCGCGACCAAGGCGGCGGTCGCGGCCTTCTCCGACGGGCTCAGGATGGAAATCGGCCCCAAGCACAATATCCGCGTTACCTGCATCCAGCCCGGCGCGGTGAAGTCCGAGCTTTACGACCAGATCTCCGATGTGAACTACCGCAAGCAGATGGACGACCTGGCGGCTTCCATGACCTATCTGGAAGGCTCGGATATCGCCGACACCATCCTGTTCGCGCTGAAGGCGCCCGCGCGCATGGATGTCGCCGAACTGTTCGTGCTGCCGACCGAACAGGGCTGGTAAGCACTTTGCCGCCGCCGGTCCAACCGGCGGTGGCCTTTCCGAACAGGAGACCCTGATGCAGGAAATCGATGTCGAAAATACCTTCCGCCTGATCGAACCAGGGCCGATTCTTCTGGTTGCCACCCGTGGATCGGACGGTCCCAATGTGATGACCATGGGCTTCCACATGATGGTTCAGCACGCCCCGCCGCTCATCGGCTGCGTGATCGGGCCTTGGGATCACAGCTATCGCGCCCTGCGCGAAACCCACGAATGCGTGCTATCGGTTCCGCGCGCAAGCATGAGCGCGGTCGTGACCGACATCGGCAACACCTCCGGCGCGGATACCGACAAGTTCGAAACCTTCGGTATCGCGACAATGCCCGGCGCCACGGTCGACGCTCCGATTTTGACCGATTGCATCGCCAATCTCGAATGCCGCCTCGTCGATCAAACCCTCTCCGACAGATATTGCTTCCATATTCTGGAGGTCGAGCATCTCTGGACAGCGCCCGACTGGCGCGAGGCCCCGATGCTGCATCACATCGGCGATGGGCGTTTTCGCAAGGATGGTGACCTGATCGACGAAAGCCGGCGCATGACCCGGTGGCAGTATCTGGCCGGACTGGGAGGATAGTCGGCGCTGCTTGACGAATGTGAAAGGGTTGACATTGATATCTATCTACTAGAAGGTAGATACAAAGAAGCCATGATCTCGCCGGTGCAGAGACCCGGCCCCGCGCTTCAATCGAGCCGCTGGCACGTTTCAGAAGGAGACTAAAATGTTTGGGATTTCACCGCTTGGCTGGGTCCATACGCTCGGCAGTCTGCCGGCGATTCCGCTTGCCGTCTATATGTTTGCCCGTTATGGACGGATTGTGCCCGGTTCGGTTGCCGGCGCGGCCTATTTCGTCTCGATGCTGATCGGCGGGATCACCGCGTTTCTCGTCGCGCGGGAACCGGTGGCCTATGTCATCGGCGCTGTCACGTTGCTGCTGCTGTTCGCCGGCTACGGCATAGGCCGCGTTCCGGTCTTCGGGCGGCTCGGCAGATATATCGAAACGATCTTCCTCAGTCTGACGACGTTTCTGCTGATGGTGCCGACCGTCACCGAAACCTTGACCCGCGTTCCGGATGGCCATCCCTTCGCTTCCGCGCCGAATGCTCCAATCGTTCTGGGCGCACAGGCCAGCCTCCTCGTTATTCTCGTGGTCGGTCTGACGGCGCAGATCATTCATCTCCGTCGACGGGGTAGACTCTATCACCTGATACGGTAGCCGGTTTGGATGATATATCGGCAGGGGCGCTGAGTATGCCGGCAACTCTTCGTTGACCTGTGCTTTCGCCCTTCGCCGGTATGGTGGGCGGTCGCGTATGATGTCTGTGCGTCGCCCCATGATTGACCATTCCAGAGACAAAATGACGCTTCGCGTTATCGAGCAGAAAAACGGGAGCAACTTTGATTGTATGTCGGCAAGTGGCTTGCGAGTGTAAGAAACGTAACCCAAAGGGCTGTAACGGCTCTCTCTCTGCTTTGGCGTGCAGCAGCGCCTTGGGCTTCGAGAAGTCGGGACTGTAGGGCGGTAAGTAAAGTAGGGTGCTTCGCCCGCCTCGATTGCATCGCTAACACCGACGATCTTGTGGCCGGAAAGTTGTCCATCATGACGATGTTGCTTTTCGATAGGCTTGGCACCAGTATCTGTTCGACATAGGCCAAGAACACATTAACGTTCATGGCGCTGTCGTAGACGAACGGTGCGGTCATGCGAGCCAATCGCGGCGTGTCCGTGTGGCCTTGAATGTCGAGCCGGCCTAGGGTGAACTGCAATCAAATGAGAAGTCGTATTATATCTTGATTGGACATTGCAGTCATCAGTTCATAGCTGGAGATGATGTCGACCGGTGCATTAGTGCGGCCCGATTTAAGGATAGCCTCAAGTACCTCCAGAACATGGAGCGCATTGCTGCCGGCGGCGCGAGGCTTGCGGCCATTCTTGATAGCATCTGCCATTTCCGCGACGGCGGTCGTGCGGTAATTCGCAATGCGCGGCGCATCGTAAGGCCAGTTGACGGCGCCGAGCAGGCTGTCCTCGGACTTGAAGATCTGCCACTCGCCGCCACGGTCGCTGTAAAGCACATCGCCACCATAGGTGTCGGGATCGGGGAGGCGCAGCGATCCGTCACGACCGTACAGCTCGATGAAGGGATGCCCTTGCGCCCAGACATCCCAGCTTATTCCCAGATTGACGACTGCGCCGGAGGCAAAGCGGATGACGGCCATTGCCGTTGTTTCCGTGGTGACCGCGAAGCGGGCGCCCTTGTTCGGCCCGTCGGCGGTGATGGTACGGCTTTCATTGCCAATAGATGTCATTGCGAAGACCTGACGGGCGGGGCCAAGAAGGCTCAGCAGCATCGAGATATAGTAGGGGCCCATGTCGAGGATCGGGCCGGCGCCTTCCTGATAATAGAAGGACGGAGCTGGGTGCCAGTGCTCCATGCCATGGCCCATCATGTAGGCTGTGCCGCCGATGACCGGGCCAAGGCGGCCGTCACCGATGAGGTTGCGTGCCTTGCGGCCGGCGGCGCCGAAGAATGTGTCCGGTGCGGAGGCCAGTGCAAGACCTTTCTCGGCAGCCAGTGCGACGAGCTTGCTGCCAAGTTCGGTAGAAACGGCAAGCGGCTTTTCGGTAAAGACGTGCTTGCCCGCTTCGAGCGCGGCCTTCGTTACCGGATAATGTTCGGTCGGGATCGTGAGGTTGAGGACGATATCGACATTGAGGCTCGCCAACAACTGCTCGGCGGTCATTGCCTCGATGCCGTATTCCGCGGCGCGTTTCGCCGCGGTCTCCGGTACGATATCAGCGCAGGCAGTCAGTTCGATATTGTTGAACAGCGCGGCGTTGCGCATGTAGGTCATGGAGATGTTACCGCAACCGATAACGCCGATTCTCATCTTGCTCATGTTCAGGCTCTGACGTTGGAGGATTTACTTGTTGGTGGCGAGGAGGCTGATTTTCCCGGCGATCGCCTTTCCGAGTGCTTGATGCTGGCCGGCGTCGAAATGTATGCCGTCGACGGCGCTGGCGTGGATGACGGTGCCCGCGTCAAGAAACTCTGCGCCGAATGCCTTTGCAACTTCCGCATATTTCGGTGCGAGCGCGCGGGACTTCTCGGCGCCGCCGACAAAAATCTCGCCGAGGAAGCCGATTTCCTCGATCGGTGCCGGTGCGACGACGAGCACCTTCGGGACCGTTCTGTTTCGGCCGGAAGGATTGGTGCGGATGACCTCGAGCAGCGACTCCAGACCGCGACGGATATCCTCGGGCGTCAGGCTGAAACGGGTCTTCAGGTCATTGGTGCCAAGCGTCAGGACGACCAGGTCGATGGGCTTGTGGCTGCCAAGGCAGGGCAGGAGATAGGTCTTGCCGTTGCGCGAGGCGCCTTCGATGGCGTCGTCATGCACTGTCGTGCGCCCCGGCAAGCCTTCCTCGATGACGTGAAAGCCTTGGCCGAGGGTATTCCTCAGAACGCCGGTCCAGCGGATATCGGGACCGAAGCGCTCGTCGTGTGTGGCATCCCGCATCGGTACGGTGCCGTAGGTGTTGGAATCCCCGAAGCAAAGGACGTTGATCGCCTCACTCATTTCCGTTCCCCTTTTACGCTGCAACAGGCACCGGTGGCTGCTGCGCACCGGTCATGATCGCAACGGCATCCGACATGGATATGTCTGTCGACCTTACTACGCAGGCGCGTTTGCCCAGACGGTGAATATGGATGCGGTCGGCCACTTCGAAGACATGCGGCATGTTGTGGCTGATGAGCACGATCGGCATGCCGCGGTCACGGACGCGCAGAATGAGGTCGAGCACCTTGCGGGATTCCTTCACACCCAGGGCCGCCGTAGGTTCGTCCATGATGACGACCTTGGAGCCAAAGGCTGCGGCGCGTGCCACCGCGATGCCCTGACGCTGGCCACCCGACAGGGTTTCCACCGTCTGGTCGATCTTCTGGATGGTCATGAGGCCGAGCTCGCTCAGTTTCTGGCGGGCGATGTTTTCCATCTGCGCCATGTCGAGTGTGCGCAGCAACTTGCCCGACAGGCCACTCTTGCGGATTTCACGACCGAGAAACATGTTGCTGGCAATCGAGAGCGCCGGCGAGAGCGCAAGGTTCTGGTAGACGGTCTCGATACCGGCTTCACGCGCCTCCATGGGCGAGCGGAAGGAGACCTTCTTCCCATCCAGCAAGATGTTGCCCTGATCAGGTGTGAGAGCGCCGGAGAGCGCCTTGATCAGTGAGGACTTGCCCGCGCCGTTGTCGCCGATGACGGCGAGAATCTCGCCCGGCATGAGGTCGAATTCGGCCGAGTCGATGGCAGTGACATTGCCGAACTTCTTGACGAGGCCGCGGGCCTGGAGGACTGGCTGGACGTTGGTCATGCGGAAACCCTCCGGATCCACTGGTCGAGTGCGACTGCGACGATGATGAGGAAGCCGACCGTGAAGTCCTGCCAGAGAACCTCGACACCGGCGAGAGAGAGGCCGTTGCGTGAGGCAGCGACGATGAGCGCGCCGAAAAGCGTGCCGAGAATGGAGCCGCGGCCGCCGAAGAGACTGGTGCCGCCGATCACCACCGCCGTGATGGAATCGAGGTTGGCGAGCTGTCCGGCCTGCGGGCTGACGGAGCCGATGCGGCCGATAAGAGCCCAGGCGCCGAGCGCACAGATGATGCCGGCGACGACGTAGACCTGAAGAAGGACCTTGTTCGTGCGGATACCGGCAAGGCGTGCCGCCTCGACGTCATCACCGACGGCATAAATATGCCGCCCCCAGGCTGTCCTGTTGAGGATATGCCAGAAGATCACGGCCAGAATGATGAGGAAGATGACGCCGTAGGTGAAGCGCGCTCCGCCGATCGAGATGCTCGTGCTGAGCCATTGAAGGAAGGCCGCTTCGGCGGCGACATCCTGTGAACGGATGGTAGTGCTGGAGGAGTACCAGAGGTTCAGCGCGAAGAACATGTTCCAGGTGCCGAGCGTCACGATGAAGGGCGGCAGGCGGACATAGGTAACGAGCACGCCGTTGATGAAGCCGCAGGCGGCGCCAGACGCTATGCCGATGGCAAAGGCGACCGCTGGCGGCAGCCCGACGCTCACGGCCAGCTTGCCCATGATAACGGATGCAAGGACCATGATGGCACCAACCGACAGGTCGACACCGGCCGTCAGGATGATCAACGTCTGAGCGATGCCCAGGATGCCAATCAACGTGACCTGCTGCATGATGAGCGACAGGTTCATCGGATGATAGAAACGGCTGCCGACAATCATCGAGAAGAGGCCGATGGCCAGAAGAAGGACGATGGCCGGGACAACCGTCGGATTCTGATGAAGGAAACGCTGCACGCGGCGAAGCGCGCCGGGCGCGGGCTCATCGAACGACGCCACGACGTTAGGGGTTTGAACGGTTTCTGGCTGACTCATTTCGCATCGCCTCCTGCCGACGTCTTGCGAGAGCGGGAACGCGCGCTTCGCCGCGACGGATTGCGAAGGCGCATAGAGAGAAATGCGGGTGCATGCGGAATTTCCGTCATGCACCCGCCCTGGGAGGAGTGGTTCATGCGGGAGCATTCCGGCTCCCGCAACGCCTTCAGGCGATTAACCCCAGCAAAGCTTGAGGGCTTCTTCCGACGTGATGGAATCCAGACCTTCGACCGGCTTGTCGGTGACGAGCTGGGTTCCTGTGTCGAGGAAGTTCAGGCCGGGGGTGTTTTCCGGAAGCTTACCGGTCTTGCCATGGTCGACGATGGCCTGAACACCAAGCTCGGCCATGCGCAGCGGGAACTGCATCGACGTTGCACCAATAACACCGGCGCGAACGTTCTCGACGCCCGGGCAACCGCCGTCGATGGACGTGATGGTGATGCCGCTTTCAGCACCGACAGCCTTGAGGGCTTCATAAGCGCCGGCAGCGACCGGCTCGGCGATCGTGTAGACAACGTTGAGGGTCGGATCGCGCTGGAGTAGGTTCTCCATGCCGGTGCGGCCGCCTTCCTCGTTGCCGTCCGTCGCTTCGTGGCCGACGATACGCGCATCGTCTTCGTCGCCGATCTTGTTCGGATCCTTGATGTCGATGCCGAAGCCCTTCATGAAGCCCTGGTCACGCAGAAGGTCGACGGTAAAGCCAAGCTTGCTGACGTCGAGGAAGGCGATGCGGGCGTTTGCAGCTTGATCGCCGAGCGTCTTGTCCGCCCATTCGCCGATCAACTGGCCGGCCTTGAAATTGTCCGTTGCAAAGGTCGCATCGGCTGCATCGATGGGGTCGAGCGGCGTATCGAGCGCGATGACGACGAGACCGGCGTCACGCGCCTTCTTGACGGCTGAGATGATCGCCTTGGAATCGTTCGGCGTGATCAGGATGCCCTTGGCACCAGCGGAGATCAGGTTCTCGATGGCTTCGACCTGGCTTTCGTTGTCGCCGTCGATGCGGCCCGCGAACGAGCGCAGTTCGACGCCGAGTTCGGCAGCCTTTGCTTCCGCGCCTTCCTTCATCTTGACGAAGAACGGGTTGATATTCGTCTTCGTGATGAGACCGATGATGTCCTTGGCAGCGACCGGCGTTGCCATCATTGCGCAGACAGCAGCGCCAGCAAGCGCCAGGGTTTTGAGCTTCCTCATGAATTCCTCCAAAAAACAATCGCGGCCTTCTTGTCGGCCGACCTCTCCCGAGTGCGAAAGCATTTGATCACTTTCGAGCGAATATCGTCATAAACGTGAGGGAAATTTTGTCAACGAAGAAAATTCCGTTGACACTTTCTTTTGAAGGCATAAAAAAACGTCATATCGAGATCGCAAATGATCACGTTCGATAAGCTGTGCTTGCCTTAGGAGGAGTTCGTAAAATGAAGACGGGTTGCCAGACTTTTACATGGGAAATGCTGGGCGATCGCTGGACGGGCAGCACTGAACAAGTGGTCGAGGCCATCGGTGCGGCGGGCTATGTGGGCATCGAAATCACCAACAACATGATTGGCGGTTATGATCGTGACGCAGCGGGCTTCGGTCGGCTCCTGTCGAGTGCGGGACTGGCATTCGTGGCCTATGCATTCTCGACGCCGACTGGTTTCACCGTCGAGGAGAAGGCGGATGAAGAGCTCGCGGCCATATCTGAGGCGATGGACTTCATCTCTGCCTTCCCGGGCACGATCCTGTCTTTGGGATGCCCGACGGACCATCGCGGCATCGGAGACGGGAAGGCAATCGAGATCGCGGGTCGCATCTTCAACCGTGCGGGCGAGATGGGTAAGGCACGTGGCGTACCGGTGGCCCTCCATCCAAGCAGCCACCATGGTTCGGTCGTGGTGAGCCGCGCGCAGTATGAAGGTATCATGGCGGCGACGGATCCCGCGCTCGTCAAGTGGGTGCCCGACACCGGTCATATCATCCGTGGCGCGCAGGACATTCCCGAAACGCTCTCGCTCTTCCGCGATCGCATCGCCTATGTTCATCTCAAGGACGCTTCCAAGGCCGGCGAATGGCGCATGATGGGGGCGGGTGATTGCGATATTCCAGGGGTTATTGCGCATCTTCGCGATGAGCTGGGCTTTGATGGATGGCTGGTCGGCGAGGAAGAGTCCGAGGAAGCGGGCCGTGATCCGTCGGCCGCCGTGAAGGTCAACCGCCAATATCTCGCAGGCATCGTCGCTTGATTGAATCTGGTCACGGCTTCGGCCGTGACCTCCCGATGCTTTAAACGGTAGCAATATGAGCCTGAACGAACTCAAAGAGGCAGTCCTCGAGGCGAACCTCGCAACGGTCCGGGAAGGACTTGTTCTTTCCACTTTCGGTAATGTCAGCGGTATCGACCGGGAAACCGGACGCGTTGTGATAAAGCCGAGCGGTGTGGCCTATGACAAGCTGCGTCTTGCGGATCTCGTGGTGACCGACATCGACGGCAACGTCATCGAGGGTAACCTCAAGCCGTCCTCCGATCTTCTGACCCATCTCGTGCTCTACAAGGCTGTTCCGGCCATCGGCGCGGTTGTGCACACCCATTCCACCTATGCGACGATCTTCGCGCAGAGCCAGCGCCCCATCCCGCCCTTCGGTACGACTCATGCCGATTACTTCCACGGTACCATCCCCGTGACGCGCGTCCTGACGGACGAGGAAATCAGGGAGCGCTATGTGGAAGCCACCGGCCGTGTCGTCGTGGAGGCCTTCGGCAATTACGACCCGATGTCCATACCTGCCGCGCTGGTTGCGGGGCATGGGCCTTTCGTTTGGGGGGATGGGCCGGCAGATGCCGTGCACAATGCCCTCATTCTGGAGGAGGTCGCGCGTCTCGCCTGGCATACGCTCTCGCTCAACCCGGATGCCCAGCCAATCTCGCAGAGCCTGCTGGATCGGCATTATCTGCGCAAGCATGGCAACAACGCGAGCTACGGACAGTAAAGCGTCTGTCCGGCAGGAGGAGAAAATTAAATGAGCATTGTTGTCGGTGTCGACTTCGGCACGCTGAGCGTGCGTGCCACGGTCTTGGATACCGTGAAAGGCATTCTGTCGAACGCATCGAGCAGCTATCCGCTCAAGCGATCGTCGACGGATCCTGATTTCGCGACCCAGTCACACGATGATCACATGAACGCGCTGGCCGCCGCCGTGCGGGAAGCCACTGCCGAGGCCGGTATCGATGGAACGCTCGTGGATGCCATTGCATGCGACACCACTGGGTCCAGCGTCGTCATGGTCGACAGGACGCTGACGCCGCTCGATGACTACTACCTCTGGTGTGACCATCGTGCGCACAAGGAGGCGGCGGAAATCACCGAGGCGGCCCGTCGGGAAGGTATCGAAGCCATCCAGTGGTGCGGCGGCGTCTACTCGCATGAATGGGGTTACGCCAAGGTGCTCCATTTCCTGCGGCATAACCCGGACAAACTGGAGCGTTTCGCCAGCGCTCTCGAGCATTGCGACATGGTCGCCGCGACCCTCTGCGGCGTATCGGATGTCAGCAAGGTGGCACGCAGCATCTGCGCGATGGGTCACAAATGGATGTGGGGCAAGGCTTGGGGTGGCCTGCCCCCGCAGGATTTCCTCTCCCGGATCGATCCGCTTCTCGATGACATCAACCCCAAGCTGACCAGCCGATATGAAACCTCGGACCAGATTGCAGGCCATCTCTCGCCATATTGGGCGGAGAGGTTGGGTCTGCGTGCCGGCATTCCCGTTCCCGTCGGTGCGTTCGACGCCCATTGGGATGCGATCGGGGCAGGATGCAGAATGGGCGACGTGGTCAATGTCGTGGGTACGTCTACGTGCATCGTCGCTCTCGGGCCGGAGGATTGCGGCGTCATTCCCGGCCTTTGTGGCCTTGTGCCTGGCAGTGCCCACCCTGACCGCATGGGAGTAGAAGCCGGTCTCTCTGCCACCGGCGACCTGTTCGAGGCGATCGCGCGGCGTTCGGGCAGCGATGTCGCGACCCTGTCGGCGGGCCTTGAGCGGTATGGTCCCGGCGAAACAGGCCTCATCCGCCTCACCTGGGACAATGGCGACCGAACCGTTTTGGTCCGGTCCGATCTCGGCGGGGTAACGCTCGGCTGGGATATTAACCACACGGCCGCCGACGAACTGCATGCCGCAATCGAAGGTACGGCATTCCACACCCGCATCATTCTGGAGCGCATCCGGAGCGGTGGCATTCCGATCCAGCGTGTCATCAATGGCGGCGGTATTCCGCAGAAGAACGAAGTGCTGAACCAGATCTACGCCGACGTGCTCGGGTGCCCTGTTCTCGTGCCTGATGGAGCGCCGACCGGATTGGGATCGGGAATCTTCGCAAGTCTCGCCGCAGGCGCGTTCACGACTGTGGAGGAGGCACAGGACGCCTTGTGCCTGCCGATGCGCATCGTTCAGCCCCGGCCCGAAGCCGTTGCTGCTTACGAAAAAGTGTTTCAACTCTATCAGGACCTTTACTTTGGTTTCGGTGAGGGCAAACCTTTCGATGTCGGGTGCATCCTGCCGATGCTCAAGAAAATGCGGCGCAAGGTCTGACCGCGCGCCTGTCGCATTCAATACGGAGTTTTATCGTGACCTATTATACCAGACAGACCATTGCCCTGACGCATGCGGGTGCCCTGAAGGCGGTTGCCACTGCCGTCGATCATGCCGAGGGCATGGCCGTTCCCCAGTGCATCTTCGTCGTCGATGCGAGCGGGGAGACGATTGCCAGCATCAGGATGGACGGGGCGAAGTATCTCAGCATGCATACCGCGCGTGCAAAAGCGCGTACGGCTGCGTCGCTCAATGCGGCGACGGGCGCCATGCCTTTCGAATTCGGCACGTCGGCAGGTATAGCGTCGAGCGGTGGTGTTACACCGTTGCCTGGCGGCCTTCCGATCCGCTTCAATGGTGTTCTGGCCGGTGCCATCGGCGTTGGCTCGGGCAGCGGTGACCAGGACTTCGCCGTCGCGCGTGCCGCGCTTGCAGCCATCGGTGCCGATCCCGTTTGATCCAGACGCACAATCTCTCGTAGATTTTCCCGCTGCTTTTGCAGTAGTACTCTGAAAAACAAGAAAATCGGGGGGAGAGCGTGAACGAACTGGAGCGGCAGGAAGCTATCCTGCGTATTCTCGAGACGTCGCAGTTTGCCAGCGTCAACGATATCGTCGACTTTCTGGACGTGTCACCTGCAACCGTACGTCGTGATATCGCCAAGCTTAACGAGCAGGGCATCATACGCAAGGTGCATGGTGGCATCACCGCTGCCGACAACCTCAGCCCGGTCTCATCCCGGGCAAAACCCTATATCGAGAACCAAGTCATCAATGTCGCCCAGAAGGAGGCGATTGCGCGTGCCGCCGCGGAATACTGCAATGATGGTGACACGATCTTCATACACGGTGGCACGACCTGTTCGCTTTTTTCGCGGAAGCTTGCCACGAAGAACCTCAAGGTTTTCACCAATTCGGTGGCCGTGGCCGATACGATCTGGAACAGTTCGACCTGTAACCTGCATGTGTTGGGTGGTGACCTGCATCGCGAGCCCGCGATCTTCTATTCTCCACAGCTCTGGGCCGAAGAGTTCTACGTTTCGCGCTATTTTCTCGGCACGCTCGGAATAGACAATGAAGGGCTGCTGGAGAACAATCCGTTGCTCGTTAGGGTCATCGACATGGTCGTCGGCCGCGCGAGTGAAGTCGTTGTGCTCGCAGATAGCTCCAAGTTTTTCTCCCGCCCACGGCTTCGGGCTCTGACCTTCAACAGGATCAGTACCCTCATCACGGACGATGGCATATCGGATGCTCATGCCAAGATGATAGAAGACGCCGGTGTCGAGTTGGTCACCTGTTCGACCTAGCAAAATTGTGTGGTGCGTTTCTTCAACAGGGCGCCGATGCGGATGCCGCCGCTTCACGGCACGAGGTTGACAGCGCCTTTCCGGCCGTGGATTCGCCGATGAGCGACAGCGTTTCGCCGCGTCCGACGGTGAAGGACACGCCTTCCACCGCATAGACGCGCCGCACCGGCCGCTGCAAGATGCCGCCCTTGATGTCGAAGCGGACGACGAGATCGTTCGCTTCGAGCACGGGTGCTACCTTCTCCGCCTAGTCCTCCGCCCTGGCCTGTGCGGGTGCGCTTCGGCTTGACCTCACTTGAGTTGGTCGTCTCGGTCGTGGTCGCTCCAGTCGGGATGCAAACCATTGCGACCTTCATCTAGTTGCAGTTCGAACAGGTTCCGGGGGCCTTGGCATGGCCATGGCTTTCGTTACGATCATCCTGACGGCGCTCCTGCCGCTGCTGTTCCTCCGGTTGCTGCGCCGGAACGGTCTCGTCCTGGAGTGACGATATCGCGGCGGCGCGCTATTTGTCGTCGAAGTCTTTCGCCTGGGCTTCGAGCCGCTCGATGAAGCGGGTATAGAGTTCCGCGAAGGCTGCCGTCTCCTCTGGCGACCAGTCGTCGAGCACCTTCGACAGAACCTCCATCTTGACGCCGTTGACCTGGTCCAGCCATTGCACGCCGTCCCTGGTCAGCGTGACGATGGTGCGCCGCCCGTCCTCCTGGGAGGCTGCGCGGCGCACAACGCCCCGTTTGACGAGGTCGGCGACGATGCGGCTCGCCCGCGAATGATCGATGCGCAGTTGTTCGGCGATCGCCCCAACCGTAACCTCCTGCTCGAGGCCGAGGCGCCGTATGAGCGACAGGGCGTCGAGATGGGAAAGCTCCATTCCCGCGCCGACGCGTGAAATGGCGAGGCGCCCGATATAGCGCCGGCCGACCATGATCCGCATCCGCGCCATAGCCGCACCGATACGGACGAAGGCGCTGTCGCCGTCTTTTGGTTCGTCAATGTGGCTCATGCTCATCGCATTAGCAGATTTCGGGCTGCGGTGAAACAAGTTCCGTGCTTTTCACATATATGTGCAATTGACATATATGTGCCGAAGTCACATAAATCCGCGCCTGCCAAAACTAGATCGAGCTACGCCATGGATGCCCGCCCCCAACCCGCCAAAAACGTCGAATCCGCCTATGCTTCACTTGTGCCAGATTCGCGCCGCCGCATGCTGATCGTCTGCCTGCTCATGTCGGGTATGTTCATGGCGGCGCTGGATAACCAGATCGTCTCGACCGCGCTGCCGACCATCGTCGGCGAATTCGGCGAACTGGAGCGGTTCGGATGGGTGGGATCGGCCTATCTGCTCGCCACCAGCGCCGTAATGCCGGTCTATGGCAAGATGGGTGATCTCTTCGGCCGCAAATATGTGATGATGGCCGCGATCCTAATCTTCACGCTGGGCTCGCTGGCTTGCGGGCTAGCCATCTCGATGAACACGCTCATCGCCGCCCGAGTACTACAGGGGTTCGGTGGCGGCGGCATCATGGTCTCGATCTTCTCGATTAACGCCGATTTGTTCGAACCGCGCGTTAGGGCGCGCTACCAGAGCTATTCCAGCCTGATGCTGATGGCGGCCGGCGCGGTCGGCCCGACGCTGGGCGGCCTCCTCTCGGATCTTTTCGGCTGGCGCTCGATCTTTATCGTCAATCTGCCCATAGGCATCGTCGTGCTCACCGGTCTCGCCCTGATCCTGCCCTACCGCAAGCCGAGCCGCCGGCCGAAGATCGATTTCGCCGGCGCGATCCTCCTCGCCGCGACGGTGTCGAGCGTGGTTCTGTGGGCCGATAGCGGGGAGATATTCGGTTCGTTGGTCTCTCCCGCAAGTCTTGTGGTCATCGCCTTCGGAGTGGTTTGCCTCGCCGCATGGGTTTTCGTCGAGCGCCGCGTCGCCGAGCCGATTATCCCACTCGGCCTGTTCCGCAACCCGACGGTCAATCTGCTGCTGGTCATCTCATTGATGAGTGGGGCGATCGGCATCGGTTCGGTGAACTATGTCGCCCTCTTCCTGCAAACCACTACCGGCCTTTCGCCCTCGCATGCCGGCCTGCTGTTTGTGGCGCTTACGGGCGGCATCGCCGCCGGCTCGCTGACGGCGGGGCGGCTGATCTCGATGACTGGCCGCTACAAAATCTTCTCCGTCATCAGCACGACCGGCAGTCTTGTCGCCTTCAGCCTGTTCACACTGGTCCACCCTGGAACGCCGGTCTATCTGATCGGTTTGCTCATGCTCTTACAGGGCCTTAGTGTCGGCTTCGGCCAGCAGGTTCCGGTGATCGGCGTGCAGAACGCCGCCGACGTCGCCGACCTTGGTGCGGCCACAGGCGCGGTCACGCTGACCCGAATGGCCGGTGCATCGATCGCCATCAGCATCTACGGCGCCATTCTGGCCACCTTCATGGCCGGTCATGGTCATACTATTCCGGGCGTCGCGAGTATAGAAGGCTTAACCCCGGCGGAACTGGCGGCCCTGCCAGAGCACATCCGCGCCCTCGTCGCGAATGTCTATACCAACGCCTTCCGTCCGGTCTTCCTCGCGATGGCGGGTATAATCGCGCTCGGTCTGCTCGCTGCGGTCTCCTTGCAGAATGTCCGATTGCGGGTCGTAAATTGAGGGGCGGGCAGGCAAGGGTGGGAATGAAAACGGAAAAGAAGCGAGGAAAAGGCTAAGCTTCTTCCCTAGCTCTTTCTAATCGGGACGTGGAAACCGTAAGATTATTGTTTTTTTAGAGAAGTCTGAAAATTCATCAAGAACAAACTCCATTGCGGGGTTTTCTTTATGCCGCGTCCTGTCCTGCGGTTTCACTTTGTCATGGTACAACAAGACGTTCGAGTGAACCGGCGAGTTCTGTATGCGTTGCCGCGGCGCTGGCCCTGCCGCACGCCAATCAGATCGCCGACCGCTGGCACCTGAAGGAAAACGCCCGCCATTCCTTTCTCAATGCCGTACGCAAGTCGATGCGGTAGTCCGAATGGCAATCGTCACAGCTACCTCTAATCCAAAGCTCTCGACTGCTGCCGAGCGCCTGCAATACCAGGATAGCTGCAGCGTGAGGAGGCGAATACGTTATCCACGGGTTCGTCGCCGATGGTGTCTCCATCATGGCAGCCCGGACACCAATCCTGAAAGAAGCATAGAATCTTGAAGCCTTGTCCCAATTCGGTCAGGGTCAATGGCGCTCGAGCATCTCCATTTCCATCGATCCACCGGACATCCTCCAGTGGAGGAGCCGGTCGGCCAACAATTCCCGTTTCCATGAAAGGCTCACAGCACGAAGCCGTGAGCCATGGATGTGTTAGGCAGCGGCATCGGCCCTGCGCGGCAAGACCCAATCGGGCCGGGCGAAGTGGCAGGTGTAGCCGTTCGGGATGCGTTCGAGATAATCCTGATGCTCAGGCTCTGCTTCCCAGAAATCACCGACCGGCTCGACTTCGGTGACGACCTTGCCGGGCCATAGGCCGGAAGCGTCGACATCGGCAATCGTATCGAGCGCAATGGCCTTCTGCTCGTCGTCGGTGACATAGATCGCCGAACGATAGCTCATGCCGCGATCGTTGCCCTGACGGTTGAGCGTGGTCGGATCGTGGATCTGGAAGAAGAATTCGAGAAGCCGGCGATAGCTGGTCTTGGTCGGATCGAAGTTGATCTCGATGGCCTCGGCATGGGTGCCGTGATTGCGATAGGTCGCGTTCGGCACGTCGCCGCCCGTATAGCCGACGCGAGTCGAGATCACGCCGGGCAGCTTGCGGATGAGGTCCTGCATCCCCCAGAAGCAGCCGCCGGCCAGAACAGCGCGTTGAGTGGTCATCCTATGTCCTCCACCTGATTGAGATAGTCTGCGTAACCTTGTGCCTCCATTTCTTCGCGCGGCACGAAGCGCAGCGAGGCCGAATTGATGCAGTAGCGCAAGCCGCCGCGGTCGGTCGGGCCGTCGGTGAAGACGTGGCCGAGATGGCTGTCGCCATGGATCGAGCGCACCTCTGTTCGGATCATGCCGTGGCTGGTGTCACGCAACTCGTTGACGTTTGCGGGTTCGATCGGCTTGGTGAAGCTCGGCCAGCCGCAACCGGACTCATATTTGTCCGACGATGCAAACAGCGGTTCGCCGGAAACGATATCGACATAGATACCAGCTTCCTTGTTATGGAGAAGCGCGCCGGTGCCGGGGCGCTCGGTGCCGCTCTGCTGTGTCACCCGATATTCTTCCGGCGACAATTGGGCGATCGCGGCTTCTGATTTCCTGTAGGTTGCCATGAAAGTCCTCCTTCGAATTCCTGTTCCACAAGATGGATATTCGGTTCGAAGGAGTCCAATACGCCGCGGCTATAGTTTCAATGTGCCAATGACATTCCCGGTGGAATTCACGACCATTCATATCGCTCGATCAGCACGCGAAGCTGCCGCAAGGCCGATGCCGTGCCCGATCCTGAAATCGTCTGGAAGGCGACCGTGCGTGTCAGGTCGAGGGTCTCGACCGGGCGCAGGGTGAGACCGTCCACGATGGCCGAACGCTCGGGCAGCATGCAGACGCCGGCGCCTTCCGCCACCGCCTGTTGAATGAAGTCTTCCCGCTCGGACCGCAGGCGCGGGACCATGATGATGTCGCGCTCGTTCAGATGGGTCTGCACCCGCGAGCGGAATTCGCACTGAAGCCGGTCGAGATAGGGTTGCCCGGACAGTTCGGCCAGTGAAACCGCAGCCCGGTTTGCCAGATCGTGGTCCCGCGCCATCGCCAGCAAAAGCCGCTCGTTGAACAGTTCGACGGTGGCGATCTTGTTGTTTGCGACAAGCGGGTCCGTGCAGAAGCAACCGTCGATCTGGCCGCTGAGCAGGCGCTCCAGCCCCTCGTCGCGGGTGATCGGGTGGAAGACCAGTTCCAGCATCGGCATCCGTTGCAGGGCGTGCGAAACCAAACCGGTCATCAGCGCCGGCGCGATGGTGTTGACGATGCCGAGCGTCAGGGTCTCGCGGCGACCGCGAATCCGGTTGAGCGAGATCGCCCGAACCCGCTGTTCACTGTCGGCAATCGCGGCGAATTCGGCGCGGATGCCGCGACCGAGCGCCGTCAACCGGCTGTCTTTGCCGTCTCGATAGACGAGCGGCCCGCCCAGTTCCTGTTCGAGCCGTTGGATCGCGCGGGTGAGTGTGGGCTGAGACACGCCGCTGCGCATGGCCGCCTCGGTGAAATTGAGGGTGTCTGCCAAGTTCAGGAAATATTTGATCTGGTTGAGTTCCATTGGTCTTCCCCCGCCCTCTTTCCGGCACGGCGTCGGATCGAACAAAGCATCTCTATGCTGTCGCTATCAACCCGCACGGCATGATACATGCCAACGTATCGCTGTGTCTTGCGATCCGGGCTGTATACGCGGTGCTCAACGCGCCAACTGTGATAGGATGCGAGTCGTGTTTCAAGTTTCCGAGTTCTTATGTCCCAAATCGACTGGCTAAGTCATCTCCTGCAAATCGTTACGGTCAGCGGCCAGCTTGAGGTCCGCTGTGCGTATGGCGCGCCGTGGCGCGTTGCATGGGGCGAAGCGGCGGCGAACGAAATTCCCTACCACGTCATCGTCAGGGGCCGGGCCGTGTTCGAAGACCCGGAGACGCGAACAGCCCGGGAACTGGTGAGCGGCGATGTCGTGCTGTTGCCGCACGGCGGGGCGCATGTGCTTCACGACGGGAGTGGACAAACACCCATCGTTACGCGGCAGCATCATGGGTCTGCCGGATGGATGCTGAGTGAGAACGATGGCGATGGCGAGCAACTCGATCTGCTGTGCGGGCGTTTCTTCATCGCCCCGCCCCATGACCGGCTGATTCGCGACTACCTGCCGGGCCATCTCGTAACGCGGGCGATGACGAGGCGTGGAGACGAGGCAACAGGCTCCGCCTCCAACCAACTGGCCGGTCTGGTCAGCCTGATGCGGATGGAGTCGTCCGGCGACAAGGTAGGTGGCCGCGCCATTCTCAATGCCCTTTCGTCGGCACTGTTCACGCTCGTTCTGCGCACGGCAAGCGAAGACGACAAAGCGCCCGAAGGCTTGCTTGCGCTGGCCGGGCATCCCCGGCTGGCTCCGGCCATCGCGGCGATGTTCACCGATCCGACGCGCTCGTGGAAGTTGCCCGATCTGGCGGATTTGTGCGGCATGTCGCGCGCGACCTTCATGCGGCACTTTCAGGACCGGCTCGGTCGCTCCGCCCTCGATCTTCTGACCGATCTGCGAATGAGCCTCGCCGCCAACGAATTGAAAAAACCGACGGTCAGCACCGAGGCGGTGGCCGAGGCGGTCGGCTATCAGTCCGTTTCGGCGTTCCGGCGGGTGTTTGCCGAACGGATCGGGATGACGCCGGGGGAATGGCGCAGGCTCGCGCACAATGGCGGACAAGCCGATGTCGCCTGAAGCCTGAAATCGACAGATTGATCCTTTCGAGCATTTTATTGATCTGATCCCGTCTCGAAGTTTGCGCGTCCACCCGTAAAATCGGCTCCACAATCACTTGATGAGGGAGCCACACAATGAACTGCATCGCCACCGTCACCGTCCATTCCGCAATCGGACGTTCCATCCCGACGAACGTCGTCATCGAAACCCTTCTGAGCCGCAGCGCCGCCAAATATTACGATGCCGATGCCGTCCTGAGCGACGACCAGATTCGCGATCTGGTGCGGATCGGCACGTCCGCGCCGACGTCCTTCCACTTGCAGAACTGGCGGTTCATCGCCGTCCGCACGCCCGAGGCGAAGGCTCGGCTGCGCCCCATCGCCTGGAACCAGCCCGCGATCACTGACGCCGCCGTGACCTTCATCGTCATCGGCAAGTTGGCCAATGCCAGCACCGTGCCGGCTCGTCTGGCTCCGGTGGTGGAGGCCGGCATCATGCCCGCGCATCTGGTGCCGGAATGGGAAAAGCCCGCCCGCAGCCTCTATGACGATCAACCCCAGCGCCAGCGCGACGAGGCCGTGCGCACCGCGACCTTCGGGACGGCGGCCATCATCTACGCGGCTCGCTCGCTCGGCTGGGGGTCGACGCCGATGATCGGTTTCGACGCCGACGCCGTGCATCGCGAGTTCGGCCTGGCCGATGATGAAATCCCGGTGATGTTGCTCACAGTCGGGCCGGAGCGCGCCGGCAACTGGCCGCAGAAGCCGCGTATGCCCATCATTGACGTGCTGGACTTCGCTTAACTCTCAATCACACAAACTTTAAGGAGATTACCATGGCAAGAATTCCCGCTCTCGCACCCGAACAGGTGCCGGCCGCGTCGCAACCGACCCTCGATGCGTTCACGAAGAACATCGGCTTCACCCCGAACATGATGGCGAGTTTCGCGGCAAGCCCGATCGCATTCAACGCATGGGCCACGCTGCTCGGTTCGCTGAGCAAGGCGCTCGACGTGAAGACGCGGGACGCGATCGGCCTCGCCGTTTCCGAAGTGAACGGCTGCGATTACTGCCTGACGGTTCACAGCTTCACAGCCGAACATATGGCGAAACTGCCGGCAGATGAGATCATCCTTGCCCGCAAGGGCCATGCTAGCGATCCGAAGCGGGACGCCGCCATCCAGTTCGCACGAAAGGTCATCGAGACTCGCGGTAAGGTCGGCGATGCCGATGTGCGGGCGGTTCGCGATGCCGGTTACACGGATGCGAACGTCATCGAGATCGTCGCGCTGGTTGCGATGTATTCGCTGACCAACTTCTTCAACAACGTGTTCGACCCGGAAAAGGATTTTCCTGCCGTGCCGCTGGCTGGCTCGATCTGACGCTTCGCTCCGAGGCTGCCCGCCCTTCAATGACCATGGCGGGCAAACCCGCGTCCTTCTTCTTCAGGAGTTCAAAATGCCTCTCGACCACCCCATATTCAAACGCTGGCCAGCGCAATTTCCCGACCGCCTGCAACTCTTTTCGCTGCCAACGCCCAACGGGGTGAAGGCCAGCATCATGCTCGAAGAAACGGGCATCGAATACGAATGGCACCGGATCGACATCACGGCCAACGAAAGCCACGATCCGGCCTTTCTTACCCTCAACCCAAATGGGAGGATCCCGGCGATCTACGATCCCGATGGACCGGGCGGCACACCGCTCGCCCTGTACGAATCCGGCGCGATCCTGCTCTATCTCGCGGAGAAGACGGGGCGGTTTCTCTCGACCGATCCGAACACCCGCTACGAGACCATCCAGTGGGTGATGTGGCAGATGGGCGGCGTGGGACCGATGTTCGGTCAGGTCGGCTTCTTCAACAAGTTCGCCGGCAAGGATTTCGAGGACAAGCGGCCGCGTGACAGATACGCGAATGAATCCGCACGGCTGCTCGCTGTTCTCGATGACCGTCTGGCGGGTCGCGATTGGGTGATGGGGGCCGACTATACGATCGCCGACATTTCCCTGCTCGGCTGGGTGCGCAACCTCATAGGCTTCTACGAGGCACGCGATCTCGTCGGCTTCGACCGCTTCGGGCATGTGCAGGCGTGGCTTGATCGGGGACTTGAGCGGCCGGCCGTGCAGCGCGGCCTCAACATTCCGTCGCTTGGCTGACGCCGCACCAGTTCCTCCCAAGGGGCGCATCGCAAGCCCCTGGCTCGCCTGCATCATAATCCTCCGGCCTCAGCCGGACCATGAACACGAGGTCTTGTGATGATTTTATCGACCCACACGAAAGCAACAGCCGTTGGCGAGGCGCTTCCCCAAATCGGCGACAGGATCACCGGCAAAGCGGATGCGCCCGATGACGCCACCATCCGCGAATGGATCGGACTGGAGGCGTTCGGGCGCTGGGCCGAACTTCGGAGCTGGATCGACCAGTTCTACCCCGACGTTTTCGCCCCGGACTGGCTTTACGGCGGCAAGAACCGCGGCTGGTCCCTGCGCTACAAGAGGGTCAAGGCATTCACCACTCTGGTGCCGGAATACGGGCGGTTTTCGGCTATCGTGGTGATGGGCGGGGCCGAACGGGAGAAGTTCGAGGAGCGGCGTTATGTCTGGCGCCCGGAACTCGTAAAACTCTACGACGAAGCCAAGACATATATCGACGGGAAGTGGCTGACACTCGCTAACTCATCCGCCGATGATCTTCATGATCTGACTGAGTTGCTGACCATGAAGCGACCGCCGCTGTCGCACAGCACCCCGACACCAAGGCCGTCGCGGAAGGCGTCGAGCCGATAATCATTTGCTTGAAGATGGACCAAGCAGCGTCAGCCTGGGGTTTCGGATCAGGCCGCCGGCTTTGGTCCAGTCGGATTGAGGCTTTCTGGTGCTGAGCGGTCCGCCGCGGCGAAGGTAAGATCACATAAACATCAATCTCATCTGTGAGGAGACAATGCCATGAAAGCTATTGTTGTGACTGACCAGGCGGCCGGAACGGCCGGCATGAAGCTGGCGGACCGGCCTGAACCGCAAGCCGCCATCAACGACGTGATCGTCGAGGTTCACGCAGCCGGCTTCGTCAATACCGAACTGGAATGGCCCTCGACCTGGGCGGATCGCCGCGACCGGGACAGGACACCATCGATTGCCGGGCATGAGCTGGCCGGCATCGTCACGGCGCTGGGCTACGGCACCACCGGACTGTCGATCGGTCAACGGGTGTTCGGTCTGGCCGATTGGCACCGCGACGGCACGCTGGCCGAATATGTCGCCATGGAGGCCCGCAACCTCGCGCCGCTTCCCGGCGATATCGACTTCACGGTGGGCGCGAGCCTGCCGATCTCCGGCCTGACGGCGTGGCAGGGCCTGTTCCAGCACGGCCGGCTTCGGGCAGGACAGAGTGTGCTCGCACATGGCGCCGCTGGTGCGGTCGGCTCGATGGTGATGCAGCTTGCACGAGAGGCCGGCGCCTATGTCATCGGCACCGGACGCGCAACCGATCGTCAGAAAGCATTGGACTTCGGTGCGAATGAATTCGTCGACCTTGGGGCCGACAGGTTGGAAGATGTCGGTGGCGTCGATTTGGCGTTCGACGTGATCGGCGGCGACATCCAGAAGCGGTCGGCAGCGCTGATCCGTTCAGGTGGTGTGCTGGTCACTGTTGTCGGACCGACCGACGTGAGGCCGGCGGACGGCCTGACGGTTGATTTCGTCGTAGAGGCCGACCGCGCCCAGCTCGGTGAGATCGTTCAGCGGGTCCGTGATGGACGGCTGCGCGCGAACGTCGGTAAGGTTGCGTCGCTCGACGATGCTGTCGCCACCTTCAACTCGACGGAACGACGTGCGGGGAAGACCGTCATCCGCGTTCGTTCGTAAGGACGAGCCAATCATGGGCCGAAACGGAGCGGAAGACGACAAGGCTGCCGCCCTCCGGGCCGATGGTCGGTAGCCGGAGGGTGTAGCATCCATTACGCAGCCGGGGTCAACGCCGCTTGTGGCGGACGACGGAACCCGATTGCGATGCGGTTGAACGTGTTCATCAGGCCGATTGCGATGGTCAAGTCAACAATCTCCTTCTCGCCGAAGACCGTGGAGATGGCCTTGAATTCGTCGTCGGGAATAGCGGTCTCCGCAACGCGCGTGACGGTCTCGGCCCAGCGCAGCGTGGCACGCTCGCGATCGTCGAAGACCGGGCCTGCCTCGCGCCACGCCTGAACCAGCGCAAGCTTTTCCGGAGCGACGCCGTTCTTGATGAGATCGCGGGTGTGGAGATCGAGGCAATAGGCGCAGCCGTTGATCTGCGAGATGCGCAGATACATCAACTCGACCAGCACGTTATCGAGGCCGGACTGCATGATGTAGCCGTAGACGCCGCCCAGCGCCTTGTAACCGGCAGGCGCGACCTTTTCATAATCGATGCGAAGACTCATGAATTAAACTCCTTCGTTTGCCCAATGGAAATGCGCCCGCCGCGCGCCGATGAACAGAACCAGGATCGCATCCTTGCAATGGACCAAGCGGCTTCAGCCCGATCTTTCGGGCCTAGCTACTGGCTTTGGTCTATTCGGATTGAAGTTTCCTGGTGCTGACCGGTATGCCATCACGAAGGTAAGACCTCATGAGCACCGATCTGATCTGTGAGGAACCTATGCCAGACCAAATGACGAAGCCTGTTGCCTTGCCTGATGGAATAATCTTGCGCCATGCGCATGGCCCGGACGAATTGCGCGCCTGTTTTCCGGTGATCTTTCAACTGCGTCCGCGCCTGAAGGACGCCGAGACGTGGATCGAGCGTGCTTCGGGGATGGCGACGGACGGCTATCGCGTTCTCGCCGCCTGGGAGGGGAACCGGGTGCTGGCGATTGCCGGATATCGGATCATGGAAAACCTGATCCATGACCATTTCCTCTATGTTGATGATCTGGTGACGGACGAGAGTGCAAGAGGGAAAAAGCTCGGTGCAGCCCTTCTCACAGAACTGTCCGCCATCGGCACTGATGAATATTGCAGCAGCCTCGTGCTCGACACCGCGGTGACAAACGAAAGCGCCCAACGCTTCTACAAGCGCGAGGGACTGAACAACCGCGCCATCCGATTCATGAAACCATTGGGACAGCCAGCATGAACATCCTCCACATCAATTGCAGCCCGCGCCCGGAATCGCATAGCCACCAGCTCTCAGTGGCCATTGTCGGCCGGCTTCTCGCGCTCACACCCGACGCGGCAATCGTGCGGCGTGACCTTGGTAAGGAACCGCTGCCGCACGCAACGTCCGATTACGCTACCGCCTTGTCGTCTTCAGCGGCGATGGCGGCGGCCGAAAGTGAGGCGCTGGAACTATCCGAGACGCTGATCCGCGAAGTCGAGGCGGCCGACGTGATCGTCATCGGCACGCCAATGAACAATTTTACCGTTCCCTCCGTCCTCAAGGCTTGGCTCGACCAGATTCTTCGGGTCGGCCGCACGATCATGTCCACGCCCAAGGGCAAGGTCGGGATGCTGCGCGACTGCCCTGTCTTCATCGGCATCGCCTCTGGTGGTGTGTTTACCGGCGAGCGAGCCAACCAACCGGATTTTCTAACGCCCTTTCTTTCCGCCGCGCTGGATTGCATCGGTCTCAAGACGGTTCAGTTCCTTCCTGTCCAGGCGACCGCGTTCCTCAATCCGGAACAGGCCGTGGCGGCGAGAGAGGCGGCCTTGGCGACGCTCGACCTGACTGTGATCGGCGAAACTGATAAAATTTCTTATCCCGACTCGGACAGGCACGCCGCCGCCGCCCTGTGAACCGACAAGAACCGAGGTGATACCGATGAGAATATTTTTGGCAGGCGCGACCGGCGTGGTCGGGCGGACGCTGATCCCGCTGCTTCGAAACGCAGGCCATGCCGTCACCGGCATGACGCGGACGACCGAGGGCAAGGCGGTGCTAGACGCAATGGGTGTTACGCCTGTCCTCGCCGATGTCTATGACGCCGATGCCGTGGGGAAAGCGGTCGCCGCCGCGGCGCCCGACATCCTGATCCACCAACTCACCGATCTGTCGGGCGGTGTCGACGCCGAAGGAGCGCGCCGTAATGCCCGGCTTCGCCGGGAAGGCACCGCAAATCTCGTGCGGGCCGCGCGCGCGGCGGGCGTCAGGCGGGTGATCGCTCAGAGTATCGCGTGGGCCTATGCCCCCAAGGCGCCGCCATTCAGCGAGAGCGATCCACTCGACATCGAGGCAACAGGCCAGCGCGCCGTCACGGTTCTGGAAGGTGTCGCACCGCTTGAAAGCGCGGTGCTCGATCAGGGCGATTTCGAGGGGATCGTCCTGCGCTACGGGCAATTCTATGGGCCAGGCACTTGGTCGGCCGAGCCTTCGGGCACCGCGCCCGTGCATGTCGAGGCTGCAGCCTTCGCCGCCTTTCTCGCCGTCGATCATGGCGGTCCGGGCGTCTATAACATCGCCGAACCCGGCGGCGCCGTCACCACCGACAACGCGCTGTATGAATTGGGCTGGCGTCCCGACTTCCGCATCGGGCAAATGGTCTAGCCGATGAGGGACGGCGCGGTCTGGAAAACGACGGAACTGACGCTCGACCGCGGCGGCGCGATAACGCTCGTCGATCAGATCGCACGCCATATCGAGACCGCGATCGTGGAAGGCGCGCTACCCGCCGGTGCGCGTTTGCCATCGTGGCGAGATCTCGCGGGTCAGCTTGGTATTGCCCGAGGCACGGTCCGGGCCGCTTATGAGAAGCTGATCGATCGCGGGCTGTTGATCTCAGCCGGATCGGCAGGCACCCGCGTCGCCAATCCGTTGCCTGCCGCGCTCCAGCCACTGAATGACGCCGAAAGCCTGTTGCCGGAGGATTTCCACTATCGCTCGGCGCAAGCGCTGGTGTTTCAGATGGGCGTGCCGGCACATGATGCTTTTCCGGCGACATTGTGGACGCGGCTGCACCGGCAGGCCGTTCAGGCGACTTCGCTGCAAACCGGCTATGGCGATCCGCGTGGGCTCCCCGAACTCCGCTCGGCGATCGCATCGCATGTCGCCATTGCCCGCGGCATCGAATGTTCGCCCGAACAGGTGATCGTCACGACCGGTTATCGCGGCGGCCTTGGTCTCGCGCTACGCGCCCTCGGTGCTACGGGCAAACAGGCTTGGGTCGAAGATCCCGGCTATCCGGTTACGCGCTATGCGCTCGAACTTTCGGGTGTGCATCCGGTCGCAGTTCCGGTGGACCAGGATGGCCTTATCGTCGAACGTGGCCAGGAACTGGCGCCGCGCGCCGCACTTGCCATCGTCACGCCGGGACAACAGGCGCCGACCGGCGTCGCGCTCACCGACCACCGCCGCGAGGAATTACTGAACTGGGCCGCCGCTTCCAATGCGTGGATCGTCGAAGACGACTATCTCGCCGAACTGCATTTGTCTGGCCGGTCCCCGAATGCACTGGCTTCCGGGCGCGGCGCGGATCGTGTCATCCATATCGGCACGTTCAGCAAGACGATCGCGCCAATGGTCGGCCTTGGATTCGTCGTCGCGCCGCTGTCTCTGGCCCGTCGGTTGATCGATATCGCCGCCTCGCTGAGCGGGCCGCCGAACACCGCGCTGCAAGTGGCACTTACGGCCTTTCTGCGCGAAGGGCATTATCTGCGGCACCTTCGGCGAATGCGGCGGCTGTACGGTGAGCGACGGCGCTGTCTTCTGGAGACGTTGGCTCGGCACGGCGTCCGCAAGGCTGTGCCGGCGGGTCTATCCGTTCTTCTGCCGCTTCCCACCGGGTTCAACGATCAGCGCCTCGCGCTGGAAGTGCGCGACGTTGATCTCGGACCTTCGCCACTCTCGCCGTGGTTCTCGTCCGCGACGGACTCTCATTCGGGCTTGCTGCTTGCTGTCGCAAACGTGCTGGAACGCAGTATCGATCACGATTGCCGCCGCCTCCTTGCGATGATCGACGGACGAAATCGTCTTTCGGGCTGTGCGGAAGCTCGCGAGGATACAAGAGTGATTGACGTGAAGCGAGGCTGAGGCGCGTTTCAGTGTTGGAGCATTTCCCGGGCTTCAGGCCGGTCTGGACTGGTTGTGGCCGCTTCACCCACAACTAGCCCCAGTGCATCCAGCAGCCCGTTCGCTCCATTTTTGTGCGCGCCGACATGAAAAGCGCCATGTTACCGTTTAGTTTCAGTGCCTTGCATGAGAGCGGCGGTGCAAAAATCGGCCACGGTAGCGGCGACATAATGCTGCTGCGGGCGGAGTAAAATCCGGCCACCTATTTCCTTTCTGCAATGAGTGCAGGAGGGACAGGGGATCTACACCGTGGAGCTTTATTTGAGGGTTCGCCTGGCTGTTTCCGAGGGGATGACGCAGCGTCAGGTGGCTAGGGGCGATACCTCGATGTCGATTAGACCGTCTGACTCAATGCGCCTTTCAGCGCGAGAAAATGACTAGGCGATCAGCATCGCGGATTTCATCGTGACCAGCGGTCGATGGCCGCGCTGACAGGCCGGACATATGACCGCACCATCCGATGGCGATTCAAGCGGAAAACCTTGCTAACCGGGCCGTTCCACATATGAGTCAGAGCCAATATTCTACACTAAAACACAGCGAGGGTATTCGGCCGCTAAGGAAAACCTGAGCCCGCTTGCCATGTGTGAGGAGGCCGAAGATCTAAAAATATACCCGACGCTAATGCCGGCCGGGCCTCTTGCAATTATGAATTCAATATGCAAAATTCATTTGGTGCGGTTGTGCTCGTGCTGTGTTCAAGGAAGGGGGGTGGGTTATGTCCAATACGTTCGAAGGTCAGGTTGCTCTTGTCACCGGCGCCGGCAGCGGCATCGGACGCGCCGCTGCCGTTGGTCTTGCTCGAGGCGGTGCCCATGTCGTGTGCCTGGATGTCGGTTCGGCGGAAGATGCGGTGCGGTCGATCAAGGCGGAGGGCGGCAGGGCGTCTTCGATTGCGATGGATGTTCGCGATGCCGCGGCCTGGGAGCAGGCGGTCAAAACCGTCTGTGAAAACCACGGTGGCATCGACATTCTCGTTTCCTCCGCGGGGATAGCCGTGCCAGGCGACCGTGCCGCGGAGGTTTCCGAAGATGTCTGGGATCGCATTCTCGACATCAATGCCAAGGGCGTCTGGCTCGGCATGCGGCATGTGCTGCCCGTGATGCTTGCAAAAAAGCGCGGCAAAATCGTCAATGTCGCCTCGACGGCTGCTCATATCGGCCTGCGCGACGCTGCCGCCTATTGCGCCTCGAAGGGGGCCGTACTTGCGCTCACGCGGCAGGCCGGCGTCCAATACGCCGCTGACAACATCCAGATCAATTCCGTATCGCCTGGAACGACCATGACCGGCATCCAGCGCGATGTGACCGACGAGCAGCGCGCGGCGTTCATGAAGCTGACGCCGATCGGCCGTTTTGCCGAGCCGGAGGAGGTCGCGGAAGTCGTCTTCTTCCTCTGCTCGACGGGGTCGTCGTTCATGGCCGGTGCGGACATTGGCGTAGACGGCGGAATGGTCGCGTTCTGAGCGCGGTGATCCCAAGGAGGCCGCAGGGAAGGATGAAATTTCCGAAAACACAAGATTCCGCAAGAAATCAACGCAAAGGGGAACGATATGAAAAGAATGCTTTTCAAAGCAGCGGTATCGACATTGCTGATATCAATGATGCCTGCACTCGGCCTGGCTGAGGATGGTGGCTTCGGCTTCAGTCTGGACAAGGTTTCGGGCGGGGTGGAAATCCCGTCGGTCGAGATGAGCCTCGGCATGCGCCCGGTGGCCAATGATCTCATCTTCGTTTCGGCCATCAAGCAGGGCTTCTTCGGCGACGTGGGAATCAAGATCACGCCCGAGCCCTATGGACGCAAAGTGCTTTTCGATCAGGCGACGCCGTTGTTGGTCAACAAGGAGGTCGACGTGCAGACGACGTATCCGCCGGACCTCATCGCGGCGCTGGATACGGTAAAGAATGTCCGCTTTATCGCGTTTTCCGACCTGTTCCAGGGGTTTGCCATTCTTGCAAACCCGAAAAGCGGAGCAAAGACGGTCGTTCAGTTCATGAAGGAGGGCATGGACTTCAATGACGCCATGAAGGCGACGATGGCGCAGTTGAAGAGCAAGAGGTTCGCCACGGCTCCCAATGTCGACAACCGCATGTTCCTCGATCTTGTGTTTTCGCTCGGCGGCCTTACCATGGATGCCGATACCGATCTGGTCATCACGCCCGATGCGAATACGCTGCAGCTTGCCAGTGGCGGCAAGGTGGAGTTTGCCTCGCCGGACGGCGCGCCGTTTACCGCGCAGTTGGAAGGTGCGGGATGGATTCCCCTCGTGACGCCGGTTGACGTGCTCGCCAACATGGACCCGACCCCCGGTTCGCCGGCGGCCGGTCTGGTCGGCACGCCTGGGGTCGCCAGCGACGCAGACTGGGCGCGCGCCAACCCGGAAACCGTTCTGCGCTTCGTATCGGTGATGTTCCGTGTCATCGAACAGGAGCAGAAGGATCCCAAGACGATGATCGGCGCGATGATCGACTACGTTAATGCCTTTGCCGGCACGAGCCTTGACTATGACGGCCTCAAGCTCACGATCGATGCGCTGAGCCCGTTGTCGAACTTTGTGTTCCAGCAGAACTACTGCACGAAGGTGGAAAGCCCTCTCTATTATAAGAACGCTTTTGCCGCGCATGTGAAGTTCAATTCCGAAAAGGGCCTGTTGACGGAGAGCGAATACGACCCCGATAGCCTGATCTGGACGTGCGAGATTTATTCGGATCTCGTCGAACTGAAGGCGGAATCCGACAAGCTGCTCGCTGGTCTCGAGAGCAAGAGCCTGAATGCCGAGCAGAAGGGACTGGTCGAGAAGGCAAAGCAGCAGTACGGGTGGTACAACTACCTGGACTCATATCGTCTGTTGAAGGCGGCCAGCGCCTCCTGAGCAGACGCGTGCGGAGCGGCCGGATCTGGTTTTCCTTTCCGGTCGTCGGTTCTTCGCGAAGCCGTCCGGTTGCCGGAGTGAGGCTCGCGTAACGTGGAGTCCCTATGAGCAAGGCTGATTCGATGAATCCGGCAGCAATCATGAACGCCAGAGGCGCGGCTCGTCTTCCGGGTTTCCGCCACGGCAGGTGGGGTGCTGTCCTTTCCGCCCTGGCGGGCGTGGCGCTTTTCCTGCTGGTCTGGGTTTTCGCGGCCTGGATGTTGCCGACAAGTCGCCTGGCGTCGCCCGTTGCCGTGTTTCGCGATGTCTTCCGCAACCTCCTCCTGTCGCCGCGTCTGAGCGTTTTCGGGCTTGGCAAGGTCGGATATCTCGATCTCATGCTCTACACCACCCGAAATGTTCTCCTGGGGCTGGTCACGGGCAGCGCGGTCGGCATCCTGCTCGGAACGCTCAGCGCCAAGCTCGGCGGGCTTCGCTTGATAGTCGATCCGATCGTGCTCGTGCTGGGCACGGTTCCGGTCCTCATCGCCGCACCTTTGTTCCTTCTGTGGTTCGGCGTCGTGCCGTTCACGCAGGTTCTGCTGGTCGCGCTCTACAGTGCTGTGATGATGGCGCTGTTCAGCCAGAAGGCGGTCGAGAATCTCGACCCTATCTATGAACGCGCTGCCATGACGGTGGGGGCCAGCCTTGCCGTGCGCATTCGCTTCATCCTGGTGCCAGGCACGCTTCCCGAGATAATCGGAGGGCTGCGAATCGCTCTGGCGAGCGCCTGGGGACTGGAGACTTTTGCCGAAATCATGGGTGCGCCGAGCGGTATCGGGCAGGCGATCAAGGCGCTCGTAAACGTCAACAACGTGCCAGGCATGATGGCGTGCGTCATGCTCGTCGCCGGAACGGCGATCATGACCGATCTGCTTCTCGTGCTCGTAACCCGCCGCGTCATACGCTGGACCTAGGGAGAGACCCCATGCAATCCATCCCACCAGTCGTCTCCATCCGCAATCTCGGTGTCGGGTTCACCCGGGCTGACGGAAGCCGTGTGGAAGCGCTCAAGCATATCTCGCTCGACATAGAGCAGGGCGAGTTCGTCTGCATCCTGGGGCGTTCGGGACATGGCAAGACCACGCTGCTGAACGTCGTCGCCGGCCTGCTCACCTCCATGTATGGCGACCTGCGCGTGATGGGCAAATCCGTGACAGGTCCCGGAACGGATCGCGGTGTCATCTTCCAGCGTGATTCCGTCTATCCGTGGATGCGGGTCGAGGACAATGTCGCCTTCGGATTGATGGTTCGCGGGATGCCGAAAGAGCAACGGCTGAAGATCGCCCGCGAACAGATCGGTCAGGTCGGCTTGACGGCAGTCGCACGCGCCTGGCCGCGAGAGCTGTCGGGCGGTATGCGCGCGCGCGTCGCCATAGCGTCCGTCTTCGCCAACGATCCCCCGATCCTCCTGGCCGACGAGCCGTTCGGCGCCCTGGACTATGTTACCCGAAGGCAGTTGCACGGCGTCTTGCGCGAGCTTTGGCGCCAAAGCGGCAAAACGGTTCTGTTCGTAACGCATGACGTTGATGAGGCACTGATGCTCGGAACCCGGGTGATCGTGGTGTCGAACGGAACCATAGCGGAGGACCGCCCGGTCAACCTGCCGGTTCCGCGGACGGACGATGATCTGGCCACGCCGGAGGGATTGTCGCTACGCCACCTGCTGCTTCAGCATATCGGGCTGGAGTAGGCGCATGAAGCCGGGTCGTAATTTCTGGTCGAGCTTCGCAGTGTTCGCAGCGGCAGTGGCCGGCTGGGAGGTGCTGTCGCATATGGTGACGGCTACGGGCAGCTACAACGAGCCGCTCGTTCCAGGTTGGGGCTATCTCTTCGGCCATTCCCTGCTGCGCATGTCGGACTACTGGGGCGGTGGCTTTGGAGTCTCTGCGCCGTCGGAAGGTGGCGCTGCAACCTATGCCGGCGCCATTCTGGCATTGGGGCAAGCCACCCTCGTCACTTTCCAGCGGGTGTTTCTGGGCATATTGTTCGGAGTTGCGAGCGGGGTCGCCATCGGGCTCCTCGTGGCGGCCTCTCCCTTCGCGCGCCGCCTGATCGCGCCAAGCATCCACATCGTCCGCATGACCCCGTTCCTGGCGATGATTCCTCTTTTCAATCTGTGGTTCGGAGCGTCCTCGTTCGGTATCATTCTGTTCGTTGCCTATGGTGTTGCCGTCATAATGTTCATGGGGACGGTCAATGCCGTTTCCAATGTACCGAAGGTCTATTTCGACCGTGCTGCCACAGTGGGCGCATCGAGGATGCTGACATTCCGACATGTCGTTCTGCCGGCCATTTTTCCGGAAATCCGCTCATCCTTTCTACTTAGCTTCGGCTTGGCCTGGAGCCTTGTTGTGGCGGGAGAGCTTCTGGGAGCCCAGACGGGGCTCGGTGTCATCGTGACTTACGCGCTTCAGTTTGCCTATACCGGCAGGATACTGATCGTGGCACTGCTTTTCGTCATCTACGCCGGTGTCAGCTTCGCGGTATTCGAGGCGCTTTCCAGGCGTATCATCGCATGGCATCCGCAGGCGGCCATGCGCATATCTCCAGGGGCTTGAAGCGATTGGGAAACCAGGCGTGCAATGTAACGGCCCCGTCCTGCGCCTTTCCAGGGCGCGCGCAATGACCGTGAACGGTGGATCGGACTTCCCGCAAGCGCACCTTGGCGAGGCCGGGCGACAAACGCTCTTCGCGCATTTTGCCATGCTGGCCTACGCGTTGCTGATAGCGGGGTCGTTTTCCGCCGGTGCCATCGCAGCGCCCCATATCGCGCCACCGGCGATCAATGCGGTTCGTTTCCTGATAGGCGCCGCCTTGCTGGCCGCTGTGATCGTCTTCGGCCGAGGACGGCCCATAGCCCTGCCTTCGGCGATCTGGCGCTTTCTTCTTCTTGGCGCGCTGATGGCGAGCTATTTCATCTTGATGTTCGTCGCGCTGAAAATGACGGATCCGGTATCGACCGGCGCGGTGTTCACGCTCATCCCGATCATGACGGCACTGCTCGGCTGGGGGCTGCTTGGTCAGCGTCCGGGTGGGCGGATGTGGGCAGGATTGGCGACAGCCGGCATTGGCGCGTTGTGGGTCATCTTTCGCGCCGACCTTTCTAAGTTCCTTGCCTTCGAGATCGGACGCGGCGAACTGGTGTTTCTTGTCGGCTGCGCCTGCCAGGCGCTTTACGCACCGCTGGTCCGCCTTTTGAATCGCGGGGAAGGGGTGTTCGACTTCACCTTCTGGACTCTTGTCGGCTGCGCCGTCTGCCTTATCGCAATCGCCGTTCCGGAGATCATCGGGACGGATTGGCGCGCGCTTCCTGCCATTGTCTGGCTGGCGATACTTTATCTGACGATTTTCGCCACCAGCATTTCTTTCCTGCTGTTGCAATTCGCATCGATGCGGCTGCCGGCCGCGCGGATTTTCCCCTACACCTATCTTGTTCCATGCTTCGTCGTGCTGATCGAAGCTGCACTCGGTCACGGTTGGCCTTCGATGTCGCTGGTGGCAGGCACCCTCGTCACGGTTGCGGGACTGATGCTTGCGCTCTTGCCCTTCGGGCCGCGGCAAGAGACAGGCGCGGCTTCCGGCGGGAAGCCTGGATGACGATGTCGGACATTCTATTCCGCATGTCTTCCATTGCGGTCGTATGGACCTGGTCACAGATGCATGCATAATGCAAAAATCTGCCATTCGGCACGGCTCTTTCAGACGGAAGGCATGAAATGCGGGCGAGCGTACACAGATTCTCACTGACCGATCCCGGCGACGTATCGGGGTTGCGTGCCGCGATCTCCGCAGGTGCGATCAAGCCTGACCAGATCGTCTGCGTTATCGGCAAGACACACGGCAACGGTCTCGTCAACGATTACACAAGGGGATACCTGGCGTTGTCGCTGGCCCGGGCGATCGGCAGTTCCCTCGGGGAAGAGGCGGAGGCCGTTTTCGCCCGCGTCCCATTCGTGTTCTCGGGCGGAGTGGAGGGCGTGCTTTCGCCTCATTACACCGTCTTCACGGTCGGCCCTGACGATGTGAAGCCAGCCGGCAAGGCACTGGCCATTGGCGTTGCCTTCACGCCCGATCTCACTCCCGATCAGATAGGAGGCCGGGTACAGATGGAGCAGACCGTGGCTGCGGTGCGCGAAGCCATGGCGCAGGCGGCAATCACGAATGCCGCCGATATCCACCTGGTTCAGATCAAGGGGCCAGCCTTTGGAGCGGCCGATATCTTGCAGGCGAAGGCAGCCGGGCGAACATGCGTTTCGGACAAGCCCGGCGAGCTGATGGCCTTCGGCCGTGCGGCGTCGGCGCTGGGCGTAGGTGTTGCTCTGGGAGAAATTTCCGCGGCGGCGGCGAATGGGGATGGTGTCCTTTCCGACTTCGGCCTGTATTCTTCGGTTGCCAGCATCTCAGCCGGCACCGAGGTTCGTTGCAACGAAGTTATCGTCTTCGGCATGAGCGAAGCTTGGAGCGGCAATCTTGTCATCGATCATGAGCCCCTGCGCGATGCCATCGATCTCGCGGGTGTCGTCAAGCTGGCCCGCAGGATGGGTTTTGCGGCCGATCCGCAGCTTGACGAGGCCGCATCCGCCCGAATTCGCACCGCATTCGTCAAATGCGAGCCCCAACGCGACGGCCTCATAAGAGGCCGCCCTCATACGATGCTGAACGATGGCGACATGGATCCGCAACGACATATTCGGGGCGCCGTCGGCGGCATGGTTGCCGGTGTCCTTGGGGAAACGGCGCTTTTCGTTTCCGGCGGCGCGGAACACCAGGGGCCTTTCGGAGGCGGATTGATCGCATTGATTGCGGAAACGGAGACGGCCGAGTGAACAGGATCGAGATCGCTAGCATGCCGGCCGATATTGCCGACCTGACCGCGCAGGATCTGGCAGCGGGTTTTGCCCAGGGTGCCTTTACGCCAGTCGATGCGCTCGATGCCGTACGAACGCGCTGCGAGCGCGATAATAGAGTGATTAATACCGTCATCGAAACAAATTGGGATGCGGCGCGAAGCGCTGCGGAGGCTTCCGCTTCGCGCTGGCGCCGAAGCGAGGCATTGTCGCCGCTTGATGGGATTCCCATGACGGTGAAGGACAACCTTCTCGTTGCCGGTATGCGGGCCACTTGGGGCAGCCGCATCTACAAGGATTTTTCCCCCGCGGCGGACGAAGCGCCGGTGGCGCGCTTGCGCGCCGCCGGGGCGGTATTTTTTGGCAAGACGAATGTCCCCGAGTTCACCTTGCAGGGCTACACGAGTAGTCCGCTCTTCGGCGTAACGCGCAATCCGTGCGCCATCGACCGGACGCCCGGCGGGTCAACGGGTGGGGGCGCGGCGGCGGTAGCGGCAGGAATGGGACCGATCGCGCTTGGAACCGACGGCGGCGGCTCCATTCGCCGGCCGGCTGCCCATTGCGGGCTTTTCGGCCTCAAGCCGTCGCTGGGCCAGGTTGCGCGGTACGGAGGATTCCCGCAAATTCTGCACGACTTCGAAGTGGTGGGGCCGATCGCACGCTCCGTCGAGGATCTGCGCGCGACGTTTTTGGCTCTTCGCGGTTACGATGCCCGCGATCCCCGCTCTGCTGCGGCATTCGGGCCACGGGCAGTCGGCGCGCCGGTTCGCGTGGCTTTCGTTCCGCATATTGGCCGTGCGCCCGTCGATAGCCGAATTGCCGATTGTGCGGTGAAAACGGCACGGTTGTTCGAGGAAATGGGGTGTATCGTCGAAGAAGTGGCTGCGCCATTCGATGCTGACGCATCGTCCGCCCTTTGGAGCGAAGTGGCTGCAACCGGGCTTGCATGGCATCTTTCGTCGATTGAGGGCTGGCAGGAGGATGTCGGTCCGGCAACGCTGGCGACGGCGGAACGGGGACGCGGGCATGACGCCTTCGACTATCTCGATGCATTGCGTGCCGTGGAAACGGCGCGCGTCGATGCGGGGCTGTTTTTTTCTGAATGGGATGTCATGTTGAGCCCGACCACCGCGGCTCTCGCCTGGAGTGCCGACCGACCGTTTCCCGAAACCATCAACGGTCAGCCGGTGGGGCCGCGAGGGCATGCCGTATTCACCGGATGGATGAACCTCGTCGGCGCCGCTGCCGTCAGCTTTCCCGTTGCCATGACCAAGGAGGATGGTGGTATAGGCATGCAATTGACCGCTGCTGCCGGTTTCGATCTGGCACTCCTTGATCTGGTGGGCCGCTGGGCATCTGCCAGCGGCCGGGCCTGAGCGCTGTTCGCGTTGAAAAGAGGCGATCGTCCCGTTGGCTATCGGCCGGTCCAGGCAGGGCGTTTCTTGGCGAGAAAGCTTTCGACGCCGAGATGGAAATCACGGCTTCCATAGACGGTCTCGATGAGATCGCTCCCGTCGGGGACGTTGGCCTGCATGATCCGGCGCATGGCTTCCTTGGACGCGCGCATGGTGATCGGGGCATGGCTGGCGAGGCGCCCGCAAATGTCCGACAAACGGGCGTCGAGCGCATCCTTTTCGACGATGTCGAGGATAAAGCCGATATCCCGTGCTGTTTGCGCGTCCACCGTTTCGGCCAGGAGCATGATCCTCTTGGCGAGGGACGGGCCGAAATGTGCGAGGAGCCGTGTTATATTGGCCATGGACAGACAGTTTCCCAGGGTTTTCGCTATGGGATAACCGAATTTGGCGTTCGCCGTCGCGAGCCGCAGGTCGCAGGCGATGGCGATGGCGAAGCCCCCACCCATGGCAAAGCCGTCTATCACGGCAATCGTCGGGACTGGCAGGGCCTCGACGGCGCCGACAATCGCGTCGATGCGCTTCTCGTAGGCGAGACCGTCCTGTGACGTCTCGAATGCGAGGAACTGCTGGATATCCGTGCCGGCGACGAAGGCATCGCCGCCCACGCCGCGAAAGACCGCCACCCGGATCGACGGATCGTTGCGGATGGTGATGCATGCGGTTTCCAACTGCTCGTACATGGCGAAGGTCATCGCGTTGCGTACGTCAGGACGATCGAAGGATACGAAGGCGATGCCGTCGTTGATCGTGCAATGCACATTGCCCGTCATGAGAAGGCTCCGGCACTCTTCATTTCGTCGATTTCGCTCTGGGGAATGTCGAGTTCGGCGAGCAGCTCGGCATTGTGCTGTCCGAGAAGCGGCGGCGGCATGCGCACTTGCTGCGGGGTGCCGCTGAGCTTGACTGGAAAGCCGATGGCCTTGACGAGCCCCTCGACCGGATGGTCGAGTTCCATCGAGACGTTGCGATATCTTGCATGTTCATTGTCGAGGGCTTGGGCGTAATTATAGATGGGCCCCGCGGGAATGCCCACTGCCAGCAGCATCTCGACCCATTCTTCCATCGAGCGGGTAACGAAGGTGGTTTCCAGGTCCTCAATCAGCGCAACACGGTTGGCAAGCCGTTTCGAAATCGTCCTGTAGCTGTCGTTGTCCAAAAGGTCTTCACGATCCATCACCTTGCAAAGGGTCTGCCACAGCTTGTCGTTGTTGGCTCCCATGACGAAATATCCGTCGCTGGCTTTGACAGCCTGGTAGGGCGCGCTCATACGGTTGCCCGTGCCGAGCTTCTGCGGAATGTTTCCGGTTCCCCAAAATTCCGAGATGTCCCAGATCGCAAACGCGATTGCGGCTTCGAAAAGAGAGGCGTCGATATACTGTCCCTGATTGGATTTGAGGCGTCCGATATAGGCGCTCAGGATTGCGTAGATCGCGAAGAGCGAGCAACCTATGTCTGCTACCGGAACGCCAGATTTGGCGGGAGGGCCGTCCGGATGGCCAGTGATACTCATCACACCCGCCATCGCCTGCGCGATCAGGTCAAAGCCCGGTCGCTGCGACCACGGTCCGGTTTGGCCAAAGCCGGAGATGCTGGCGTAGATCAGGCGCGGATTGATCTTCTGCAGTGTGTCGTAATCGATACCGAGGCGCTTGGTTGCTCCAGGGCGATAATTTTCGACAATGATATCGGCCGTTTCAACCAGCCGGTAGAAGACACGCCGCCCGGCCTCCGTCTTCAGGTTGATCGCCATGCTGCGCTTGTTGCGGTTCATGTTGATGAAGCCGAGGCTGTCCGAGCCCTTTAGCTTGAAGCCCATGGCTTTGCGGGTCTGGTCTCCGCCTTGGGGAGGCTCGATCTTGATCACGTCGGCTCCCATGTCGCCCAGCAGCATACTGCAAAACGGCCCCGCCATGACCTGGCTGACATCCAGGACGCGTACGCCTTTCAGGGGCAGGGGCGCTGTTGCCTTCGAAGAATCCTGCGAAACATCGTGTTGATCAGAATCATATCCCATGACCGGTCCTCGATTTTGAATTATTTATTTTGAATTCATAACACGCGAATCCCAAAAGGCAAGTTCGATATCATCACGTGGATTGTCGCGACAGCGAATGCAGTTTAATAATGAATGCATTTCTTTGTGCGCCTTACGACAACTCGGGATATTCTGAATGACAATCCATCGCCGAAGCCTCCACGACGACGTGACGTCGTTGTTGCGCACGATCATCACGGACGGGGAACTCAAACCGGGCGAAAAGATCGTCGAGCAGGCGCTATGCGAGCGCTTCGGTGTGTCGCGCACGCCGTTGCGTGAGGCGCTCAAGGTTTTGGCTGCCGAAGGTCTGGTGCATCTTTTGCCTCGCCGAGGGGCGGTCGTAGCCCAGATCACACTCGCTGAGATCGAGGAGTTGTTTCCTGTCATGGGGGCGCTAGAGGCCCTGGCGGGAAAGCTGGCGCTCGATCGAATCGGAACCCCCGAGCTCGAAAGACTGACGAAACTTCATGAGAAAATGCTGGGATGCTTTCGTCTGCACGACGAAAAGAACTACATCAAAGCCAACCGGGAAATTCATGAGGCGATATTCGAAATCGCCAACAATACAACGCTGATTGCGATCTATCATCAACTGCTTGGCAAAATTCATATGGTTCGCTTTGTCGCTCGCAAGACACGGCAGCAATGGGAGCGGGCCGTCGAGGACCATGAGAAGATCATGGCTGCGTTCACGCGGCGTGATGGCGATGCTCTGGGCGAGATTCTCTATGCTCATATGGTGGAAACAGCCGCCGAAATCGCCCGCACGTCGTTGGCTGCGAGCGAAGAAGCCTGACGGATCTCCCTGGATGCCGGTGGAATGCGCGGCACAGCATGCGGGGAAGCAGTTTTGACAGAGTTGGGAAAAGGTTGGCGTCTGGAGCGGCTTTAAGCAGCGCGATAGGCGTTTCTCCATTGGAGGCACCGGAGTGCTTCGGGCCGACTGGGTGTTGTTCGCCGGGCAAGGCTTGTGGGGAGCGGGTTGTCTCTCGTCGTGCCTGCCAACGAAGAGCGCCTATTTTCTCTGGACGGGTAAAGCGAAGGGTAAAAACGCGCTTGCAAAATTGAATTCAATATGCAGAATTCAATGGCACTTAAGAAACAGGGGAACTAAAATGATCAATGCATCAAGTGTCCTCAAGGCCGTCATCATGATGGCCGGCATGAACGTCGCCACGTCGATCGCCGTTCGTGCGCAGGATTTCTCCGCGGCCAAGGCTGTTATCGAGAAGCACCAGCAACTGCCCGTTTTCGAACCGAAGGGGGAGCCCTTCGACGCCAAGGCCTGCATGGCCGGCAAGAAGATCCTGAGCATTCCCGTATCGAGCGCCAACCCGTTCAACAAGGCAATCATCCAGGCTGAGATTGCTGCGGCCAAGGACGTTGGTTTCGAGGTCGTGGAGTGGGAAAACCAGGCGCGTCCAACGCAGTGGGTCCAAGGTGTAGAATATGCAACCAATAACAAGTTCGATGCCATCGACCTGCTCGGTGGCGTCAATCCGGCTGTGCTGGGGCCGCAGATAGCGGCGGCGCGCGCGGCGGGCGTCCAGGTCTTCGTGTCCGATCTTTACGACACCACGCAGCCCGCGGATGCCAATATCGACAGCTATCTGAGCGTTCCCTACAATCAGGTGGGTGATCTGCTGGCAAACTGGGTGATCGCAAAGACCGACGGCAAGGCCAATGTCCTGATCGTCGGATCCGACGAAGTGGTGCCGACGGCACCCTATGTGAAGGGCATCGTCGATCGGCTCGAGAAGGATTGCCCGGAGTGCAAGCACACTTATATCAACGCACCGATCCCGGAATGGTCGACGAAGATCCAGGCGGGCGTGCAGTCGGCCCTCATAGCCGATCCGACCATCAACTACGTCATCCCTATCTATGACAGCATGTCCCAATTCGTCATGCCGGCGATCACCATCACGGGCAAACGCGATCAGGTAAAGGTCGCTACGTTCAACGGAACCCCGTTCGTGCTGGATGCAATACGCAATGGCGATATCGAGATGGACATCGGCAAGAGCATCGGGTGGGTCGGGCGCACCATTCTCGACGCCTATATGCGCAAGCTATGCGGGCTGGAGACTTACAACGAACTCTATGCCCCTCTCTACATCTTCGACAAGTCCAACATCGAGACGGCCGGCGTTCCGGCCGCGGTCGACAAGGGCTATGGCGACGATTACGTTGAGGGTTTTGCCAAGCTCTGGGGGCTGAAGTGACCTCGGCCCAGATCAAGGCTGCGCCGGAGGAAACGACGGCGCTCAGCTTTCGTAACCTTTCAAAATCCTTCGGGGGTGCGCGTGCGCTCGACGATGTCTCGTTGACGATCCTTCCGGGCGAGGTCCATGGGCTGCTCGGCCAGAACGGCTCCGGCAAATCGACACTTATCAAGATACTCGCTGGTTTTCATGCGCCCGACCCCGGCGGCGAACTCGAACTTCACGGCCGGGCCGTCGGGCTGCCGATGCCTCCCGGCGAGGCGCGGCGTCGCGGCATCGCTTTCGTGCACCAGCATCTGGGGCTGGTGCCCTCGTTGACGGTGCTGGAAAACCTGCGGGTGGGCGATTTCGCGACAAAGCGCAACTGGGCCATCAACTGGCGTAAGGAAGCGGAACGTGCCCGGAAGGTCTTTTCCCACTTTGGCCTTGACATCACCCCCGAGGCGCGCGCCGGGGACCTTGCGCCTGTCCAGAAGGCGTTGCTGGCCATCGTCAGAGCATTCGAAGACTTGAAGAGCGCGCAGTCCGGCACGCCCGGCATTCTCATTCTCGACGAGCCGACGCCCTTCCTGCCGCGCACCGGAGTACAGCAGCTTTTTGCCTTGGTTCGCCGGATCGTTGCCGAGGGAGCAAGCGTGATCTTTGTTTCGCATGACGTGGACGAGATCATGGAGATCACCGATCGGGCAACGGTTCTTCGTGACGGTGTGCTCGCGGGTACGCTCGTCACGAAGAATGCGACGGCCGAACAATTCGTGGATCTCATCGTCGGCCGGCGGGTGCAGATGTTCCAGACGACGCGCGGCGATTTTTCCGTCAAGCCTGTGCGGGCTAATGTCTCGGAGTTGAGCGGCGGAGCCGTGGAAACGGCATCTTTCTCGATCCACGAGAGCGAAATCCTCGGTATGACCGGGCTGATCGGCTCGGGGTTCGACGATGTGCCCTATCTTCTCTATGGCGCGGAGGCTGCGCAGACAGGCTCGCTCGAAATCGATGCCGTGCAATTTCGTCTCGATCGCATGACCCCGCCCGCAGCATTGCAGCTCAAGATGGCGCTGATCCCCGCGGACCGGCTGGTCGCTGCGGGTGTCGGCAACCTTTCCATTATGGACAATATGAGCTTGCCCGTGCTCGCCAGTTTTCGGCGGGGCGGCGTGCTGGACTGGTCGGAAATCCGCCGGCGGATGCACGAGCTCGGGCGTTCCTACGATGTGCGCCCCAACAATCCCGAGCTGAATCTCGGCTCGCTGAGCGGCGGCAACCAGCAGAAGGTGATTCTTGCCAAATGGCTCCAAACCGACCCGCGCCTGCTTCTTCTCGACGAGCCGACGCAAGGTGTGGATATCGGTGCCAGGCAGCAATTATTCGCCGCGCTCAAGGAGGCGGCCCTCAGGGGAACATCGGTCATTTGCGCCAGTACGGACTACGAACAGCTCTCACAGATATGCGACCGTGTTTTGATCTTTGCGCGCGGCCGTATCGTGAACGAGCTGTCCGGTGAGGCGATCACCAAGGACAACATCGCCGAAATATGCCTGCGGGGTGCAGGTTCTGTCATCAACAGTGGAGGAGCGAGGCGATGACCAAGGATACCGAAATTAGCTTCGGGAACGAGACGTCTACCGCAGTATCCGCATCTCCTACGGCGAAGGGGCGCAAGATCAACTGGCTACGGGTCGCCGAAGCTTATGCACTCCTCGGCGCCCTCGTCCTGATCGGCGCCGTATTCGGCTTCCTGCGCCCGGAAGCCTTCCTGTCATGGGCGAATATTTCCACCATGCTCGGGTCACAGGCTGTCCTGGTGGTCCTGACATTGGCGCTGATCATTCCGCTGACCGCCGGCGACTTCGACCTGTCGGTCGCCAGTGTGCTGACCCTGTCTGCTATGATGCTGGCGGTGCTGAACGTGCAGATGGGGATGCCGACCGCGCTGGCGATTCTCTGCTGTTTTGCCATGGCCGTCGTCGTCGGCGTGGTGAATGCCGGCTTCATTCTCTATTTCCGTATTCCCTCGCTGATCGTGACCCTCGGCACCGGCACCTTCATCAACGGAATCGTGCTGTGGATCAGTGGTTCCATGACGATCAGCGGCATCGACCCGGTGCTCATAAAGTACGTGATCGTTACACGCTTCCTTGGTGTTCCGATCGTTTTCTACTACGCTTTGGTTGTGTGCTTTGCCGTCTGGTACACGTTCGAATACACGTCGCTGGGCCGCCGCCTGATCTTTGTCGGCCGCGGGCGCGAGGTCGCACGGCTCTCGGGCATCAAGGTGGATGTCGTACGGCTCGTGTGCCTCGTCGTGTCAAGCCTCGTCAGCGCGGCTGCCGGCATCTTCTATGCCGGCAGCATCGGAGCTGCCGATCCGCTTTCGGGCCAGACCTTTCTGTTGCCCGCCTTTGCCGCGGCGTTCCTCGGTGCGACGGCCATAAGCCCCGGCCGTTTCAATGCATGGGGGTCGCTGGTCGCGGTCTACTTCCTCGTGACGGGCATTACGGGTCTCACCATTCTCGGCATCCAGACCTTCGTGCAGAACCTGTTTTACGGCGCAGCGTTGGTGCTGGCGGTTGCATTGTCGCAACTCGTCAGGAAGCGGGAAATCCAGGATTTCACCTGACCCCACTCGTTCAATACCCGCAAGGAGGAGCAGTCCATTGAAAGTGCTTGTAACAGGAGGCGCCGGCCTGATCGGAATGAACCTGCGGGCCGAGTTGAAACGGCTCGGCCATGAGGTGACGGCTACAGACATCACGGACTTCGGCCGAAATGACCCTGAACTGGTTCAACTGCCGCTGGATGAGAGCTTGGCGCTGACGTCGCTAGTCCAAAGGTGTGGTATTGAAGCGATCGTCCATGCTGGCGCGATCTCGGGTCCAATGCTGTCGCGCGACGACCCCATGATGATCGTCAAGACGAACATAACGGCCACAGCAAACCTCATCGAGGCTGCGCGGCAGTTAAAAGTGAAACGTTTCGTGTTTTGCTCGTCAGTCAGTGTCTATGGCAACGGCGGAGATGTGATTCTGGACGAGAGGATGCCGTTACGTCCAACCTCGCTCTACGGCGCGAGCAAAGTCGTCGGAGAGCAATTGCTTCGTGGGTTCTCTGCGGATCATGGCATAAGTGGCATTAGCCTTCGCATTGCCCGCGTTTACGGGCCCTATCGTCGCGGCAATTGCCCAATCCAGTCAATGATCCTCGCTGCCGCTGAGGGTCAATCGCTGGAACTGGTGGGTGATACGACATTTCCGTATCATTTCATTCATGTAGATGACGTTGTTCATGCAATAATCCTCGCCCTTGAACAGGAGCAGACAGGCGTCGCGGAATTCAACGTGGGGGCTCCGTCAGCCCAGACCTTGCCCGAAATTATAGCTGCGGCGAGGGAAACTGTACCTCAGCTCTCCGTCCAGATTACGCCAGGCGAAAACGACGTGCCGGACTACCAGCGCGGCTTCGAAACTAAGAAAATCGCGGCCATCTTTGGCTGGCAACCGAAGGTCGATCTCAAATCAGGGATAGAGCAGTATAGGAAGTTCCTGTCCGTGTGATGGGGCTAGAAGCGTAAGCCCTTTTTGAGTCGTTCGATGCCGGGTGATCAAGATAAGCGGCGCGCTGAATGAATGATTCAGAAGAGGCTGGTCGTTGAAGCGGTGGGCACCCTCAAAGGAGGGCACTAGGAAAGACGGATCTGGGCGTTTCTGGTTTGCACGGTGTTTTCTACGAAATAGGTGTAGCTCGAGCTGAGGTTGCGTACCGGCTTGGACACCAAGGTGAGCGAGTGCAAAAAGAGGATTAGAACAAGGTTTTGATAGGGGCATATCGATTCAGATTTGGGGCGATCATGCCTAGGGGCTACATGATGTTGGCACCGTGGCCTTACCGGTCATGGCTGGCTGAGGAAATTTCAAATGGCTATCTATGCGCTCGGAAGATTGTCGCCGAAACTACCTGCTAATGCTCGATACTGGATTGCGCCGGATGCGCATCTGATAGGTGATGTCCATCTCGGCGAAGATGTAAGCATATGGTTCGGTGCGGTCCTGCGCGGCGACAACGAGGCTATCGCGATTGGAAATAGAACCAATGTTCAGGAAGGGGCAATTCTGCACACCGATCCCGGCGCTCCGGTGACGATCGGGCGAGGCTGTACCATCGGCCACCGAGCAATCGTCCACGGTTGCACAATCGGCGACAACTCGTTGGTGGGCATGGGTGCGACGGTGCTAAATCGGGCGAAAATTGGTAACAACTGTATAGTCGGTGCTAATGCATTGGTAACGGAAGGCAAGGAATTCCCAGAAGGCTCGTTGATCGTTGGCTCGCCTGCACGCGTAATACGCACCCTTGATGAGGCGACAATCGAGGGAATAAAACGCTCGGCCGACAACTATGTCACCAATTGGCAGCATTATACTCGTGATCTAAAGGCCTGTGGGATTCGCAAATGGGCTGAGATGTGATTCACGCTTTGGATGGATCGATACATTTGGACGGACGCCCAATGGGTGAGGATGGAGTTGTACTGTCTTGGGAAGCGCAGCTACCCTAGGCGGAGCGGCGGCGACAATCGACGGTTTGTGAAAGCCGGGCTCTGGATTGCGCGGACAGGTAGTCCATGACGTGACTTCCCTTTGCATTTCGGCAATTGGAGCACGGCCTTCTAGCGCTTCAGGGACTGTCGCGCATCCGATGTATTCTTCCGGCTTTTCGAAGCGTGTTCAGACGAACCGACGATTGAATATGTTATGGTCGAAGCTACCGATCGTTAAGGTCCACCGGCGCGACCAAGGCGCAAAAGGGGACTCAGAGCTAGGTCATTGGGCGTTTTAAAGGCGGCATGACGACCAAGATCTTTGCGCTCACCGACGCGCTGCGCTATCTGGTCCGCCTCCGCCTCCGCCTCATGCCGGGCTACCGCTTCGATACGGTGGGCGTGCCACCCTTGTTAGCCGGCGCCGCATTCGGCGGTTTGATTGCCGACAAGTCCTTCGACAGCGCGCCACAGTCGCCGATCTCGATGAACACGGCGCCAAGGCCGTCTCTGCTAGCATCCGCGCCGAGCCAAACCGCTACCGCTTGATCGCGACCTCTACAAATGGCGTCATCTCAGTGGAGATTTCTTCTGTAATATCAATGAGTTAAAGAACATCGCTACGCGAACCCGCAAGACAGAACGCAGTTTCTCAGTCATGATCCATCTCGTCGCCGTCGTCATTAACTCACTGTGAATCCCCACAGGCCTTAGAGCGGCTCGATTAAACTGCGCGGTTTTCGTGGAGCCTTGCTATTGATCAGACCTTAGGGACTGCGTTCGTTGAACGCATAACCTGTTCGTCGATCAGAGTGCGCCGCCGCTCTCACCATGACACAAGCAGAGTGCATCAGGCTACTGCCGGCAGCGAAACTGAAATCCGAAATCGCAAGGAAACAGTGACAAAAATCGCCGCTTCCGGCAAAAAAAACACCACTTTTGACCATCAAATCTCGTCGAAATATCAATCTCTTCCGAGTCCTTCACGGCCGACTCATGAAGTATGCCTTATGCTTCTCGGAAGGACATTGAAATGGCAGGGAAAAACATAAGGCGGAAGAGACCGTTACGGAGCTTCCTCAGGTCGCGGTGTAGTCGCCCGAAATCCAACAATCCGCTTCCACCCTGTCTCAGTCATATTCAGATCAGTCCAGTGGCGACCGCTTCGGACTGAGCGTACCCACTAAGCTCATATCCGATTGTGATTTTGGAGGCTGCTCGTGGGTGGATAGAAATTGTCGCCTATACCGACCCACGGCTTGAGAAATTACAAATCTCCATGCCATCAGGCCCCCGCAACCAACATTCACAACAAGCCCCGCAGCCAAACAGCCGCGGGGCTTGATGCGTTTGGCCTCCGTGCCCAACGCGCCCGCGCGTAATTGTTCGCCGCACAGAGGCGACGGCAATGTTCGCTACCAGCCCGCTTTCCACGTCTGTGCAGTCACTGAATGTCACTATCGACGTCCTTTGATAGCAGCGATAGGTACTCCGCAGTCGAATGGCGGCATAGTCGTTTGCATATATAAACCATTCAGTCTACATTATGGCATGCAAAAACCATCAAGCCCTTCTCCTACCATCGGCAGGCCCCGCGAATTCGATATCGGGGAGGTAACGCGAAAGGCGATGAACGTTTTTTGGGACCGCGGCTATCACAGAGCAGAGCATCTCTGGATCGGGGAGATCACTTGCGCCATGTTGTCGGGCTGTATGAGAGCATAGACGGAGAATACGCACAGTAAATCATGCAAGACAGCTTGCAGCTTCAGTGGCAATACGGGTAACGTTACTTAATGCTTTATCTATTTGATAATGCAAACTTATCCATCATTATATGCGAAAGACAAGCCGTGCGGTTTACTGGATATCTATAGCTTAAACCGCACACGCGTTATAGGATGGTGGTCATGGATTCGCCCGTCACCCCTCTCGTCGCCTCGCCGGTGCTCCCGGCCGCCTTGCCCGGCTGGGCCCTGCCGCGCGGCCGCGACCGGACGAGGTTTCTGCTGCCTTCGCCGCCGGCATCGCGTTGAAATCACTGGACGATCTTGTCGGCTCTGCGCCTGCCTGGGTCGGCTGCTGGCGCTCCCGCCAGGCCCTGAGATATGGCGCGGTCGCGGTCCGGCTGATGGGGCGGAGCGAGGACGGAGCCGCGTTGCGTGATGCCGTTCTGCTGACGGCTACCGGTGACGATCCGGGTCCAGCGGGCAGGATGTTTTTCGCTTATAAGAAGCTCGCCACGCGGAAGCCCGCCTTTTCCTCGAAAGCGGTGGCCGAGCTTGCCGATCTGTTGGGGCTCGCCTGGGGCGATCGGCTGACCGCGGCCGTCGACTATGCCGAGGCGGACCTGGTCGCGACCATCCATGCCGTAAGGCCGGATGCCGAGCCGCTCGCCTGGATGCTGGCCGATAGGATGATCGCCGCGCTGCTGAAATGGGATTTTACCGTGCCGCTGCTGATGGCCGAGCGCTATGGACCGGCCTTCAAGACGCTTGGGGGCAGGGGCCGTGTGCGCCCGGGGGAACCGGCCTTTGCCCGTGCCGTCTGCCTTGCCCTCACCGATGTAACAGGCGCGGCCCTGCGCACCGCCGGAGACATCGCCCGCCGCGCCGAGACGCTGAGGACCGCGGCGCCAAAGGTCCGGACGAAAGGCGCTGGCGCCGTCATCCAGGCCCTGTTCGACGAGGACGCCGTGGCCGCCTCGGCCCCCGGCGGTCACCTGTCGCGCTGGGCGGCGTCCCGGCTGTTCGACCGGCTGGAGGGCTTTGGCGCCGTGCGGGAACTGTCCGGTCGCAGCGCGTTCCGGATCTATGGGCTATGACGATGGCTGAACCGGACGCACGCGGCAAAGCACGGACGCCTCGGACGAAGGACGCAAGCGAACGCTTGTTGGATCGGGAGCTGGCAGATTTGCCGCCGGAGCTGCGCTGGCGCGAATGGATGTTGCGTGTCGAGGCGGTGATCTTTGCCGCGGCCGCGCCGGTCGGCCGCGAGACGCTGGCCCGTGTCGTTGGCAAGGACTGCAGCATCGATCTGCTGATCGATGACCTGCGGGAAGAACTCGGTGACCGGCCCTATGAGATCGTCTTCGTCGCCGGTGGCTGGTAGCACCGAAGCCGTTCGGCTTACGCATCCGCGATACGGGCGTCACAGGCGCCGACGCGGAGTGCGGCGCCGGTGCTGTCCGACTTCGAGGCCATGGTGCTGATGGCGATCGCCTATTTCCAGCCGATCACCCGCGGCGACCTGTCGAAGATCTTCGGCAAGGAGGTCAGCCGCGACATGATCGCCAGCCTGCGCAATGCCAATCTCCTCGCCTCCGGCCCGCGCAGCCCGACGCCGGGCGCCCCATACACCTATGTGACGACCAAACACTTCCTTACCGCTTTCGGCATGCAGACGCTGCGCGACCTGCCCGATATTGAAGCGCTGGAGGATGCGGGGTTGCTAAGCCGGAAAGGCATGCAGGAGGAAGCCTTGGAGACGGCCGGGGGCGAAGAGGAATAGTTGATGACCAGGGTAGCGGGAGCCCGTAGACGCTTGTCGGTTCAGATCAGCCCGCCGATGTTCTGACGAAGCAGTGCCGGAAAAGTCTTCAGGCCACTTTGTTGAAGTCCATCGATAAACATGTCGACCGAGGGCATCGTCTTTCGGAGATTTTGCCGGGCTCGTTTGACGCTGGAGATCAGCGCATCGGGAAACGCCGCATGGAGGTCGGTGAGGAAAGCATCCGGAGATTGGCTTGTCACGCCATGAGAGGCTAGATCCTTCGCCGGAAAGTCCTTGAGGTTCCAGGTAACGATATACGCGGCTCTGCCGGCGATGGCGGCGGCCAAGACATGCCGATCATCAGGGTCGGGCAGACGGAGCTCCGGAATGAGGTGGCGGTAGTCGGTGACGTCCGCGTCCGGCAAGACGGCCTTCATCCTGTCGCGTGTTGCTACCAGGCGTTCAATGGGCAAAGTCGGCGCGTTGGCCGCCAGATTGCGGATCCACTCATCATGAATGTCGTCCGTCCAGCGTGCTTCGACAAGACCGTCGAAGGCGCATTGGATCAGGAGGTTGCGCAGGTGAAATGGGTAAAGGACGCAGGCATCGTAGACCGCGACGGGCGGTTTAGAGGCCATGGGTCTGAATAAGATCCTCTGTGTCCTCAGCGAGCGCATCCATCGCGGCCTGACGGGTGTCGAGCCTGGATTTCAGTGCGAGCACGTCCTTCAGGAGGGCGCGGCGATGCTTACCTACGTAGCGGAACGGCAGATCGCCCCGGTCCATCCGCAGGACAACGAGAGGCCGTGAGATGCCCAGGATCGCGGATGCCTCGGTTGGGCTGAGTTCTTGGTCTTCAGCAAGGACGGCGACGCGCTCCCCACGCAGCATATGCGCCAGTAGGGCTTCAACCGCAGCGGCGGCCGACGGCGGAATCGAGAGCTTGTGCTCGCGCCCGCCCTCGTGGTGGACGTGAAGCTCGAGCCTGTCGCCAGCAGTAAGCTTGGGCAGCGGCGAGGCTGCCCTGCGGTCCCGATCCGACAACCCGGCGAAGTGAATGATCTGGCTGGCCATGATGCTGTCTCCTTGACGGCAATATAGTAGCTGAGGTGCCTAACTGCAATAACTGAAACCCGCAGATGGCATTGTGCCAGGGCGCCGTCTCATCGATACCGGAGGCGAAAAGGCCAAACATCGTCGAACACTTTCGGCGTCGACGCACGTGGTTTCCGGTGTTCAGTCCACGATCTATAAGAACCGCTCACGTGCGCCCGGCGTGATGCGCTATGCTTGCCAGACGGATGCGCAGGTGATCCCGCATCCACCTGGGCTTTGGAGGCGCTGTACTCAGGATGGTGGCTGACCTATGCTGCCTCGCAGACCTGGTTCAAGATCCTGGCAGCCAGCGCGGCCTTGTCTTGCGGCAAGAACCGCCCATAGTGCTGCTGCACCACATCCGGCGTATCCTGGATCGCATAGCTCGCTTGCTCGTAGGAGCGAGTCTGCTTGAGAGTGTGGGTTGCCAAGATGTCGCGAAGGTTATGAGGACCATGCGGTAGCAGACCCTTGATGGCGCCGCGGCCGGTATAGGATTGTAGATGCCGTACCTCTGGATCACGGTCCGCCAGGCTTCATAGAATTTGGTGGAATCGTATGCTGCGTCCAGACTCGTTGTCTTCACCGTCTTAACGAACAAGGTGCCGGGATCCTTTGCCGGACCGAGCAAAACGCCGCGATGGCGATCGATATAGGCTTCGAGGTATTTGTAGAGATCGAGCAGGTCCGGCAGGATGAGGCGAAACGACTTCTGCCCGAAGAACGAGGAGCCGGAATTCTTGAAGGTGACCGACGGGATCAGCACCTCCCAGCCTTGCTCGCGGTCGCTCCAGCGCAGCTCACCGCATTTCATGTCTTCTAGACGCCGCTCGGATGGCACAACGCCAGCCACGACATCCGCACCCCGACCCACGAACTGACCATCGCCCGCGACGTCCTGCGCACCCGCCGGCGCATCGCCGCGCAGCCGCCCGACTGGGCACTCAGCCCCGACGGCCTGCGTAGCCTGGGCGGGCAGGCGTGGCCTGCACCATCTTCTGGTGAAGAAAGCGGCGTTCAGCGCGAAAGCGTCGAGGTGAGCGCCGATGCGGGCGAAGAAGGGGAGGGGGAGGACGGCGATGACCATGTCAGCCCGCTCGACGCGGAGCTGGCCGCGATCGATGCGGTGCTGGCGCGCTCGGAAGCCGTGTTGAAGAGCGCAGGCGCGCCAATCAGCCGGTCGCGGGATCGTGGTCCGCTTGTCTACGACCTCGACTGGGACGAGAATGCGCGGCTGCAGGAATGGCGCGTGGTGTTGCGCCAGGCCGAAAAATGTGCCGCTGGTGCTGCAGGCTGTCGTCGCCCTCGATGCCTGGAACACGCTCCAGGTGCTGCAGCACGCGCCCTGGCTCGGCCGGCATCTTGCCGCCTCGATCCTGCGCCAGGGTGGCATTGCCACCGGCGCTCACCTGGTGGCGATCAATCTAGGCCTGAAAGCCATTCCGGTCGATCGGCGCCGGCATCGCAAACGCGAGGTCCGGCTGCGGGCCATCGCCGACGGGCTAATCGCAGCCGCCGAGATCGGGCTCAAGGAGCATGACCGCCTGGCGCTGGCGCGAAAAATGATGGAACGCAAATTGTCGGGAAGACGTACGTCTTCAAAGCTGCCGGAGCTCGTCGATCTCGTCATGTCGACGCCGCTAGTTCATGCCGGGACAGTCACCAAGACGCTTGGGGTAACGCCGCAGGCGGCGCGGCGGATCGTGACGGAACTCGGCTTGAGGGAGATGACCGGGAGGGGGAGGTTTCGGGCGTGGGCCGTGATCTGATTTGTGCGTTCCGTCCGGGTGCGGTTCCCTCCGCGGCGGCAAGTGGGGCAGCTGCCGCGGCTCCACAGGGTCAACCTTTAAAATCGCGAGCTCCTTAATTTCTTTGAGAATGTCGATCTGTCACGCCATCCTCAGTCGGTCGATAAGGGTGCGTTCTCTATAAGCCTTATCTGCGTCGCTTCTCCCGGTCGCCACCTATCCGGCGTTACCCCAGGCTATCTGAGTAGATCAACCTGTCGCGTGGGTGATGTATGGACAGAGCATTTCCCATGAATTTCAAATTTAAATGGTTGCGGAACAACGGTGGAGCAACACAGAGTTATCTTATGAGGCGATTCCGCTGGAAACTCGCTATACGAGCCTGTGTGGAGGGATGCCGATGAGGATAGATTATGTGGAGATCGCTGGCTTTCGAAGCTTTGGGTATAAGGCAAGCTTTGTACCAATCTTTGGCGATCTCGCTGCTCTCGTCGGGCCGAACGCAGCGGGCAAGACCGCCTTTCTTCAGGCGCTGTCCAAGGTGTTCGGGGTTACCCGGCCCCAGCGGACAATCGAGCCGTCCGATTTCCACATTGGACCCGACGAGGATCTCGACGATGAGAAGAGCCGGTTCCTGTCGATCGATGTCGTCATCGAGTTTCCCGAGCTGACTGACGGTGATGCGATGCCGGAAACGATAGCGCCATGCTTCAGGCATATGTTGATTTCACGAGAGGACGACCATCCGGCCTGCAGGATACGGCTGGAGGCGCGCTGGGAACGCGATGGATCGGCCGAAGGCGACGTCTCCCAGAACCTTTTCTGGATCGACACGCTTGACGATGACTTCACGGATGAGATGAAACATCCGGTGTCTTCGTCCGAGCGCGGGCTTATTCAGCTCTATTACACGCCCGCGATGCGCGACGCGACGAGCCAGATCCGGGCAACGACAGGGGCATTGGCAGCGCGGCTGCTGCGCGCCATCGACTGGTCCGAGAAAGCCAGAAAGGAAATCAATGACGCCAGCGCGAAACTCTCGAGCGCTTTTGACGCTGAAGATGCCATCAAGGCCATCGCCCAAGCCCTGACCAAGCGCTGGTCCGATTTGCACGACGAAAAGACCGACATCAAACCGCGCATCAGCCTGGTCAGCCGCAGGTTCGAGCAAATCGTCAGCAAAGTCGCCGTTCTCTTCGAAAATGGACCCGCCGGTCGCGAGCGGGGTCTCGAAGCTTTGAGCGACGGCCAGCAATCCCTGTTTTACTTCGCTCTCGCCGCCGCGGTCTTTGACCTTGAGCGCGAAGTCGTCGCGGAGGATGTCGAGGGATTCTTGACAGACGATTTCGTCATTCCAGCCTTGACGGTCTTCGCTGTGGAGGAGCCCGAAAACCACCTTTCACCATTCTACCTCGCAAGGATCGTGAGGCAGCTGCGTTCCCTGATCGCCGGCAGCAATGCGCAGGCGATCCTGTCCAGTCACTCGCCGGCGGTGTTAAGCCGGGTCAAACCCAGGGAAGTCCGCTATTTCCGCCGTGCCCCCTCGACAGGGACGACGAGCGTCAAGCGGCTGAAACTTCCGCGTCCGAGCACGGACGCGGGCAAGTTCGTGCGGGAAGCCGTGCTTGCGTACCCGGAACTCTATTTCGCCCGTTTCGTCATCCTTGTGGAAGGCGATTCCGAGCGCATTGTTCTTCCAAGGCTGGCTGAAGCGCTCAATCTCCTGATCGATCCCTCATTCGTGGCGGTCATACCGCTCGGCGGCCGTCATGTTCAACATTTCTGGAAGCTGCTCAGCGATCTCAAGATCCCCTATGCGACGCTTCTCGACCTCGATGTCGGACGCGGCGGCGGCGGATTTGGGCGTGTGAAGACCGCGATCGAGGACCTGATTGAGATCGATATCCCGAGAGCAAAGCTTCTCAAGCTCGATAGCGGGGAAGTGCTCTCGCAATCGGAGTTCGATCAGATGCACAATTGGAAGACGGCGAGCCAGCCGAAGAACCTCACCGCCTGGGTCGATTCCCTTACCCAACACAACGTCTTCTTTTCCGCGCCGCTCGACCTCGATCTGTCAATGCTTCAGGCGTTTCCCACCGCCTACAAGTCAATCATTCCGACAGGCGGCGGTCCGAAGGAAACGCCGAAATATCCAGCATCCGTGACGGTTCTTGGGACGGCCGGGGAGGGCAGTGCCGCCTATGTCGGTGGCTACAAGGATTACCCGGCACTGTTTGCCGACTATCGCTACCACTTCCTGACCAGGAGCAAACCGGCCACCCATCTCGGCGCGCTGAGCCGAATGAGCGACAGGGATCTGAGAAAGAACATGCCGCCCGTGCTGCGGGACCTTCTGAAACACGTATCCCAAAACCTGCGTCGGGACTGATACGATGTCGCCAAGACGCATATCGGCAAAGGATTGGCTCCCTTCGGGTATCGAGGCTCTGGAAGCCAATGCGCTGAAGGTCCTTCGATCGACCGAAAACCGGTCTGTCATCGCGGGACCGGGTGCCGGCAAGACCGAGCTTCTCGCCCAGCGTGCCGCGTTCCTCCTGCAGTCCGGTGCATCTAAATCCCCCCGCCGCATCCTCGCTATCTCCTTCAAGAAAGATGCGGCAACCAACCTGGCCATGCGCGTTCGGCAGCGCTGCCAGCCAGAACATGCCGCCCGCTTCGATTCTCTCACGTTCGATGCCTTCGCCAAGGGGCTGATCGATCGCTTCGGGCAGGTTCTTCCAGAAAGCTGGCGGCCAGATCCGGACTACAGGCTGATTTTTCCGCTGTCGCCAGATTACAGGGAGTTTCTGCAGCGCGACGTTGGCGCCCCCCCCGATGGCATCGGTCGCTACCGGGACATCCAGGCCCTCTCGGTCGACACCTTCGTCCGCCGTCGCCTGTTCGCAAACCGGCTTGAAGAGACGCCGGGCCAACCGGCCAGCCTTATAGAATGGCTCGTCAGCGAATACTGGGCAAAACAGTATGGAGGGAAGAAAACCGCTCTCTCCTTTCCGATGATCGGGCGCCTGGTCGAGCTGCTGCTGAGAACCACGCCCGTAGCCCGCAACGCGCTGCAGCTGACCTATTCGCATGTCTTCCTCGACGAGTTTCAGGATACGACCCAGGTACAGTATGATCTGCTCGAGACCATATTTCTGGGATCGACAACGGTCCTGACGGCCGTTGGCGACAACAAGCAGCAGATCATGCGTTGGGCGATGGCCATGGAGGATCCGTTCAAAACCTTTGAAAAAAGGTTCGCAGCCCTACGGGTGCCCCTTTTCAACAACTACCGCTCCTCGCCAGAGCTCGTTCGCATTCAGACAAGGCTTGCCAAGGCGATTGACGCGGAGGCGCCACCTCCGGTCTCCAAGGCAAAAGGCACCGTCAGGGCGGACAGCTGTGTCATCTGGAATTTTCGCTCGCCAGAGCGCGAGGCGCATCATCTGGCACGTTTTGTCGCCGGCGAAATGAAAACGCATGGATTGAAACCACGCGACATAGCGGTGATCGTACGCCAGAAGCCGGAGACCTATGCTGCAAGCCTGGCACAGGCCTTTGGTGCCGGCATCCAACTTCGAAACGAGGCAGAGTATCTTGATAAAGGCCCCGTCGCCCTTCAGGAACTGCTTGCAGAGGAAGTGACCGGGATCGTCATCTCGCTACTTCGGCTTGCGACGACAGGCCGGGCCGGGCGTCATTGGACCGCCTGCCTAAAGGCGCTGGCGGCACTTCGCGGCATCCCTCTCGATGATGACCGGCGTCAGGCGTACCTCGCAAGCGAACTCGACGGATTTGTAGTCAAGCTTGCAATCGACAACCCCGAGCCGCTCCGCATCCGGTCGAAAGCACGTGGTCTTATCGACCGGATGGTTGATTTCGCGGGCAGGGGCCGCCTCATTGCGCGCTATCCGGCCTATGGTCAGGGCGGATGGCTGGACAAGATCTTGGATGCCTTCGCCTTTCACCTCTCTCGGTCCTGTGCGGATGCCGACGGTTGGCGGGCCGCGCTTGATGTCTTCGAAGGTACCGATGCCATCCCGCTCCTGACGATCCACAAGAGCAAGGGTCTCGAATACCACACTGTCGTCTTCGTCGGTCTCGATGATAGCGCCTGGTGGAGCTTCGATAAGGATGAAAAGGAGGCGACAGCCGGCTTCTTCGTTGCCTTCACGCGCGCCAAGCAGCGCGTCGTTTTCACCTATTGCGCTGAACGAGGCCGCAAGGATCTGATCGCGCCGCTCTACGACCTCCTTACCGAGGCCGGCGTCCGAACGGCTGAAATCGCTTGAGGTCCTGCACAGACGATTGCGTCCGCCACAGGCTAACGGCCCGTGTTGAGCTCGATGTTGAACGTCACTTCCACGGACTTATCAAGGCGCCCACATCTGTCAACGGCGGAGTAAAAACCGGCCACGGGGCGGAGCAAAAGTCGGCCACTGCGGCGCCGGCCTGAGACCGCCGGGAGGGCTTAAGCCCGAGCGGGGGTCTCGGGCCGGCGTAGCGATTT